>PJTO01000074.1_pt1 | contig 154419 bp, 135 predicted proteins | sample 1512101 | NCBI WGS metagenome assembly PJTO01 (sample SAMN08177690, study PRJNA422409) | Soil metagenome, whole genome shotgun sequencing project. | reverse complement strand
GACTTTCGCCAATAAATTGGCTACTCGTTACGTTACATGATCATTTCCTTAAAGAACTATCTCTGCCCCCGCATCGCGCTTCGGCTATATCCAAGCTGCCGTAGGCAGCATGATCTTCTGTGTTTATTCCCCCATCCGTTTCCGGCGGGACTGCAAAGGTAGAAACTTTTTCCGCTTTTCCAAAAAATTATTTCCTTTTTAATTTCTTGGCGAAAAATAGCCCCCTTTTTCAATATTTCATGCCTCGAAAGGCATCCAGCCCCCTTGCGGAGCGAGCACAAAGGTAGAAAAATGTTATTATTCATGCAAGATATATAACGCCATTTTCGACGAACTTAGTATAACTAGCTAAGAATCTGTTTAATAATTTTTTCGAAAAGGACACCTAGAATTGATGAACTACTACAATTTAATAATGTTCTATGAATCTTGTCTTCAATTTAAGTAATTTGCATAGTGCATTTTCCTAATACAATACTTACGAAAAAGTCATGAGCGAAAAGCTTCACCAACTTATCCTACAAATAAAAGATTGTCGGGTCTGTGAGACTGAGTTACCTTGTGGACCACATCCTGTATTTACTTTAGGGCAATCCTCCAAAATTCTCATTGTAGGACAAGCTCCCGGAAAGAAGGTACATCTATCAGGTATCCCATGGGATGATCAGAGCGGAAAGGAATTACGGAATTGGCTAGGCGTATCTCCTGCAGATTTTTATGACACACAAAAATTTTCTATCCTCCCAATGGGCTTGTGTTACCCAGGAAAAGGGAAAAATGGCGATCTCCCTCCCAGAAAGGAATGTGCCAGACTATGGCATACACCTATTTTAGAAAATCTCCATCATATAAAGTTGACCTTATTGATCGGCACATATGCTCAACGGTATTACCTCAAAAACGAAAAATATACCAACTTGACTGAGACAGTGAAAAACTACGACCATTATCTCCCCCAGTTTTTTCCACTACCACATCCGTCTCCTCGCAATTTTATGTGGAGAACCCGAAACCCTTGGTTTAAAGAAGAAGTCTTACCAATTCTGCAACAATTAGTTAAACAGATCTTAGGACAGGATGATACAATAAGTAATATTAAAGGTCTAAAACAGCTGTAATTGATTGTTTAAAACGAGTCCTCACGGCTTTATTACGTAATTTCCCTGGTATCCACTTTGGCGACTTATTCATAACGCGAAAGGCTTCTCGTGCAAACTCTGGACTTATTTTGTTTTTATTAACTATTTCCACATCACAAACCTTCCCATCTTCACAAACTGTAAACTCCAAATAAGCCGTTTGCCTCATCCCATAGTCTACATATGCAGCACTATCCATAGCCCGCACCGCATCAGTAATATCTAGATTTTTGCGTAAAAATTGCTGCCATCCACGCATACCTCCCGGAAATTGCGGTACCTCATCCACCCACTCTACAACAGTACTATCTTTAGTCCCTGCTATATTATCTTGAGCGGATAAAGACAAGAACCAAAGGCACCATCCTATCGTCAAACATAACATCAATCCCCTTTTCATCACGTTATACCTCCAACTTTGAATCCTACAACTATCGCACAAAAGATACGCCAAAAAGTAAAGTGGGATACTACTGTAAACCTTTTTAAGCCCGTGGCAAATCGATCTGCTGTATAAAGTTACCATTTGTATCCGTCATAAAAGTCATTGGATTCTCCGGGTCTTTAATGATCTCAAATAGCGTATATCCCCAAGGCTTCCAAAAATTTTCCAATACCTGTCCATAGGTTTTCACCTGCCAATTATCAAAAATCGGCTTGAGTGTCCAATCATTCAGTGGCATCGGTTCTATAAAAACTTTCTCTGGAGTCTCCAGATAAGTATATTCCGGCAAGCGGTTAAAAAGATAAGCGGAATAGAAATAGCGGGCACAAATTTCCTCAAATTGAATGGGATGCAAGCTGCGTCCAGCCACCTTATCCAGAACTTCCTCATGATACACACCATTGGTTCCATTATCTTGTAGCGTGGCAATGATCGCAAAATCTTTCATTCGGAGCGAAAATATCAAGGTGTTGATTTCATCTCTGTATAAAAAAGTTTCGGGCGCATTCGCGACAGGAAAGACTTGTATAGCAAAAGGATTTTTGTGTTCAAACTCCATGGGTAGCATAACAGATTGCAGCATCGCATGCAGGTTACGGAATTTATGCACCAAAGCTTGTGAGAAGTTCATTTGCTCACCTGAAAGGACAGACTGCCGAACTCCAACCTGTATTTCGTTAAATACCACGCCATATAAAATCTTAGCTACCCAATGAAACAAGGTGAGTTCATCCAATGCTTTGACTGCTTCATATCCCTGCTGCATGGCACGTTCCACCTCATTTTCGACACGCTCCAAAACCACCGCCGCCTCTACCGAGCAGGGCAATTGCAACTTTTTATAGGTAACCATACTTTCATCCAACATTTTGAAAGGCTTTTCTTCTAAATCAAAAGCGCGCATCATCCAAACCGGAAATACTTGAATACGCTCCTCTTCCGATTGAAGCTCTTTTCCAGTTAAGAAACACGTTTTATTATCAAATTTGAATGTTAAAAAAGGATTGTAAAGTCTCGTCACCATATGTGCAAAGTTACGCATTTGGTTTTTATCTTCGACTCTGCTTCGAGATTTGTTCGAGACCGCTACTAGATTTGTTCGAGTCGCAGTCGAGACCGCTTCGCCCCTCCTTCGATAAGTCTTCGACTCGGACTCGAAGACTAGTCGAAGCGGACTCGAACAAACCCCAAACAACAGTCGAAGTCGCCTCGACGCTGTCCCCTAGCTGTCCAGAAGAAATGTCGAACAGGGCTCAAACAAATGTCGAAAGCTTGTCGAAAGAGCATCTAAGTTGTTATGAGATGCCGTAACAATCGCGAAATGATCCTGATATCCTGAAGGATTAGGCCACAACAACCTTATAATCCTGAAATAACAAAGGCGCATCAGCAATCGTCCCGTCTTTATACTTTACGCCCTTCAGCACAGAAGTCTTTCCTTTTTCCAATAGATTCTTCATCTCCTTTTCTTCGAGAAATACACCATTCAGTGTACGCCATATCTTGAAATCACAGCCACGTGCATAATGGTCACACTGTGCGACTTTGTCATAAAGTTGTATATGCCCAGGCGGACATTTCGGACATTTAATTATGCCTTTCTGTTGCGGCTTGACCTCCTCGTGTTGCATAGTGACCCGCAACTGTAGCAACTCTTTCGTAATCTTGGCCGTATAATCCTTAATGTGCTTCATAAAGATCTCGTACGACACTTTGTTCGCCCGCATTTCCTCCAGCTTTTGTTCCCACTTACCCGTCAGCGTGACCTTCGCAATAGAACGGTCTTTTACCAGACTATATACAGTCAATCCTTTTTCAGTAGGGATAAGTTTCTTCTTATCCCGTTTGATATAGTCCCTTTGGAAGAGTGTTTCTATGGTTGCTGCACGGGTCGCCGGCGTTCCCAACCCACAGTCTCTCATAGCCTGCCGCATCTCTTCATCTTCGATTTCCTTACCCGACGTTTCCATCGCCTTCAACAAAGAAGCTTCGGTATGTATAGGCTTAGCCTTGGTAAAACGTTCAGATAATTCCAGGGACAAAATTTCCAGGATTTCTTCCGCCAAAAGGTTAGGTAATTGTGCATTCTCGTTATCTTGGTCATCTAGATTTTTATCCTCATCCGGCAATTCGACCTGATCAGCCGAAAGTCGCCACCCATATTGTTTAATGACCGTACCTTTCGCTATCAACTCCACACCCTGAGCGTCAATAATCGCCGTCGTAACATCTTTGAGGCAAACATCCGAAAAGCTCTCTACCATTCGCTTAGCAATCATATTATAGATATGTTGCTGATCCTTCGGCATCGGTGCTGGTTTTTCCTCTGTAACCAATAAGGCATGGTGATCGGTAACTTTCTTGTCGTCTACAGAACGTTTGTTGAGCTTTGCACCCAGCAAGTTTCGGCTAATGGTTGCAATTTCTGCTGATGCCGTATCTGCCAAATGCTGAAACAATTCCCCGATATTCTCAAAAACATCTTCACCGATATAACGAGAGCCGGTACGCGGATAAGTGATTACCTTTTTTTCATATAGCGTCTGTGCAATGTTCAAGGTTTGATCAGCCGAGTAACCATATTTCTTATTGGCATCCTGCTGCAGGGAAGTCAGATCATACAATAACGGTGGTTGCTCTTTCGTTTCTTTGGCCTCTATCTTGATAACCTTGGCTTCGGAGCCCACGGCTATCTTTGAAATAGCCTGCTCCGCATCCTCCTTCCTATCGATTTTATTGGAGGTTGCCCGAAAGCTGATCTTGTCTTTTTCGAATCCAGCCTGGATCTTATAGAAAGTTTGGGGTTTAAAGTTTTTATTTTCCCAGTAGCGCGAACAAATCATCGCTAAGGTAGGTGTCTGCACTCGACCAAGGGACAGCAGCCCACTATTTCCGGCGGCTAAGGTCAGCGCCTGTGTAGCATTAATACCAATCAGCCAATCTGATTCAGAACGCGATCTCGCGGACATATATAAGCTGTCGTAAGCAGCTCCTTCTTTAAGATTAGCAAAGCCCTCCTTGATAGCCTTGTCCGTCTGGGAGGAAATCCACAATCTTTTGAAGGGAACTTTTGCGCCTAAGTAGTAATATATATTTCGAAAGATCAGCTCCCCCTCCCTCCCCGCGTCGGTTGCAACAATAACTTCCTCAGCTTGATCGAGCAGAAATTTTATGGTATTCAATTGCTTCAAGGCCCCTGCATCATCGATCTGCTTCCCATCCCTTTTTACCTTCTTGGCTTCCAACCTAAATTCACTTGGAATAATCGGCAGATTAGACACAGACCATGTAGGATAACCATAAGCCTGAGGTGTACACAACTGTACCAAATGCCCAAAGGCATAGGTGAAAGCATAACCATTTCCCAAAATGTATCCATCTTTCACTTCCTTCGCTCCCATCACACGGGCTAAATCTCTCGCTACCGAAGGTTTCTCTGCTATGACAACTTTCATTTTCTTTAATATATAGTATAAGTATTTAGTAATATCTAAATACTAACTACCAAATACTTCTTTAAAAAACGATTCACAACTATGCACAGGAATATCCGAAAAATAGAAGTCCGATAAATCTTCAGATATAATCATTTCACAAGACGATTGAAGCGCTGCATAATATTCCAACCCATCTTTAAAATCATGAATAACGGCATTGCGAATCGTAGACTGTACCGTCTCCATATCCGTAGTTGTGACCTCCAATTTCTCAGCCAATAAACCAATTTTCTTCCTTGCTTGCAATGTCCCACTTTTCTTTTCTGCAAAGTAAAATGCAATAGCAAGACATATCGGCGATGTATATATCTTATACTTTGAACTATCCGACAAGCTTAAAATCCGGGCCGCATATGGAAATAAGGGATACTGCCTATTCAACACCGCAACAATGACATTCGCATCGATGAAAAGCCTCATTTCCGGGAATTATAAAATGTAGATTTTAACTGTTTACGGGAAGAAGATTTGGTATATTCGGCACGCCCCTCGGCAACCGTATCAATCCATTCGGCAATAGGTAGCTCATCCAAGGATTTATAGTTTTTTGCAGTCATTTGCTTATATATAAACTCGGTAAGGCGAGACAAACTGATGCCATTTTGTGCAGCAAATGATTTAGCTTCTTTAATGGTGTCCTCATCAAAAGATAAAGTAATCTTTGCATCCATGATATCTTTCCTTTTTTCTTGGTTATACGACAAAAATAATATTTCTATACGTAAAGTCCAAATCTTTCCGGACGATAACTTATGGGTAATACATTACGCCAATGATGCGATAGAAATTCCCTTGATTTTTCGAAAGAGATCAACAGCATAGAGATCGGTCATTCCCGACACAAAATCAAGTACAGAACGTATCTTGCTATATGCGTCATCGTTGTCTGTACGAAACTGTTCCGGTATCATTGCGACCATTTTCTTATCAAACATGGTTTTTTCAGCTTTCAAATACGCCGGAAGGAACTCTTCCAGTAAAGCATTCATTACCTTAAATCCCGCAATTTCAATTTGCACAACGGCTGGTGCATTGTAGATACGTGCATAGGAAAGTTTTTCGATATGTTTCATATGAGCGACAATATCAGGTGCCAGCGCGTCCATCAAAGCACGATCAAAGGTTCCCGCCAAAAGCTTGTCCTGATGAACAACGAACACTTCGGCACAGGCATGTATTAACGTGTTTATCGCCTTGGCACGCAATAATGCTACCCGACTTGCCGTATCGTGGAGGCTGATAAGCCTTTCCTTTAGATCTTCCTTTCCACAAAGCGGCAATAACAGTTCTTCAACTTCCTGATAAGACAATATCTTGAGGTGATGAGCATCTTCCAAGTCGATAATATTATAACAAATATCATCTGCCGCCTCAACCAAGTAAACCAATGGGTGTCGCAGGTAACCTTTCTCATTATCCGGGTCTTTTTCTAGTCCCAGTTCTTCGGCAACCTTATGAAAGGTATGAATTTCTGAATCGAAAAAACCATACTTTTTGCGGTGGTGGTTTCCCTTTTTATGGCCATCAATCGCTCTACAGGGGTATTTAACAATAGATGCTAACGTCGTATAAGTCAAGGCAAAACCCTTTGGATCTTTCCCCCGATAGGCATGAGTCAATATACGTAAGGCATTGGCATTACCTTCAAAATGGATCAAATCCTCCCACTGTTCTTCTGAAACCATTTTTTGATATTCCTTGCCTTTACCTTCTGTAAAAAATGAAGAAATCGCCGCTTCGCCAGAATGACCAAAAGCAGGATTACCCAAATCGTGTGATAGACACGCAGCCGACACAATGTCGCCAACTTCCTGCAAAAAAGGTGCTTCTTGATCAATATTTGGGTTTACAGCCTTCATCTTATGGTAAAACAGTCTTCCAAGAGAACGCCCCACAGAAGCTACTTCAAGACTGTGTGTCAACCGATTGTGGACAAACACAACACCCGGCAAAGGAAAAACCTGTGTTTTATTCTGCAGGCGACGAAAAGGAGATGAAAATATCAGCCGGTCATAATCCCGTTGGAATTCGGACCTTGCGTCAAATTGCTTACTTGGGACACGATCCTCATACCCCCATCGTTTCACAGATAAAAGTTGCTTCCAGTTCATCAAAAATATTGATATGTATGCTGCAAACTTAGAGAAAATGCGTCGTATTCACGAAGCCTGCCAACAAAAATTTAGGAGTCATTAGCGTTTATATCCAATAAGTACCCCACTCCTTTCCATATTTTGGGGGTTTGTTTCCATACTCCAAGGATCTCGGGGAGTACTCCAAGATCTTGTTTCCATCTTCCCCGAGGTTATTTCCATCCTCCGAGAATCTCGGGGAGTACTTCGAGAGGTTGTTTCCATATCCCCGAGTTTGTTTTCATACTCCGAGAATCTCGGGGAGTACTCCGGGAGGTTGTTTCCATCTTCCCCGAGTTTATTTCCGTGCTCCGAGGATCTCAGGAAGTGCTCCGAGAGGTTGTTTCCATATTCCCTGAGGTTGTTTCCGTGCTCCGAGAATCTCGGGGAGTACTCCGGGAGGTTGTTTCCATCTTCCCCGAGTTTGTTTCCACGCTCCGAGGATCTCAAGGAGCGCTCCGGGAGGTCATTTCCATATTCCCTGAGGTTGTTGCCATACTCCATGAGGTTCTCGGAATGCTCCGCAAGTCTCGGGGAGCATTCCGAGAACTTGTTTCCTTGTTCCGCCAGAACGTTTCCGTACTCCCCGAGCAGGAAATGAAATGAATTTTGTCTGTCGCTCTTCCGAGCAAATCCGCCATGTTCGAAGTACGGGCTCTTCTCCCTGTCATTAATATTTTCTATATTTAGGCTGTTTTTACAATAAGCCATGACAAACTACAAACTTCCAAACCCTGAAAACTTTGAGGATCATATCGATGGAAAAAACACCCATTTACTAACCTTGACCAACCGTAGAGGCATGCAGATAGCATTAACAGACTACGGTGCAAGATTAGTCAGTGCATTGGTACCGGATAAACATGGAAATCTCATCGATGTCGTATTAGGCTTTGACAGTATTCAAGGTTATCTAAACGCACAGGAAAAATATCACGGCACAAGTGTCGGCCGCTTCTGTAACCGCATTGCCAAGGGAAAGTTTAGCCTCAATGCCCAAGAATATACACTTGAACAGAATAATGGCGAAAATAGTCTGCATGGTGGCCCAGGAGGTTTTCATAACCGTGTATGGGATAGACAGGTAAGTTTTAAGAAAAAAGTAGATTTCTACTATGTTTCACCTGACGGTGAGGAAGGATTTCCCGGCGAATTAAAAACTAATATTTCGTACGAGTTGACGAATGAAAATGAAATTGTGATACAATTTAGGGCCACAACAAACAAAACCACGGTCATCAACTTAACCAATCATGCCTATTTTAATCTCAATGGAGAGGGAAATGGTGATATTCTCAACCATATCCTACATATCCCCGCTGTGGAATTTCTACCCGTCAATGAAAAACAAATTCCAATCGGAAAAGCGAACGCTGTACAAGGCACTGCTTTTGACTTTAGGACCCCTAAAAAAATTGCCGAAGGTATAACGGCTGAGGAAGAGCAGCTAGCGTATGCTAAAGGCTTCGACCATACATTTGTTAACACACAACCTTTAAGCCAGCCGGCAGCATCTGCTTATAGTGAACAAAGTGGTGTAAAGTTAGATGTCTTCACAACGGAACCGGGTATCCATCTCTATACCGGAAACTTCTTGACGGATGACCAAGGGAAGTCAGGACAACGGTACCTTACGCATGGAGGCTTTTGTTTTGAAACACAGCATTACCCAGATAGTCCCAACCATCCCCATTTTCCATCAGTGATACTACATCCGGGTGAAGTCTTCGAAAGCCAGACGATATATACCTTCTCGCTGAAGAAGTAGATATTTTCAGATAAAAGAGTTGGTGATCTTACTACAAGTGAGCATCCAGCCATGCAATCCGTGTGTTCAACCAGTTTTTCAACTGACTGACCTCGCCTTCGTAGGTATAATAGATCTCAGGATTAGGCCATACTTTCTGATCTAAAATTTTCCAGAGTGCAAAATTTTGTTGTTGGGCTAATTTCAACTTTGCCGCCTGAATATCGATGTTTTGTAACATCGCTTCAACTTCGTTGTTCCTAATTTCTTTCCATCTCTTTCGCACTTTCTCTACAAACGCTGGATCTTTGAACAATTCTACAAACCAAGGACCGTGCCTAACCCACCAGCCGTGCGGATTCACAGCGACGGAATAGTCGACGTTACCCATACTTAAGTCAAAATCCCACAATGGTCCCATCCCCAGCTTTCCGTTACGGTCTTTATAATAAAATATACTGCTGTAACTTTGTGCATCCTGGTTTTTCACAAGTTCCTGTACCAAAAACCAATTGATAAACGATTCCACATTGATATATTTGGCATAACCATTTACGGGGTCAGCAAAGTTTTCTGCATAGATGGCATTCTCTGTATCTGTAAGGTATTGTTGGATATAATCATAGCGTTCGGGAGTAACATCATCGGGAGATTTTATGGCAAACGGCAGCTTCCTGATTACTGTTTTCACGATATAATCTTCATCTTCGCGTTTGTCCAGTTCTACCAGATAGCCTCCCGTAATCTTATCGCTTCCGGTATCATTTGCTTTTAACTCCGTAATTTCGACCCTACCCGGATTAACTTCTACTTGTTCAGTAAGGGTATAGGTTCCCAAGTAGGAATTATTTATAAACAGTTCTACATGGCGGTATTCTGGCGTGAAATCTACACCTATTGCTTTTCCCAAATCAAATACAAGAGCTGTTCTCATCAGGGTTTTATCCGAATAATTTGCCAGCAAAACCCAATTTCGTGCTTCGCCCAATCCCAGCATCTTTGCTTTCTTATTCAGCTTGATGCGGTATGGTTTCTTGGGCATTCCCCAGGTCGAATTACCCCGTCCTTTGATTTCCGTAACCATATTATTGGTCTCCTGTTCGAAACTAAGATTGGAATTGACCGACACCGTTCCATTTAGATAATTGTCTTTGGAAATAATAGGAACGTTACCTTCGGTATTGATCCGAATGATAGGTAGTCCAGTAAACTCCTTGACCTTAAAATTAAAGTCCCGCTCTGTACCGTCCGAAAAAATCAAACGATAGGCCACCGATTGGGCAAAACTATTTGCCGAAACACCGCTCTGCTGGTTGTTTCCATTCGCCTTCACGGTAACCTTATCTTCGTCAAAAGACAATATAAGCGCATCCTTATCCGGATCCAATTTTGGAATAACGGCTTGAATTACATCTCCGTCAAATTCACACCGCACATCGTTACCTATACCCAGGTTGTTTTTAGCTTCAAACCTGAAATTCAACGATGCTAAAAACTCCTGGGTTATCTCCTGTTCGGCATCCTCTTTGATTTTATCCTTTCCACAGCCTGCAATAGCAACAATAAAGAATAAACAACAGTATACTATTTTTTTCATGTCTTTTTGTATTAGGAGGTGTTGATTTGGAAATAAAAAAAGGATAGGGTGATAGAAAGACTTATAACTTCTGATACACTTTGACATAGTCTACATACATTTTTGCTTCTCCATTGCTTAGTGCTGTAACCTTGTCGATATCCCATATTCCTGGAAAATTGCCACCCACCGCTAAATTAAGCAGAATAAAGTAATCCTTATGGAAGTAATGTCCTGGCGATTTATCGTCCGTCTTGTCTGTGATATTCATTTCGAAATAGGGTTTTGCATCTGGATCTTTGTCCAGATCGAGAAACATGCTAATCTTTTTATCATCCCATATCATCGTATACAAATGAAAATCATCCTGCAAACCGTATTCTGAAGTGTAATGCATTGCGTAGTTAGGATATGCACCATTGTTCCAGCTTGGCCCCCAATGCAAGGCACCGTTAAAATATTTATCTTGTATTTTACCTGAGATGCCATGAGCCTGTCCAAATTCCATAATGTCTATTTCACCACATTTTGGCCAACCTACAGCTGCATGGTCAGCCCCAAGCATCCAGAATGCCGGCCAAAGACCGTCGGCCGTTTTAGGCAATTTAATACTTGCTTCGATCTTTCCGTATGTTACAGTAAATCCGTCGCGGGTATTCAACCTCCCTGAAGTAGCGGTTTTACCATTATAATTTTCTTTTTTTGCGGTAATGATGAGGCAGTTTCTTTCGGTTACCGGTTCTTTCCCAACACTGATATTTTCATTTCTGTAATATTGCAGTTCAGCATTGCCACCACCGTCTCCGTTGACTTCTACATACCAGCTTTTTGTATCCAGTTCTGTATCATTGAATAAGTCCTGCCATACGACCTTATACCCATCGGTTTCGCCCGAACCATTTTCTTCGAGTTCCTTATTATCTTTATCATTTATTCCCGTATTATCTTTATCATCTATTCCCGTGTCCGTATCTGCAGCTGCGCTACAAGCCAGCATCGCAAATAGTACTATAACAAATAATGGTGTTAAGCTTATGTGTTGTTTCATGATTTTTAAATAGCGTAGTACATACCACACCCCGCCCGCCATAAGCAGGTGCCATGTATTTTTATGACTACTAATTAATGAGTTATTTCTTCTGATACATCCGTACCCAATCGACTTTCATTTCCACCGGATTGGCAAAGATAGCATCGTCAATCGTGCCGCCCCAGGTGCCACCTATAGCTAAATTCAAGATAACGAAAAAATCTTGATCAAACGGCCAGTCAACGTAAGTGCTAGTGACATAATTGCCTTGATTTTTAATTGCTGTTTGGACGCCATCCACATAAAATATCAGTGCGTCATTCCCGTTATTATAATCATCTATCCACTCCACAGCATAGGTATGAAAATCGTTCTCTACATTGTTATAATACCCCTTACTGGACCAGCTCCGTCCACCACTAGCTTGCTGTGTGTGTATTGCATGAGAAATCATAGTAGGCTGCGATCCGACATGCTCCATGATATCTATTTCGCCGCTACGGGGCCATGTTCCATAGCTACTTTTGTTGGGCATCAACCAGAATGCGGGCCATGTTCCTTGACCGGCAGGAAGACTTATCCGTGCTTCTACTTTACCATAAGTAAAAAACACCTTGTCTTTTGTAGAAAGTCGCGCCGAGGTATAGGAATTCCCTTGATAGTTTTCTTTTTTTACCTCGATAACTAAACATCCATTTTCTATACGTGCATTATCATCCCGATCTGTATAATATTGAGCCTCTTGATTACCCCATCCGGCACCTCCAATTTCGAAATTCCATTTGGTAAGATCGATATCTGGCCCATCAAATTCCTCTTCCCAGACCAACTGGTAATTTCGTTCGGGCTCTGCCACCGAAATTTCATAGCTAGCCTCAACAGAATTAACGACGTCTACAACCCTGACCACAGCTTTTCCGAATCCTTTAGCTGTCACGATCCCGTTTTCTACTGACAGGACCTTTGAATTCGAGGACTCCCAAACCAATGCTACAGGAGTAGCGTTTTCAGGCACGGTCCTTATGGACAGTTCTTCGGTTTCACCGACCTGCATCTCTCCTTCGATGGCTTCTATCGCCATGGCTGCCACAGGAATTATTTCATGCGAAGTCTTTTCTTTTTTACAACAGACAAAAACAACTGTATACGCAACAAAGAAAAGAGTATAAAATAGCTTTCTCATAAATTTCCTGTTTTTTTTGAGAAAGCACGCTTTGTTATTTGCAAAGCGTACTTTAGATAAATAAATTAAATTACTTCTTTTTATAAATAAATACGGCATCCAAATTTAAATGCGTATTCGCTGGTGAGCTTCTGAACCCTAGAGAATAGCGCCCCTCATCTGAAAACACATAAGGTGCATTAAAATTCCAGCCCTGAGCAATAACTGCGCTCATCGGAATTTCAAACTCCTTCCACTCTCCATCAGTGGCGGCAGGAAGAATAAACCAAACTTCCGAACCGTCTTGGCTAAAAAGACCTATCTCGTTTTTACCGCCATCTTTACTTTTATATGCGCAGTGAAGCGTATAGCTTCCATCAATTCCCGACAAATCAAAATCTTTCAACTGACGAATGCCTCCTGCACCTACACCTTCCCAAGGAGCTGCTTGTGATTTAAGACTAATCCAACCGGCAACTTCTCCATAAAAGTTTGGTCCAACAGCGTCAGCAGCTAAATAAGAATCGCCTGCCGGCCAAATATCCAATACACTTGTCGCCTCATCTGGACGCAAATCCACAATGACTTTTGATTCTATGGACGAATAGGACGTTTCATCCAAAAACAACGCATAATAGTTAGAACCGTTTAGCGATTCCTTATCACTGGGGTTTGGATTCGTACCTTCTGCTACAACTGTTACAGAACAAGATTTCACCACAGAGCCAACGGATGCTGTAATAGTGGTACTTCCGACCTTCAGCCCTGTAACGGTGCCGTTTGATACTGTAGCTACGTCAGAATTAAGGGAGCTCCAAACCACCGCAGATCCGGAAGGCTCTACGGTTGCAACGATTTTGGCAGTCTTCCCCACTTCGACGGTAAGCCCAGTTTTATCCAACGTAAGTTCAGTAGAACTGGATTCGCCGTCTTTCTTACACGAAGTCGCTACAAGAGAGATACCTAGAATAATTGTTAAAATACTTTTTAAGTTCATGATAAATAAGATTTTGTAAAAAAATAGTTAGTAATAAAGATTTTCGTTTGTTTCAGTTAATTACACCCAACACCTATTTGATATTCGAATACTTTCGTAACCGCCAACCCACCGGCGAAAGCGAATTTACATGCCATTTTGAACACAGTTGTTCCCTCCAATACGGTAAATGTTTTTGTGAATTTTCCATCCAACGGATCCAGTGGTGCTTCGGCAAAATCAGGATTATACAAAAATGCATACGCAACGACACCTACTTTATCATCCAGTAATTCGAATTCAACAACAACATCCTTCCCGTTTTCGGCAGTTTTGAAAGAATATTTATATCCTGTATCGAAAACTCCCTCTCCGGCCTCTGTCGAAGTTCCTGAACATTCTGTATCCCCTGATCCAGGGTTGGATCCGTCATCTACGGTAAAGTTTATCACATACGTTTTTTTGTTGGTTGCATCGGCTTTTTCTGCTACAACAATAGTCGCGGTACCTGGCAATGCTTCTGCCTGTGTCACGGTTACGTCTGTCAAAGCAGCTGCAACAGCCGTGGCGGCAACCTGAGGTATGTTTACGGTTCCTTCCGACAACTTTACGTTATAGGATACTACATCCGCCTGAAATCCGTTCAGTTGGGTACCTCCATAGGTAATGCTTGTCAAATTAAGATCTACGACGACGTCTTCTTCCGTCACGGTAACCGTACAACGAGCGGAATGTGAACCTACAGTAACCTCCACTATCGCTGTTCCTTCGGCAACGCCGGTCACTACTCCTTTATCATCCACCGTAGCAACTTCCGGTTTATCAGAAGACCATGAGACCGTTCCTACAGCACCTTTCGGGCTAAACCTTGCTACCAAACCTTCAGTTTCCCCGACAGTTAATGCAAGGGTGTTATTTTCCAATGTAATACCAGTAGGAGATATCACACCGTTATCGCCGTCCTTGCCGCACGATACGGTAAAAATCACCATACCGAGTAAAAGAATGAGTAAATTTTGTTTTTTCATTTTTTATAAGTTTTAATTGTTTATTTATTCCGTTAGCTTGTCCTATTACTGCCCGTTAAGATTACCCAGTTTAACTTCCTCCTCCGGCAAAGGAAATGTCTCATGCTTGCCGGCAATAAAATCTGCCATATGCTCAGTGGCTATCGCTTCTTCTGTCACCTTATAAGCATCCATGACCTCTTTGGCCACTCCCCATCGTGTCAGATCAAACCAGCGATGTCCTTCCATGGCCAGCTCGACACGTCGCTCATGGCGGACAGCCTTGCGGAGATCGCCCTTATCATTATCAACATAACTCGAGTAAGGAAACGCGGGAAGAATTCCCGTATCTCCATGCCGCGCCCGCGCCCGCACTATTTCCAATGCCCTTTTGGCCTCTCCCAAATTATTGTTCTCCACACATGCTTCGGCATATAGTAGCAGTACATCGGCATAGCGTATGACTTTGTTGTTGATAGGTCCCCTACTGGTGTGACTCAACGGGAAAATAGTCCCTCCTGGCCCGTCATCCATCATCGCGTACTTCCGGCTCACATACGAGCTTCCCAAGTAAGTCTCCTGTTCCGGTGTTTCCATTTGGCCATCTGGGTCCAAAATCGTGACATCCCGTCTCGGATCAGCGGCTTCATATTCTTCGTATAGATTTTGTGTGGGTTTGTTGAAACCCCATCCTCCCCCCAGCGCGGACGAACGAGAACGTGTGAGGATGACCGAAAATGTACCCCGGGTAAAGCCAAACCCTTCGCCAAAATCACTTGTCGGATCTTCCATATATTGGATCTCAAAAACAGATTCAGTACCATTCTCACCAACCAACCTGAAATTATCAGCATAGTCGGTCAGTAAAGCGTACTCCCCTTCGATTTCGGCTTGATCGACAACTTTTTTACCCCACAGCTCCGCTTCGGGGTAATTATGACGGGTCAGATAGATTTTCAGCAACATCGCTTGTGCCGCACCCTTTGTCGCTCTACCCAGATCGACATCTTCATAATCGCTTTTCTTCCAAAGCTTGGCTTCGGCATCTTTCAAGTCGTCGACAATGAGATCGTAGATCGCATCAGCCGTAGCAACGGGCTGCTGCCAGGTATTCACACTCTCGATGACAAAATCGACTTTCGGCACACCACCGAATACACGTACCAGACGGTAATAGTATAGCGCCCGTAAAAATTTAGCTTCACCAAGGAGCCGGTCTTTAAGTTCTTGCGAAAGACTCTCGTCGACCTCCATAGCTGGTACTTGGTCTAGCACAAGATTACAACGAGATATGCCTTGGTATTGTGCCCGATAAAATTCAAGCAATATGGGATTATTGGCCTGAACTTTGAAATTTTCCAAATCATACGCCGCCGCCATATCTGTAATCCCTTGACCACCTTTCAGCGCGTCATCCGACACGATATCACCGATAAACCACTCGCTAAAATAGGTATTGTTAAACTCCCATGCCAATGGTACGTAGGCTGCATTGACAGACTGCACAGCTGTTTGTCCTGATGTAAAGAAGTCCTCCAACTTGGTTACTCCCGGAGAAGGTTCCGACAACCATTTATCACAGGAGGACAGTGTGAATATACCCAAACAGCTTATTATTCCAAATATTGTCTTATATATATTTTTCATGTCTATCCGTATTAAAAGTTAACATTTGCCCCAATCGTAATCGTTCTGGACTGTGGGTAGTTTCCAAAGTCTACGCCACTGCCGATTTCAGGATCATAACCGCTATATTTTGTGAAAGTCAACAGGTTATTCCCTGCCAGATAAATACGGCACCTGTTCAATCCCTTGATGGTAGCAGGCAACGTATAGCCGATCTGTACATTTTTCAGCCGCAAATAAGAGCCACTCTCCACCAAACGGCTCGAAGCAAACCCGTTTACGGCGCTATACGGATTGGGGATATCACCATCCGGATTGTTGTCTTTATGCCAGGCATTCCGCATGGTCGTGCTTAAGGTTGCATCGGCTCCCGTCCCCTCTGTGCGGAAACGGACAGCATTAAAGACCTGATTGCCATGAATCCCCTGCAAAAACACCTGTGCATCGAAGCTCCCCCAGCTCGCACCTACATTTAATCCGTAGGTGAGCCAAGGGAAAGGGTTGCCAATTTTTGTTTGATCCTTGTCATCGATCAGACCATCACCGTTGATGTCCGTATACCGGGCATCCCCAGCGTGATATGAAATTTCATTTGCAGCATAGTCGGTGAGATGTGATAAAGCTTCTATATCGGATTGGTATATGCCTTCATATTGATAGCCCCACAATGAAAATAACGGCAATCCTTCATCACTCAAGGTATACGTTCCGAATACCCGCCGACCACCGTTTAGTGCGGTAAGCTCATTCTTGATAAAGGATACATTTCCAGTAATATTATAATTCAAAGCGCGTTCAGCCACCCTCTTACTGTCCCTATAGGTTAAAGTCAGCTCTACCCCTTTATTCTCTACTGTTCCGACATTTGCCATAGCATCATACCTGTTTCCGACGTGAGCCGGTGCCTTCACACTCAACAACATGTCTTTCGTATGACGTACAAAAAGATCCACTGTGCCGGAGAACTTTCTGTGGTACATATCAAAATCTACCCCAAAGTTGTACTGCTCCGTCCGTTCCCACTTGCCCCCCTTATTGACATATGTCAGTATCGTAGCCCCATTGACCAGTTGCTGGTCCTTTCCAAAGACATAACCAACAAACGAAGGACCCTCATTAAACATTTTTAGCACAAAATTATCGGCACTGATTTTCTCGTTTCCAATCTGACCGTAGCCCACACGCAGTTTTAAATCATTGAAAAACGTCGCATCTTTCATCCAGTCTTCCTCACTGATCCGCCATGCCAGGGCTGTCGACGGGAAATATCCCCAGAGGTTTTCCTGAAATTTACTAGATCCGTCGGCCCGGAAATTAAAGGTTGCTAAATATTTATTATCGTAAGCATATTGCAGACGCCCCAAAAGTGAGAACATTCGAGTTCGGGCGACATTATCGGAAGAGAAAGTGCGATCTTCCGTGGTCTGTGCGAGATACCAGTTGGTCGGAACAGGGTTTAGTATGGCTGCTCCTGCTCCTCCTGTGCTATAATAGTTGTATTGCTCCGTAACCTGTCCTCCCATAACAGAAAAGCTATGTTTATCGATCTCCTTGGAATAAGTAAGGATATTTTCGTAGCGCAACATTGCCGATCGTGCCATGCTACTCGACAAAAAGTTCTTATCCATCTTATCGTAACTTGAGTACTCATAAGCCGCCTTAAACAAACGATTTCGATTATTATTCATGTCCAAGCTGACACTGGACCGTAAGCTCAAGCCGGCAAAAGGTTTAAGCTCGACATAGACATCCCCTACCCAACGCTCGTTCTTGTCCGAAGGAAAAGAATTACTTACCATGGAAAAAGGATTCGTCACATTCCTAAAGTTAGATGAAGCACTGATCTGCCCACTCAGATCTTTGCCTGCACTGTTTACAGCTCCCTTCGGATAATGAGTAGGGTCCCACGGCGCCATGGCTAAGGCGGCAGATAAGACAGATGCTCCGGGACTTGCGTTGTTGTTCATCGCATTACGTCCTTCTGAGGAAGAAAAAGTAAGGTTCTGACCGACTGTCAACCAATTTTTCAACTGATGATTGGAATTAAACCGAAGAGTCAGCCGTTCAAAGTTCGACCCGATAATGGTACCATCCTGATTGAAATAACTACTGCTCATCGCATAATTACTTTTTTCACTCCCCCCATCTACAGATAGATAGTAACTTTGTATGGGTGCATTTTTATGAAAAACAGCGTCCTGCCAATCCGTTTCAATCTCCGCATAGTCCACACCATCCGGATTTGCAGACGAACGGATAACCGGATAATAGGGTGAGCCCAGACGATAGGCCGCCAACCAATCGTTGAACCCTTTTTTGTCATAATAATCCTGTTGTGATTTGACGCCGTCCAATTCGATAATCTTTTCCGCAAATTCTCTGCTTTTCATCAGATCGAGCTGATTCCAGCGGTTTTGTACACCGAAGTAGCTGTCAAATGAGATATTTGTACGACCAGATCGACCTTTCTTTGTCGTGACCAGAATAACACCGTTTGCACCTCTTGAGCCGTAAATTGCTGTCGCGGAAGCATCTTTTAGAATTTCTGTGGTCTCGATATCATTCGGACTTAAAAAGGAAATGTCGCTAAGTATCACACCGTCAACCACGTAAATGGGCGAACTGTCATTTACAGTACCAATCCCGCGTATACGGACGACTGCGGGAGCACCGGGCTGTCCACTATTGGCATTCACGGTCACGCCTGCCGCCCGGCCTTGTAACGCTTGATCTAAGTTGGCGGCCGGCGTCTTTTTTAAATCTTCAGCTTTGATAGACGCTACGGCACCGGTCAGATCACTTCTGCGGACTGTCCCGTAGCCGATGGCGACAACTTCATCCAACAGGTTAACTTCCGCTTCCATCACAACGTTAAATACGCCTGATTGGTCAACTGACAGCTCGCTTGTCTTATACCCCACAAAAGAAAAGGTTATAGTTTTCGGACCGACCAATTGAAGATGATATCTACCTTGGTCATCTGTTGAAGTGGAAACTGTTCCCTCTCCTCTTACGGATATGGACAGCCCTGACATTGGCGTCCCATCGGAGGTTCTTACGGACCCGGACACCTGTAACTCTTGAGCGAAGGAACTGTGTTGAACTAAACAAAAAAGTACAGAACAAACCAGTATTATATTTATTTTTCCCATCTAAATAAAATGATTATTTGTTTATAAATTGGTTTTTACAAATCGCGTTATTATCTATTAAAGAGAATAACAGCTATTCAAATAACGTCAGCAAATATATCGTATGTAAAAGGGTTAGCTTCATTTTAGCACTGCACAAAAACACAACACACCAACAAAAAGACCCATACAAAACCACTACAACAAAAACATAACAAGCTTTAAACCAAATATGTAAATCTCAAAAAAGCCACCTTAACAAACACTTGTTTTATAGAGTCTCCGATTTTTTAATAAAAAAGAAAAATGAGGGTTAAAATCTGAGGTCAACGGCAATCCGGATAAGAATTTCGATTTTCGTAAAGAAATATTGATACATAATATAAATTTTGCTTTCTTTATAAATATATAAGGTATATAAGCCGCAGAAATTGGGAAAACGGTTTGCGGAAATCGGAACAACCAATTTAAACATAACTTCTCAAAACCATTTTGCGAATAATGAAAAACATCTTTTTGCTATGTCTGTTCCTTACATCAATATATAGTAAACTATATGCCCAAACCCCCATCGGAATACCTCACATCAGTACCTATGAAACCTTTGACTACAATGGTGGTACACAGAATTGGGATATGGATCAGGATAATCAAGGTATTATGTATTTTGCAAACAATGAAGGATTGTTGACTTTTGATGGAAGACATTGGAAATTGCATCCCTTACCTCATAAAACAATTGTTCGATCGATAAAAATATCCAATGACGGCAAAATATACGTGGGTGCACAGGATGAAATCGGATATTTTCTTCCAGATATAAATGGTAATCTAAAATTCGTATCACTCAAAAAGTTAATCCCCGAGAAAGACCGGAATTTTTCGGACATTTGGAATATCGTCATTCTAAAGAATGACGTGTTTTTTAGGACAACCGATAAAATATTTCATCTTAAGGACGATCGTATACAAGTTTATTTTCCGCATAGACTTTGGGAATTTATGGGCGAAGCAAACGGAAAATTGTATGCACAAGACACGGGACGGGGCCTACTTATATTCCATAATGATAAATGGGAGTCTACACCTTATACTGACCTCACGAATACGGACATTATTACCTCTATTCTTTATTATGCATTGGATACCTTATTAATTACGACTTTAAAAAGTGGCATGTACTTAATAGGAAGAGACTTCGTCCAAACAAAAACAGGAAAATTTGATCACCTTTTCAAACAGCATAGGCTCTATGGTGCAATCGCTGTCAATGATAATCGATACGCCTTGGCTACCTCTTCAGCCGGTTGTTTTATTATAGACAAAAAAGGAGAAATCATACAACAGTTTTCTTCCACAGAAGGTTTGTATAAAAATAAACTTAGGTCCGTTTTCATGGACAAAAACAAAAACCTCTGGCTCGGACTAGATGATGGTATAAACTTTATCGCATTTAATAATGCTATAAAATATATATACCCGGACAACGACAAACAAACTAGTGCATATTCGACACTGATACACGGTAATAAACTCTATGTAGGGACTTCAAATGGCATATTTTACAATTATTTGGATAGCAAAGTTTCTGATCTGAGTTACTCCAAGAAAGATTTTAAAGAAATAAGCAGATCGGCAGGACAAACGTGGAACCTGAATATCATAAACCAACACATTATAGCGGGTCACGAAGAAGGGGCATTACTTATCGATAAAAACACAGCCACGCCACTATACAATTCGCCGGGAACATGGCTTTCCATTCCGACCTCATTGTCGGATAATTCGAAAGAAATAATTACAGGAACCTACCAAGGACTTATTCTTATGGAGTATGAAAACGGTACGTTTAAATTTAAAAACCGCATTACCGGCATTAACGAGCCAATACGGTTTCTCCTATATGACCATGATATTTTATGGGCTTCTCATCCCTACCGCGGGATATACAAGATGATACTTTCCCCCGACAAAAAAGAAATAAGCCAGCTAAAGCTCTATACCTCAAAAGATGGTTTGCCTTCTTCATTGGGAAATCAAATTGCAAAAATTAAAAATAAAATTGTTGTAGCCACCCAGAATGGCGTTTATGAACTTAATAAGACTACCGACAAATTTGAGCCGTCCGGCACACTCTATCCTATCCTTGGAAACCAACCCTATCATTATCTTAACGAAGATCGCGAGGGAAACATATGGTTTATAAGTAACAAAAATGTAGGTGTAGTAGATTTCAATACCAAAGCTCCAGATAAAGATTACAACATTGTACACTTTCCAGAATTAAGCGGACAGGTCGTTGCAGGCTTTGAGAACATCTATCACTATAACCGCCAAAATGTATTTATAGGTGCAAAGAAGGGCCTTATCCATATTAACTATCAAAGCTATCTTGATAATATAAAACCCTTACATACTATTTTATCTTTGGTCAAAGTAAGCGGGGAAAAAGATAGTATAATCTACGGTGGATACTTAGTCAAAAAAAGTGCATTTGAAGCCTCCGATGCGGCGCATGACAAAATATCTATACCGAAAGACTTAAACTCCCTGTACTTTGAATACTCTTCCACTTTATATGAACAGCAAAAGAAAATTGAGTTTAGTTATCAGCTCGTCGGGTTTGATAAAGAATGGTCGGAGTGGAGCTCCAAAAGTGAAAAATATTATACCAACATCCCTCGGGGAAACTATGTATTCAAGGTCAAATCCAGAAATAATCTGGGAAACGAATCGGATGAAGTATCTTATGCCTTTACCATCAAACCTGCATGGTACGAAACTTACTGGGTTTACTTATTCTATGCATTGACACTTGCAAGTTTTATCGCTTTCCTAATCTTGAGACAGAAAAGGAAACATCAAAAAGAACAAGACGATCTCAAGAATCAACATCAATTAGAAATAGAATACAGCGAAAATGAAATTGTTAGATTAAAAAACGAAAAGCTCGAATCAGAAGTCAGTTTTAAAAACAAAGAGTTGGCTACAACAAGTATGCACCTGATCAAGAAAAACAAGCTGCTATCAAAAATAAAAAAAGAACTTTTGCCCATTATAGATTTAAATCCCATTGATAAGCAGTCACGTGAATTAAAAAAAGTAATAAGACTGCTTAACGACGCTGAGAAAGGCGACACAGACTGGAAACAATTCTCCATACATTTCGATAGTATACACTCCAATTTCTTAACGAAACTAAAGGAAAAATTTCCAAATCTCAGTTCAAATGACTTAAAGATCTGTGCTTATGTCAAAATGAATCTATCGTCTAAAGAAATCGCCCAATTAATGAGTATAACGATAAGAGCCGTTGAGGTGAGTCGATATCGGTTGAGAAAAAAGCTAAACGTTTCTGCCAATACAAATTTACTCGACTACCTATATAATATCGTTAACGAGGAATAACAGAAGGTTCCTTTTCTATCCCTTTCTTAACGCACCAACTCTTCTAGGGCCTTTTCTACCTTACCAAAGTCAAAACGGGATTTAACGTCGTTAAACATCCGTTCGAGCTGATCGTTGCACAGGTTGCCGATACTTCCCTCATGAACATGGTGCACTTCTTTAGAAGGTTGGAAGGTACCATCTTCAATAGCTAATCCGATCTGACGATAAGCTTCTCTAAAGGGGACGCCTTGCAAGACCGCATTATTCACGACCTCCACACTGAACAAATAGTCGTATTTAGGATCATCGAGAATATCCTTCTTAATAGAAATATGTTCCAGCATAAATGCCGCTATTTCTAAGCAGTCGCTTAAAGATGCAAATGCCGGGAATAAGTTTTCTTTCAGTAGCTGCAAATCGCGATGATACCCTATTGGCAAGTTTGTTGTCATTAAGGCAATTTCATTTGGCAATGCTTGTATCTTATTGCAACGTGAGCGTATCAATTCAAACACATCAGGATTTTTCTTATGCGGCATAATACTGGATCCTGTCGTCAAATGTGCCGGAAAAGAGATAAAGCCAAAGTTTTGGTTGATAAACAAGGTGACATCCATAGCAAATTTAGCCAATGTAGCGGCGATAGAGCTCATGGCTTGTGCCAGAATACGCTCAGTCTTTCCCCTCCCCATCTGTGCGTAGACTACATTATAATTCAAATCTTCAAATCCCAGCAACTCGGTGGTCATTGTCCGATTTAAGGGGAACGAAGAACCGTATCCTGCCGCCGATCCAAGTGGGTTTTTGTTACAGACATGCCATGCTGCTTTCAACAACTCCAAATCATCCACCAAACTCTCTGCGTAGGCCCCAAACCAAAGGCCGAAGGATGAAGGCATCGCAATCTGCAAGTGTGTATAACCTGGCATTAATACCTGTTTGTGCGCTTCACTCAATTTGATCAATTGTCGGAACAAAACTTCGGTATGGTTAAAAATACTTTGTATTTCCGATCGAAAATATAGCTTTAAATCCACCAATACCTGATCATTCCTTGATCGACCGGAATGAATCTTCTTACCCGCCTCTCCCACACGTTCCGTCAGCATCATCTCAACTTGTGAATGTACATCCTCTACACTGTCGGCAATCTCAAAATTTCCTTCTAGAATTTCATGGTATATTCGTTTGAGCTCGTCTTGGACTAATGTTAAATCTTCATCGGTCATCAAGCCTATACTATTCAACATACGCGTATGTGCCAGCGAACCCAATACATCGGCCGCAGCCAAATGCATGTCCATCGCACGATCATTGCCTACCGTAAAGGACTCTACAAGTGAATCTACATCTATATTTTTTTGCCAAATTTTCATGAATATATTTTAAGAACACAAAAATACCATATTTTTAGATATAACCATAGACAACAGTTATAAGTCTCCACTAAAAAACAAAAGCGGCAATGAAAACCATTGTCGCTTTAATGCTATAAATCTTAACCCGAACTGTTATCCATTGGACAGTGCTGCTGCACCGGAAACAATCTCTGTAAGTTCGGTAGTAATCGCTGCCTGACGTGCTTGATTGTACGACAATTTCAATGCTTTCAATAAATCACCTGCATTTTCTGTTGCTTTATCCATCGCCGTCATACGGGCACCATGTTCTGATGCATTGGAATCCAATACCGCCTTATACAGTTGGATTCGGATCGCCTTCGGGATAAGCTCTTCAATGATCTTTTCCTTTGAAGGTTCGACAATGTAATCGAGCTCTACCGTATCGTCACTTTTCTCTTCCGGTACTAGGGGAAGCAATTGCTCTGCGGTCAAAATTTGTACCGCAGCATTACGGAACTGATTATAGACCACTTCAACACGATCAACTTCTTCGTTTTTAAATGATGTCATGATATGTTCAGTAACTTTCGATACATTTTCGAAATTCAAGTTATTGAATAATTCATTATGATCACCGATAACATTGAAGTTACGCCTTGTGAAGAAATCTTGACCACGCTTACCGATGGCAATAATGCTCACATCACCTTTAGCAAATTGATCGGCATATTTTGTAGCGATCAAATTATTTGTCGCTTTTATCGCATTCGCATTAAATGCTCCAGCTAATCCTCTATTGGAAGTAACGATCACAATAAGTACCTTATTCGGTGCCCTATCTTGTGTAAAAGGAGAATCGTAGCCTTCTACGGAAGCAGACACCTGAGTAAGAATCTCCCGAAGCTTATTCGCATATGGACGCAACTGAACAATAGCATTTGTTGCACGCTTCAATTTCGCCGCAGACACCATCTTCATTGCTTTGGTAATCTGTTGGGTCGACGTAACCGATGTAATACGACTTCTTACTTCTTTTAAATTTGCCATACTTAAGATGTAAGATCTGAGCTAACTAGATATGAGATATGAGATCTAAAGGCTCACGTCTACCATCTATTAGCTCATATCCAATTAATATTTTGCAGCCAATTCTTTAGCTACCGTTTCTAACACATTTGTCAATTCATCCGAAAACTTACCTGCTTTCAAAGCGGACAATACTTCTGGATGACGTTGTTCCAATTGAGTCAAATATTCCTCTTCAAATTGTCTTACTTTATTTACAGGCACACTACGCAATAGCCCTTTCGTACCGATATAAATAATAGCCACTTGTTTCTCTACAGGCACGGGAGAAAACTGACCTTGCTTCAGGATTTCCACGTTACGGATACCTTTATCCAAGACGGCTTTTGTCGCTGCATCCAAATCCGATCCAAACTTAGAGAATGCCTCTAGTTCACGGAATTGGGCTTGGTCAAGCTTCAATGTACCTGCAACTTTCTTCATCGACTTAATCTGTGCATTACCACCCACACGCGATACTGAGATACCTACGTTAATCGCTGGACGAATACCTGCGTTAAACAAGTTCGATTCTAAGAAAATCTGACCATCCGTAATAGAAATAACGTTGGTAGGTATATAAGCCGACACGTCACCCGCTTGAGTTTCAATAATAGGAAGAGCTGTCAATGAACCGCCACCTTTCACCAAATGCTTGATTGATTCAGGTAGGTCATTCATATTTTGGGCAATGCTATCTGAAGAGTTGATTTTCGCTGCACGTTCTAACAAACGAGAGTGAAGGTAAAATACATCCCCAGGATACGCTTCACGACCAGGAGGGCGTCTCAATAATAAGGAAACTTCACGGTAGGCTACTGCCTGTTTCGACAAGTCATCGTAAACGATCAACGCTGGACGACCTGTGTCGCGGAAAAATTCCCCGATAGCAGCACCTGCCATCGGCGCATAAAACTGAAGAGGAGCAGGTTCAGCAGCTGAAGCCGCTACTACAACCGTGTAGGCCATAGCACCTCTTTCCTCTAATGTACGGACGATATTTGCAACTGTAGAATTCTTCTGACCTACTGCAACATATATACAGAATACAGGCTGACCTGCATCATAAAACTCCTTCTGATTAATAATTGTATCGATACAAACCGCAGTCTTACCCGTCTGACGATCACCGATAACCAACTCACGTTGTCCACGACCAATAGGAATCATCGCATCAATTGCCTTGAGTCCGGTTTGCAAAGGCTCCGTTACGGGCTGGCGATAGATTACTCCGGGCGCTTTACGCTCGATGGGCATTTCATAAGTTTCTCCTAAGATAGGTCCCTTTCCGTCAATAGGCTGTCCCAATGTGTTTACCACACGACCCAACATACCTTCTCCTACGCGAATAGAAGCAATACGGTTGGTACGTTTGATGGTATCACCTTCCTTAATTTCATCTGAAGGGCCTAAAAGAACGACACCCACATTGTCTTCTTCCAAATTTAATACTATACCTTGCAATCCACTTGTAAATTCAACCAATTCTCCTGATTGAACTTTTGTTAGGCCGTAAACACGAGCGATACCGTCGCCTATTTGCAATACGGTACCTACTTCCTCCAATTCGGCCTCTGACTTAAAGCCTGACAATTGCTCTCTTAGAATTGCAGAAACTTCATCTGGTCTTACCTCTATCATTTTACTTCGTATAAGGGGTTTTAATTCTATTTTACTCTATTCAACAATTACGACTTAGTAATTCATAATTCGTAATTCATAATTATTTACACGCCCTGGCTGCTAAAATATCTTTCCAATTTATTTAGTTTTCCAGCTAAGCTGGCATCTAACTGCCTATCTCCTACAGTGACGACAAAACCGCCAATCAACGATTTATCCACCTTATTGGTTAGGATGACCTCCGCTTTTATCTGCTGAGCAATATTGGCTTGCAGCTCTTGAAGATTAGCCGAAGACATCGGTGATGCAGATGTCACTTCTGCCTGGACAATACCTTTTACCTCATTGTATTCACGAATAAACTCCAATGTAGTTGGATAAATTAATCCGCTACGACCCTTCCTTACCATGATATTGAAAAAACTCAAGATTTCGGGTCTTACCTTATTTTGGAATAAAGCTGTTAAAATATTGCCTTTTTTGTCTACTTTGACAATAGGGTTGCTTAGAACAGCTTGTAATTCAGTGCTGGACTTAAGGACGGCAGCAACCTGCTCTATCTCACTTTTTACCTCTTCTAAACTACCTTGTTCCTTTGCTAAGTCGATTAAAGACTTAGCGTATCTAGAAGCTACTTTGAATACTGACATATTATTTTTTTGTGTTCAGTTGTCAGTGTTCAGTTGTCAGTGACTAATCACTGTTCACTGACGACTGTCGACTGATTACTGAATTAATTCAATTTAACATCCTTCAACAAATCAGACACCAATGCCTGTTGCTTACCTTGATCTTCAAATTCCTTTGTCAATACCTTACGTGCAATATCTAAAGCCAAAGAAGAAACCTGATTTTTCACTTCGGCCATAGCCTTTACTTTTTGATCTTCAATTTCACGTCTTGCTTGATCGATCAATTTTGCGCCCTCAACCTGAGCCAGCTCCTTAGCTTCAGCGACAATTTTGTCTTTCAATACCTTAGCTTCTTTCAAAATATTATCACGTTCTTCACGGGCTTCCTTTAGCAATTGACCATTCTCGTTGGTAAGACGAGCCATTTCCAACTTTGCCTTTTCTGCAGAAGCTAATGCATCGGTAATACCATTTTCACGCTCTTCTAATGCGTTGATGATAGGTTTCCAAGCAAACTTGCCCAATATGAAGATTACAATCAATAAAATGATAAGCTGCCAAAAGAACAAACCAAACGAAAACTGATTAATTAATGCTTCCATTATTATGTATGTAAATTAGTTTTAAATTTTTACTTTGTTAAATGAAGCACAATCTGCAACCAACCGTTGCAAATTGTGCTTGTACTGTCCTTTGGCTTATTTACCTAAGATTAGGGCACCGAATGCCAAACCTTCCAATAAAGCGCCAATGATGATCATTGCGGTTTGAATTTTAGAAGTAGCTTCGGGCTGGCGAGCGATGGCTTCCATTGCTGAACCACCGATCTTACCTAGGCCTATACCTGCTCCGATAACGATTAAACCGGCTCCAATTAAGTTGTACATAGTAATTAATTTATAAAATTTAACAAAATTCAGTTTTTAGTGATGCGTATGTTCCTCTACAGCCATACCTATAAATAAAGAGGATAGCATAGTGAAAATAAATGCCTGCAAAAAGGCCACCAACAGTTCCAAAAACATCAATACCAATGTCAGTAGCATGGATACGCCAATACTACCAGGGACAGTCAATTGATGTTGGAATAAGTAAATGATGGCAATTAAGCCCATCACAACAGAGTGACCTGCTGTAATATTGGCAAACAAACGCAACATCAATGAAAAAGGCTTGGTAAACATACCTAATACCTCAATAGGAGCTAATATAAATTTGAATACAACAGGAACTCCCGGCATCCAAAAAATATGCTTCCAATAATCTTTATTCGCTTTTACAGTCGTAATAACAAATGTAAACAAGGCCAAACACAAGGTTACCGTAATATTTCCCGTCACATTGAATCCCAAAGGTGTAAGCCCTAGTAAATTCAATAGAAATATGAGAAAGAATACAGACAACAAGTATGGCATAAATTCTTTGTAGCGATGGCCGATATTCGGCTTAGCCATTTCATCCCGTACATAGATGACCAAGGGTTCCAAGAACCTACCCACACCTTTCGGAACAGCGTTAGCTCCTTTTTTATACGTTTTAGCCAAACTTAAAAAGCCTAAGAACAATAATAAAGTCGCTAATAAAAGACCTGCGACATTCTTCGTGATAGAAAAATCTAAAGGCTTCGCGTTGGTTGGGTGATGTTTATCGTCATAATTGATCGTACCAGCAGCATCTGTTTTGTAGATTTTACCATGGTACAAGGTATAATACTGCCCTTCCTTTTCGACGACCTGCTCGCCATGATGAAACTCGGCAGACGAGAAAATCTTAAGACCGCCATCAATTAAAATTACCGGCAATGGGAAGCCATAATGCTTACCGGCCTCCTTATCGGAAAACAACGAAAAATAATGATCATCCTGCAAGTGATGATGCATGTATGCATTGATTTCTTCTGCTTGGGATTTTGGTTCCTCTGCATGAGCTCCCTCAGCTTTTAAATTGAAAGGACGAACAGCAAAAAAGACAACTGCAAATAACAAAAGAGCTTTCTTAAAACTCACCATTTTTATAGTATTGACGAAGTTAAAAATTTTGGCAAAAATACAATTTTATTCGGCATATAGCATCATTTACTAAAACTTTTTTTTAAATAGTTTTAATCCGCTCTGTCTGCCTCATTGATAACACGAAATGCCACAAAAACATCCAAAAACAAAAAGACAAAAAAGACCACTAAAAAATTATATTCAATAAAATCATGTTCAAATAAATTTAGTCCGTCATGGATATAAATATAGCTCGCTATAGTCTTCACAGTCATCAAACCTAGAAATACCAAGCCTAGCTTTTTCGGCATAGCCCACTGTGCCAACAAAATGAATAATATGACAAACAAGGAAGTGATAAATCCAAAGATATACATCCCCTCCAGACTGTAGTTCGTCTCTTCCCAATAAGAAACCTTATCCATCCCCACAAGTGTAAAAATGTGTAGGGCAAAGGACACGCCCGACACAAGGAGTAATAACACTATAAATTTCAAATAGTTATTCATCTTTTGTTTGTTTTCAAAGGCATTCATGAGCTCGTTTCACTCGGTTATTCATCTTTATTCATTCGATTTGCTTGTCGTATAAACTGATAAAGCGAGACAACGACCCCAAACATAGCTAACCCCTTGCTCCACCAACCTCCATCAATTTGATATTTTTCATCCAGCAACGTACCTATCCAATAAAACAGATAGATTGTTGCACCTATCTGAAAAGGCATAGACGTAAAAACCAGCCACTTATTGGATTTTCTATTGGGCTTACTTTCTTTCACAATGACAAACGGCTTGGGAGAAAGGGCAAAGATAAACAAATTAACCCAACTCGAGCACCTTCTGACCTAATTTGATCTCTGGGTAACTATATGTCTCGCCTAATAGGATTTTGATTTCCGACGAAGACTTTCCCTTATTATTTTCCAAGACGGTAAGAAGATGCTCCAGCTTCTCTGGACTGATCAGCTCTTCAGCGGGAATATCTGTCCCTACAAAATGAATCAGGTGTCCATAAATTGTTCCTTCAACCATTCCTCGTTTGAGCGCTATCTCCCGAATTTCCATTCCCTCCAAATACATCTCTAAAGAAATCTGTTTGGTATCTTCCTTTGCACCTTTCTCTTGAACAGCCTCTTCTACTCCTTCATCTTTAATCTTCTCTACCTGCAATACAACATCTTCCAATCCCTCTTCCTGTGTCAACACTTTAGCTATGGTTAGGCAATGCTTCAGCACTTCATATTTTCGTTTAAAATCGAGCAAGAGGGCCTTCATCTCTTGGATATACTTCTTCGTCCGCTTTCGTACTTTCCACTCTTCGATATGGAGCTCGGTAACTTTTATCAGATCCACCTCCATCTTTGGCAAAAACCATTGTACAGCAGATTGCGTGCGATCGCAGATTTTGTCGTAGTCAACGGCATGGGAATCGGCAAGCATTTGATACAACTGATTAACGAATTTGTGTGCTACACCTTCCTGTTTTTTAATTTCGATGGATAGTTGTACGAAAAACAACTCCGCACCTTCCTTATGGTCAATATTCCGGTCTACAAGGCTCGTCATGATGCCTTGTACCGCATCACTCAACTCCGTCCAACGAAAACTCTGCAACAGGATCTGTCCTAAGTAGGCTCGTTGACACTGTTTCAACACTTCGCTTACCTGCTCCTCACGCATCAGTTGCTCCATGAAAGATACGACCTGCAAATCTGTACGGATGGCGTAGGGAGGAATCTTTGACCTCAGCACAAGGCCCTGCAACCCCGTCAGCCTACTTAATGCGACATATACCTGACCAGCAGCAAAAGAGGTCCCCGCATCGATGATAGCTTTATCGAACGTAAGCCCTTGGCTTTTGTGTATAGTAATCGCCCATGCAAGTCTCAAGGGAAACTGTGAAAAAGTGCCGAGAACTTCTTCTTCTATCGTATCTTCTCCCTTATTATACTTGTATTTAATGTTTTCCCAGGTTTCCCTTCGCACCACAACATCTTCCGTATCATCCTTAAACCCCACGACAACCTGGCTTTTCTCCGGATCAAACGCTTTCACTACCCCTATTTTACCATTAAAATACCTCCTATCTTCGCCCGAGTCGTTTTTGATAAACATTACTTGTGCACCCTCCTTGATGGTCAATATCTCTTCCGTGGGAAAGGCACTTGTCTGAAAATCATCTTTTACAACAGCTTTGATATTATGGAGCTTTCCCGATAAACGGTGCAGCTCATCCTGATTGATCTGGTCTGCCAGTCGGTTATGTGATGTCAAAACAATGTACTGCTCCTCGTCGGCAGGAACAAAGTCAGGGTTATAATACGAATCTAAGATTTCCAAATCTGCTGTTGCACATTGGTTGTTACGTATCTTATTCAGTATCGCGATAAATTTTTCGTCTTGCTGCCTATAAATATGCTGCAGCTCCAGCTTAACCAAAGCTGTGTCGCGAAGAACCTTGGCGTCAAAGAAGAAAGGACTGGAATAATGATGACGGAGCACCTGCCATTCGTGATCACGCACCACCGGCGGTAGCTGATATAAATCACCGATAAACAAAACCTGTAATCCGCCGAACGGCCGCATATCCCGACGAACAGACTTCAGGATTACATCAATAGCGTCCAGGGTGTCCGCACGTACCATCGACACCTCATCAATAACCAATAACTCCAACTCTTGCAAAATAGCCCGCCGTTGTTTGGTTAACTTGATCGTACTGAATAATCGGCTTTTATTATAGATATGCGTATCGGTCTCATCCCATCGCAACGGATAATCTTCAATAAATGTTCCAAAAGGAAGCCAAAATAATGCATGAAGGGTGGTCCCTCCCGCATTCATGGCCGCTACACCCGTAGGGGCCGTGATGGCCATTTTCTTATAGCAATTATCCCGGATATACTTCAAAAAAGTCGTCTTTCCCGTCCCTGCCTTGCCCGTTAAAAACAGGCTCTGGTTGGTTTGGTTAACAAAAGCAGCGGCTTGCTTGAATACAATATTATTGTGATCAATTTTTAGAGACTCCATGTTGGACAAAAATAGCGATATCTTTTTTTATTTTCTTTAGGGTTTTTCAGTATAAAATATTATCTTCAACAGCAAGTTTAATCAATTAGCCATGACTTACATAGACAAAAGCGAATTATTCAATCAGATCGAAACAGAGTTGACCGACCTCGGATTTACCATTGATGATGTCGACCAAAGAAGACCGTGGGGAGGTTTCTTTGTCATAAGTGAAGCCCAAGCACAGAATTTTGCCAATCAATTTTTTGAAGGGTTGGATGTGCAAGACCTCAAAATTTCCGGAAAATTAAGTCCGAAAATTCTAGTTGTAGCCCCCAGTAAGCGTCTGTCGTGGCAATATCACCACCGTCGTGCCGAAATTTGGCGTGTCATTCGCGGTGAAGTAGGTGTTGTGACCAGCCCTAACGACGATGAACATGAGTTGAAAATACTTAAAAAGGGGGATACCATACGACTCGTACAAGGAGAACGTCACCGCTTGGTGGGCTTAGGTGAATATGGTGTCGTAGCCGAAATTTGGCAACACACCGATAGCACCAATCCTTCCGATGAAGATGATATCGTCCGGGTTCAAGACGATTTTGGAAGAAGCGTATAAATAGTAAATGTTTTATGTTATTTTTGTTGCCAAAGTAACAATTCATGACTACATATAACGAAGACAGTATACGTTCACTCGATTGGAAAGAGCATATCCGATTACGTCCGGGGATGTATATTGGTAAATTGGGTGACGGGTCTGCTTATGATGATGGTATTTATGTATTGCTGAAAGAAGTCGTAGATAACTCCATCGATGAGTTTGTGATGGGAGCAGGCAGGACGATTGATATTACGGTGAACGAAAATAAGGTACTGGTACGAGACTATGGCCGTGGTATTCCTATCGGTTCTGTCGTGGACGTCGTTTCCAAGATCAATACGGGGGGTAAGTACGATAGTAAAGCCTTCCAAAAGTCTGTCGGTTTGAACGGTGTTGGAACCAAGGCCGTCAATGCATTGTCCGCGAACTTCGCCGTACAATCTTACAGACAGGGCGTAACACGTATCGCCCAGTTCAGTAAAGGCGAGTTGATTCACGATGAGCAAAAGGAAACTACACAACGCAATGGTACCGCGGTAACTTTTTATCCGGACGAGAGCATTTTCAAACACTACAAATATCGCGTTGAATTTGTAGAAAACATGATCTGGAATTATGTTTTCCTAAACTCCGGGCTGACGATAAATTTCAATGGACAAAAGTTCATTTCTGAACATGGTCTGAAAGATCTGCTGGAAAGAAACATAGAAGCCGAATCCATGCGCTACCCCATCATCCATCTGAAAGGTGATGATATCGAGGTAGCATTGACCCACGGGCAACAATATGGCGAAGAATACTATTCCTTTGTGAATGGCCAGCATACTACACAAGGAGGTACGCATCAGGCGGCTTTTCGGGAAGCTCTTGTAAAAACCATCCGGGAGTTCTACAAGAAAGAGTTCGATGCCTCTGACGTCCGGGCTTCCATTATCGGCGCCATTGCCATTAAGGTACAGGAACCGGTCTTCGAATCACAGACCAAGACAAAGTTAGGCTCGCAAAGTATAGGCCCTGAAGGTCCCACTGTACGTACATTCATCAATGATTTCATAAAAAAAGCATTAGATGATTATTTGCATAGAGACTCGGCAACAGCAGATGCACTGCTCAAACGAATCATGCAGTCGGAACGAGAGCGTAAGGATATTGCCGGAATTAAGAAGCTAGCCAATGAGCGGGCAAAAAAAGCATCCCTGCATAACCGCAAGCTAAGAGACTGTAAAGTCCACTTTGGGGACAAACACGAACGCAACCAAGAGACGACCTTATTTATTACGGAAGGGGATTCGGCCAGCGGCTCCATCACGAAATCAAGAGATGTATTCACACAGGCAGTCTTCAGTTTAAAAGGCAAACCGCTAAACTGTTTTGGTCTGACCAAAAAGATCGTCTACGAAAACGAAGAGTTCAACCTCTTACAACATGCCCTAAATATCGAGGATGGTTTAGAAGGCTTGCGTTATAACAATATTGTAATCGCTACCGATGCCGATGTAGACGGTATGCATATACGGTTGTTGTTGATGACTTTCTTCTTACAATTTTTCCCAGACTTGGTCAAAACCGGCCATGTATCGATCTTACAAACCCCACTTTTCAGGGTTCGAAACAAAAAGGAGACCATTTACTGCTATTCGGATGAAGAGCGACAACGTGCGATCGCCAAGCTCGGTAGTAAACCTGAGATTACACGTTTTAAAGGTTTAGGAGAAATATCACCATCTGAATTCGGCTTATTTATCGGGGAAGACATGCGGTTAGAACCGGTTATACTTTCCAAGGAAAACAGGTTACAACAACTGTTGGAGTATTACATGGGAAAAAACACGCCCGATCGTCAAAAACATATCGTCAATAATTTAAGAATAGAGGTAGATATCGAAGAGGAACTCGCTCAAAAAGCCGCTGGATAAGGAGCAGGATTAATTTTTATCATTCCCATATTACTTGTTTCATGCACACAAAAACGTTAATTCTTATCAAATGTAAGGATGCTGTTGGTCTTGTATCCAGCATATCAAATATAGTTGCCAAGCACGAATTGAATATCATCACCATGCGTGAATACGTGGATGAAGAACATCACCGCTTCTTCGTTCGGGTAGTTTGTTCGGGAGAGCCTCAAGATCCTATTGGCTTCGCCGCGGATCTGAAGGAAAAACTTCCATCAAATGCAGAAATCGCCATCAACCCTTCACAAAAGAAAAAAATAGCTATCCTGGTAACCAAAGAACACCACTGTCTGGCGGATATACTGGTGAGACATTATTTTGATACTTTACAAGCTGACGTGGTAACGGTGATCGGGAATTACGATGATCTCGCACATTTTGTAAAGAAATTTGACATACCCTTCCATTTCGTTTCACATGAAAACAAAACCAAGGAGGTCTTCGAGCAGGAACTAACGGAACAAATCCAAAAGTATGATGTGGATTACATTATTTTGGCCAAATTCATGCGGATCCTATCACCAGACTTTGTACGTCAGTTTGAAAACAAGCTCATCAATATTCATCATTCGTTTTTGCCTGCTTTCATCGGTGCCAATCCTTATAAACAGGCAAAGGAAAGAGGAGTCAAGATAATCGGCGCGACTGCTCATTTTGTAACCGACCAACTCGATGAAGGGCCTATCATCACACAGGACATCAAGAAAATAGATCATAGCTATGATCTGAGTCGGATGAAAACGATGGGAAAAGAAATTGAAAAATCCGTATTAAGCCGTGCTGTACAACTTTTGGTAGAAGATCGAGTGATGCTCAATGGCAACAAGACTATCGTATTTAAATCTTAAATGTAATTTCTATCATATTTTAATTGGGGTCTGAGTTACTTTTTAGATCGCTTATAATCCCCAACTTGTGTGTCAAATAATTTATCCATGACACACAGTTTTCATATACCTGTATTAGGACTTGCATTTTCTATAGATACTCCCATAAAAGTAGCCCAATACGGCATATCATCCGTAATCTCCATCGTTGACGACGAACTCCTCGAACGCATGAGAGCCTATTATTGCAAAATAAATGATATGGCCTACCAACTTATTCATTCCAAAGAAGACGATTTTCGGGCCAGGCGTATTACCGCTTATCTTGACCTCGTCCATGACCTCGTCAATCAACAACTCACAAAACTCAAAGCCGGAAGTTTTCGATTAAACAAAGAACTTCATACCTATTTTGACCTTTTACCACCGACTTCGGAGAAAAAAGTTCTTTTCGAACAATATAAAACCGAAACAGACATCGCGACAAAAGAGCAAATCGAATCACAATTAAAAAGCTGCATCAAAGCTGGCGATATAGATGTCAACATCATGTCCAAAGTAGACAAGATTAACAAGGATGTTCACGGAAATGCGCTACCCTCTACTTATTCTGATGCGTCAGCGGCACTTCGGGGATTTGCAAACAGTAGCCTCCATTCATCCTTAATTATTTCTGCAGGTCTCAATCCAAAATTATTTTCTTATATCGCAGAATTTGAACAATTCTTACCCAACCGTAACGGTGAGTTTATAAAAAAAATTATACTAAAGGTGAGCGATTTCCGGTCCGCTTTTATCCAAGCTAAAATTCTGGCAAAAAAAGGTGTGTGGGTGTCCGAATTTAGGATAGAATCAGGGCTAAATTGTGGTGGACATGCCTTTGCGACCGAAGGCTATTTAATGGGACCTATTCTCGAGGAATTTAAACAAAAGAAAAACAGTCTCACTGAAGAGCTCTTCCCGATGTATCAACGAGCTTTACAAGACAAAGGTGTTCTTATAGACCAAGCCCCGACCATAAAAATAAAAGCACAGGGAGGTATCGGCACCGCCAAAGAACACGATTTTCTATTGCGCTACTATGAGCTAGACGGAACAGGATGGGGTTCGCCTTTCCTTTTGGTTCCGGAAGCAACAACGGTAGAGGAAAACACCCTACAAGTGCTGGCAACAGCAGAAAAGCAGGATTTCTATGTGAGCGGAGCCTCCCCTCTTGGTGTACCCTTTAACAATTTTAGGAAAAGCACAGCTGAAGAAAATCGGCTGGATCGCATTCGTAAAGGTCGCCCGGGGGCACCTTGCACGAAAAAATATCTGGTCTCCAATACTGAGTTTACCACAGAGCCCATCTGTACGGCTTCACGTGAATACCAACACAAAAAAATAAAAGAACTCGAATCCTTGGGTCTGGGAAAAGATGATTTTCAGAAAAGATATGATTCCATCGTCGAGAAAACCTGTCTTTGTGAAGGTCTGGCAACATCGGCTTACATCAAGTATGACATCACGAAAAACAAAGAAAATACAGCGGTGTCCATTTGCCCAGGCCCTAACACAGCGTATTTCAGTCGAATTTATTCATTGAAGGAGATGATAGATCATATCTACGGACGTAGCAACCTCTTAGAACATGCCGAAAGATCACATATGTTTATCAATGAACTACACCTCTATTTGGAACACTTGGAGAAATTTATCGAGACCAACCTTACGATAATGGACAACAAAAAGGAGAAATACGTACAGAGCTTCAAAGAGCAGATAAGAGAAGGGATCCGTTACTACGAAAAAATAGCCGATAAGATCTATTCTTTTTCCACATCGGCAAAAGAAGAATTCGCGCAGCAATTACAGGTTGCCACACGGAAATTGGATCAGGTAAATGTTGTCATGCTATAATTCTTGCCGCAGTGCGAAGCAACTATTTCCGATAGACGCTGCTTAAACAGACTTCCTAAATTTCCCAAAGACGCCTAGAGGCAACTTAGGGCCAGCTGTTGCCTGCAAATACAGTTCTCCTACTTCCAAGTTTTCTACTTTCGGAAATGCTGCTTTAATGAGGTTTTCGACGATGATGGACGAAAAGCCCAGTGAATAGGTGTTGAGGATTAGGAAGTGTTCTTTGGGATCCAGTAATTGGATGACCTCCGTCATCATTTCCATGATATGGTCTTCCAACTTCCATTTCTCTCCTTTCGGACCATGACCATAGGCTGGGGGATCTAAGATAATACCATTATACGTATTACCACGCTTCAGCTCCCGTTTGACAAATTTCAAAGCGTCTTCCACCACCCAACGAATATTGTCCAACCCCGACAGTTCCTGGTTTTCGTTGGCCCAAGTCACCACCTGTTTAATCGAATCAACATGAGTCGTATCTGCTCCAGCCGCCTTAGCAACAAGCGACGCCCCTCCCGTATATGCAAAAAGATTGAGCACCTTTGGAGTCTTCGTCTTAAAGGACCTGATCGATTCAGATATATAATCCCAATTGACAGCCTGTTCCGGAAAAATGCCTACATGCTTAAAAGAGGTTAGCCCCAAACGGAACTTTATGGCAATATCTTTATTCTTATAGTCAACATGCCATCTATCGGCAGTTTTCGGGTTTTTCTTTAACCACTCGCCACTGGTTGCAGATCGGCCCTTGAATTTAATATGAAAACGTTTGTTCCATTCCGCATCCCCTAAGGTCTTTGGCCAGACCGCCTGAGGTTCCGGACGGATCAAAATAAGATCACCAAATCGTTCTAATTTTTCAAAATCACCGCAGTCGATCAATTCGTAATCTTTCCAATACTGGGGTGTAAGCAGCTGTATGTTCGTTTCTGTCGACAAAATATCCGTCTTTTTTCGCAAAGGTAGGTAAAAATAAGAAGACAATCTATAACCCAGATTCTAAACCCCTCGAATTCGAGGGGTTTAGAAAGCAGGCAGGATTAAATAGTTTCCTAATGACTCCAAAACGTTGGATAGAGCGTACCACTTCAAAGGGAATTGTATCTCAACAACGCAAAAACCGAGGGACATTTGCTCATAAAGACATTGCTTTGGAGTTTAGCCTTATGCGTCGTCTCTAAGGGCTGAATAGCTGGTGGAAATTCGGGACTTATGCCAACTTCGTCTTTTTAGGACGTAAACTGTTTAATTTTTCCTCAATCGCTGAACGAACAAAAGCGTTTAAAGTTATTCCCTCATCTTGTGCTTTTAACACGGCCTCTCCGTGAATTTCGGCCGGAACACGGATATTGAAAGTACCTGTAAAAGACTTATGAGGTACAATACCGCTTTCTTTACAATCTTCCAAATATTGCTCAACCCCCGTAATAAAATCCTCTTTAAGTTCTTGAATAGTGTTACCCTCGTAAGAAATTAAAACTTTATTCAATCCTAATACTTTACCAAATAAGCAATTATCTTCCTCGCTGTATTCGATACTTCCTACATATCCTTTATACTTTAAATTGCCCATGTTACAATAAATTATTATCTATCAAAAATTCTTTCACTTGTCTTAATACATAAATTTTTACAATATTGTTCGGGTGTGGCTTATGTGCATAATATTTTAAATCCAAATTTTCATTTTTAAACTCGACTCTACTACCTGATGTTTTGCCTTTGTTGCCTATTTCAAATCCGAAATGATTAAACAGCTTTACCAACTCATCAAAATCAAAATCCTTTGGAGCAGCTAAAAACCTCTCTATTAACTTGTCTTTTTTTGTCATAAGCCCTATACAAAGGTAACTGTTTTTAGTTACAAACTAAAATCTATCTTTAGCTATCGCTAGCACAATTAATATACAAACTTGCAAATCACATCGCTATAAGTTATTGTCGGATCTGTCCCCATGTAGGCTACACGAAACTCATAGTCCTGTCGTCGCTCCAAGTTAGTCAGAATACACCTTGACCTACTGGACAGCACCATCTGCCAAGGGGTATCCGCCTCCAGCTTCCGGTATTCAAAGCGATAGAAACGTGCAAGCCGCCAAGTCTTTACGCACAGCTGTACCTGACAGCCCCCAATTTCGCTAAGGACCACCCTAAAGTTTTCGGGAAACGGAGGTACTACGGACGTCCGATTATCTTTCGTCGGGATAAAACCTGCAGCCAAGATGACGCCTCGGTCACCTTTGGCAATCTTATCCACGTAGAGCGCGAGATCATAAAGCATTTGCTTCATCATACTCTGCTTCTGCTTTCGCAGAACAATCAGTCGGGTATCACGGAATGCTGCTTCAGCGATTGTCTTTCGGTAAAGGATAAGCGCAGATTCCAGATTCGCCAATGCAGGATCCGGGGATGGAAAAAGTGTCTTATTTTCGCTCATACCGGCCAAAATGTTCTCCGCATACTGCAGCAACCGTGCTGGAGTAGCGACATAAATGTATACTGTTGGTTTTGCCATAATAATACAAATGTCGCTGCTCAAACTGGGAAAAGGGTGGAGAATCACGCCAGAATTTTATCCTATGGGAAAGAATTCTGGCGTGATTTGACACCTCCTAAGCGGATTATTTTAAAAAGAGGGCATTACAAGCTCTTCCATTATAGTTTTTCAAAATTCCTACACAGAAAAAATAAATTCCTACACAGGAATTTGAAAATCGTACATCGACTTGTGGAAATGTCACATGGAAGAATTGAAGATGAAGCCGAAAAAAAAGGGAACTTCCATAAGGTTTTTGAAAACCTGATCAGCATATTCGGGATACCACATGAGATAGCGCAGGCACGACATACAATATATGAAACCCTACAGGTGAAATTTAAAATGTCACGGGGGATTATTGCAGCTTTACACTGGATAATTCAAATTTTAGGTAGGATAATTCAATACCGTCCTGCTAAATTTAAAATGCTATAAGGGATTTTCGGAGATGTACATGGGAGAGCTGCAACCCTACTTAATAACTTCCCGCGCAGCTTTCATTAATGGACTAGCAAACACAAAATCGTTAAGCTCTTGCGTATCGGAGCGCAGAATATCTTCTTTCGTACCTTCCCAGAATTTCTGCCCTTTGTACAAAAACATAATATACTGCCCTATACCCATGACCGAATTCATATCGTGTGTCACGACAATAGTCGTACATTGAAATTCTTCCGTCAGATCCTGAACAAGTTCGTCGATTAAAATCGCCGTTGCTGGGTCTAATCCAGAGTTCGGCTCATCACAAAACAGATATTTGGGATTCATACTGATGGCACGGGCTATTCCCACTCTTTTTTTCATTCCTCCAGAAAGCTCGGAAGGATAAAGCTTATTGGTTCCCACCAGATTTACACGCTCCAAACAGAAATTAGCTCGTTCGATCTTTTCCTTTTTGCTCATCTCGGAGAACATATCCAATGTAAATACAATGTTCTGCTCCACCGTCATCGAATCAAACAAAGCGGAGTTCTGGAATAACATACCTATTTCCTTTCGTATAGGCACTTTCTCCTCAAAATCCATTTTTGTAAACTCCTGATCATCAAAAAACACATGTCCTTGGTCGGGCTTGTGTAAGCCAACAATACACTTTAATAACGTACTTTTGCCCGAACCAGAGCCTCCAATTATTAGACTCACCTTCCCTTCTTCAAAAACAGCATCAATACCTTGAAGAACTTTATTATCGCCGAATGACTTATGTATATTTTGAACTTCTATCATCTCGTAAAACTTATAACATCAATGCTGTAATCAGGTAATCACTCGCTAATATCACGATACAGCCTACGACCACAGCCTTGGTACCCGCCTGCCCCACTTCCAGCGCGCCGCCTCGGACAAAGAAGGCTTTGTAAGCCGGAATGGAGGTGATGAAAAAACCATATACGACAGCCTTAACCATCGCCACAGCCACTGTAAAACCATTGAAAGATTCACGAATACCCATTATATAATCGCTAGAACTTACCGCTCCACTTAATGACCCTCCGAGCAAACCTCCAACGAGCGCACAAAATATCGCTATAGTGACTAAAACCGGAACCATCACAATACCGGCAATAATTTTGGGTAAGATGAGATAACCAGCCGCATTAATCCCCATAATTTCCAAAGCATCGATCTGCTCCGTGACACGCATGGAACCGATTTGTGACGATATAGACGAACCGACCTTACCCATCAATACTAATGCGGATATAGTAGGACCAAGCTCTAAGATATTCGAATCTCGATTGATCTGGCCAATAACGGAATTTGGAATAAGATCGGACACCAATTGAAAGGCGATCTGCATGGTCATTACAGCACCAATGAACGTAGAAATGATGATAATCAAACCAACAGAGCCTACACCAATTTCGTTCATTTCATGAAGGATCTCCCGCCAATAGATCTTCCATTTCTCGGGCTTCTTAAAGATCTTTTTTAACAGCAGAATATATTCGCCAAGATGGAAAAAAAACATATATTACTTCTTTCTGATTACGCTAAAATACATATTTATATTCATAACAAACCTTAAAATGTTGCATTTGTTTTGAAGAAAAAATCCAGTTAACCGTCATTTTTAGAACGTTAGCCGATTTAAAAAAGCAAATGGTCTTATTTCAGTTGATTAGATGAACAAAGCCGTGTAATTTTGCTTATAAATAGGAAAATGAGTTGTATATTTAACACAGCATGAACAAAAAAATTGGAACAGGCATTTGGTTTATTTTCTTCGGGATTATCATCTTGCTCTACAATTTTGACATTATAGATTTCAACTTTTATGCATTGTTGGATTACTGGCCGCTGATTATTATAGCTATAGGTATCCATATCATACTGCAAAATAGACCCAATGGTCCTCTTCTTTCCGCCATCGTCAGTTTGGCCATGTGTCTCTTTCTACTTTATATCGGTCTGACCTCCACAAAGAGTTTAAACCTTGATATCCTTACAAAATTCAACAATCAACAAGATACAACAGGCTTAAAAGACACCGTATCACTACCGTTCTCTGCTGATATCAAGACGGCTTCCTTGACTTTTGATCTTGGTGCTGCAACTTTAGTTATCGACAGTGTCCCTTCCTACGATCTGATCCGGGCTTCCTCGCCAGGTACTGCCGGGTTAAAAATAGCACACCGTGTGGAAAGCGACAGAAGTCAAATCGAAATAACGGGAGTATCCACTAAAAAGAGTAACCATAGAAATAGCATTAACCTATCCTTAAACACCGCTCCTATTTGGAATCTGGAGTTTAATATGGGAGCAGCGAGTTTTACCGGCAATCTCGCCAATTACAAATTCTCCACTATCGAAATCAATGCCGGTGTTACTTCCATGACACTTCACTTGGGTATGCCACAGTTAGCCAGTTCAACGATCGAGATTAATACTGCGGCGTCTTCCTGCACAGTTACCTTACCCAAAGCTGCTGCCTGTATGATCGAACACGACAGCATGCTCTCCAGCGAAACAATGACAGGTTTTACAAAAAGTGGCGATCACTATAAAACCGAGAATTATGACCATGCCGGCAAGAAATATATTTTAAAAATAAATGGTGCCGCCAATTCTATCGTTATTCATAGAATATAAATAGATAAATCCCTAACTTTGTCGAAGTATGGAGGTCACAAATACAATGCTATTACCCGGCGGCTATTGTCATTCAAAAGTTGATTATACACGGTTTAGAACTAAGGTAGTCCACATCGGTGATATTCCTATGGGCGGAGATTACCCTATCCGTATCCAAAGTATGACCACAGTAGATACGATGGATACCTTAGGTTCTGTCGAACAGACTATCCGTATGGTGGATGCAGGCTGTGAATATGTGCGTATCACGGCCCCCAGCATCAAAGAAGCCGAAAACCTGGGCAACATCAAAAAAGAACTCCGTGCCAGAGGGTATAACGTTCCGCTTGTTGCGGACATACACTTTACACCGAATGCAGCGGAAGTAGCGGCACGTATCGTAGAAAAAGTTCGCATCAACCCGGGCAACTATGCAGACAAAAAGAAATTTGATCAAATTAACTATACAGATGCTTCCTACCAAGGCGAACTGGACCGTATCTATAAAAAATTTGCACCACTCGTAAAAATTTGTAAAGAATATGGCACTGCCATGCGTATCGGCACTAATCATGGCTCTCTTTCAGACCGCATCATGAGCCGCTACGGTGATACCCCAGAGGGGATGGTGGAGTCTGCCATGGAGTTTATACGTATATGTGAGGACCTTCACTACTATTCGCTAGTCATATCGATGAAATCCTCCAATCCTCGCGTTATGGTTCAAGCGTATCGATTATTGGTGGAAAGAATGGTAGCCGAACAGATGAATTACCCCCTTCACTTGGGTGTCACTGAAGCCGGAGATGGTGAAGACGGACGTATTAAGTCGGCTGTAGGCATAGGTACGCTATTGGAAGATGGTTTGGGTGACACGGTAAGGGTTTCTCTTACGGAAGAGCCTGAGTTTGAAGCACCCGTAGCCATTGCGTTGGTAAACCGCTATACGAAACGTAAAAGTGAGGCTATACAAGACCCTCAGATACTGCATTTGTCGGAGGACACGCAAACTCAACCGTATGTCTCAAGAGAAGTAAATACTTTTGTCGGCGGCTCACTTGTTCCACGTGTCATTGTGGATATATCGACGAAAAACCTGAAAGACCCCTTTATATTATCCGACGTGGGTTACAAGTACGATGCGATAAATGACAAATACCACATGGGTGAGCAGTCGGTGGATTTTGTATATATGGCCGATCAGTTGCCTTCGTTTACGATGCCAGGCAACCTGAAGCAACTCTATAATTATAAAACTTGGCTCGGTCTGACCGATAAGACGAATATACATCCTGTCTTTGATCTGGAAGAATTCAACCGTGCAGCAATCAAAGATCCGGTATTGAACCTGGTCAAAATATCCAATGATCTGCTACAAAGCGAAGCCTTCCAATTCTTGCAAAACGATCCTAGTCTTGTTTTTATCGTAGAGACCGACCGTGCACATGGTATGGCAGACCAACGGCAGTTTTTTGCGAATATCCAAGCTATAGGCCTGGATAACCCCGTTATCATCAAAAGAACATATAAGCCCGAAGATTTCTCGGGGCCCACTGGAGATATAATGGATCCCGAAGAACCCATTTCTAAGATTCAGCTATATGCTGCGACGGACTTAGGAGCGCTGTTGATTGATGGTTTGGGTTCTGGAATATGGATAGAGTCTCCCGCTACCCCTATGGACAACATCACGTCGCTCTCCTTTGGCATCTTGCAGGCCACCCGTTCAAGGATATCCAAAACGGAATACATCTCTTGCCCCAGCTGTGGACGTACGCTATTTGATCTTCAGGAGACCACACAAATGATCCGCAGTCGTACCAATCACCTCAAAGGTCTGAAGATCGGTATCATGGGCTGTATCGTGAATGGACCTGGCGAAATGGCGGATGCCGATTATGGCTATGTAGGTGCCGGACCAGATAAGATTACACTTTACCGTGGTAAAGAAGTCGTAAAAAAGAATGTCAGCTCCGCAAATGCGCTCGATGAATTAATAGAGATTATTAAAAGCGACGGATTGTGGATCGATGAGGAGGAAACTATTTAAATTTAAACAACCGCCGTTGTATATGCGTACGGAGGTATATATAATAACAAATAGCAATTAAAGCCCCTATCGTTCCCATGACATACAGAGTATTCTTGATGCCGATGGTGTCTGCAACAGCCCCTATCAGTAAACTTCCTATCGGAAATACGCCCTGAAAAGCCATAACGTAATACGACATAATACGTGCTCTATACGCAGGCATAGCATGTGTCTGAATATAGGTATTGATGCTGGAGTTCTGCATCATCATCGCAAAAGAAACTGCACCGGTGAAAAATAGAGCCGAGGGCAGATAATGCGCATAGGCCAAGAGCAATAAAGAGGTTCCCATTAAGAATGCTGAAAACATAACCCGGTAGCGTAGATTATCGCCGGACTTGAGCCTTGCCATTTGGATAGCGCCCAACATAGCTCCAAAACCTGCCACACTCTCGAACCAGGAAAAAGTAGTCTCATCACCAAGAAATAAATCTTTAGCCACTGCAGGCAGTAACGAGGTATAGGGTATCACAAACAAACTTGAGCCAGTCATGATGATAATTAATGAAGCTATATGGGGTGAACGCTTCAAGTAATAAAACCCATCCACCAATCCTTGCCAGTTCGACGAACCTTGGGGATTTTTCGGAGCATACTCCACAACTTTCATCATTGACAATGTTGTCAATACCGGCACGTAGCTTAAAAAATTGACCATGAAACAAGCTTGTTCACCATATAAGCTTAGCAATACACCACCGATCGCAGGTCCAACCATCCTGGCAGCGTTAAAGACGGAAGAATTTAATGCGATCGCATTGGGAAGATCTCTTTTATGATCGACCAAAGACACCAAAAGGGCTTGTCTGGACACCACATCGAAAGCATTGATTACACCTTGAGCAAACCCAAGTATGCATAGCCAAAATACCGACGCCCATCCTAAAAACACGACCAATGTCAATACGCCCGCCTGTAACATCAGTAACACCTGCGTTATGACAACAAGTCTATATTTTGACCGTCTATCAACAAAACTGCCGATAAAGGGAGATAATACCAAGGATGGTAAAAGCGAGATAAACGAAACAAAGCCTAGTAAAAAAACGGATTCCGTCAACCGATATACCAACCAGCTTATAGCGATACGTTGCATCCATGTACCTAACAGCGAAATAGACTGTCCAATGGTATGCAATCTGAAATTAGGGTATTGAAGCGATCTGAATAGTTCCATAGTATAAAGCCCACTGGTTCTCTCGAATTAGCGTGCTTTCAAAAGCTAAATAGTTCTAAATAAATATTACATTTGTAACAACTTAAAGTATCATATAGTTTTAATTTATTACAATTCAACAAACTTAAACATGAAGTTTTTTATAGACACGGCCAATCTGGCACAAATTAAAGAAGCTCAAGACTTGGGTGTTTTGGATGGTGTGACCACAAATCCAAGCTTAATGGCTAAAGAAGGCATAACCGGTGAAGAAAATGTCATCAATCATTATAAGGCCATCTGTGCCATTGTAGACGGAGATGTAAGTGCAGAGGTAATTAGTACGGATTATGAATCCATGATCAAAGAGGGAGAAGCTTTAGCTGCATTGGATTCGAAGATCGTTGTCAAAATCCCGATGATCAAAGATGGTGTGAAAGCAATAAAATATTTCAGCAAAAAAGGTATTAAAACAAATTGTACTTTGGTTTTTTCGACAGGCCAAGCACTATTAGCGGCTAAGGCAGGTGCCACCTATGTCTCACCATTCATTGGTAGGTTAGATGATATCTCCGTCGATGGCTTAACCTTGATCGAAGATATTCGCTTGATTTACGATAACTACGGTTTTGAAACACAGATTCTTGCCGCTTCAGTACGGCACAGTGCGCATCTTTTAGGTTGTGCTAAAATTGGCGCAGATGTTATGACAGGTCCATTATCTGTTATTACATCCTTACTAAAGCATCCATTGACCGATAGTGGCCTGGCACAATTTCTCGCCGACCATGCCAAAGCGGCCGGAAAATAAAGTTTCACCCAAGGAATAATAATAATAGAGACTTCCAAGGTTTGATTTTTTCAGGCTTTGGAAGTCTTTCATTTCGCATCCATTCTCACGCTACCTTTCGCACTTTCGATCATTTTTCTTACTTTTATTTCGATTATCCCTAAAAGAAGATCAACGTGCAGTTTCAGTTGTACACGCCTCACGTAGCCTTGCAACCATATGTTCAGGGAATTGTTTATGCATCTATAGATGAGGCACAAAACAACAATTTGCCACGTATTGATTTTTTTCCGGTCGGTTCTAGTTTTTTAGCCTTTATTCTTCAAGAGCCAGCCTATCTGATCAGCTCCGGAAAAGAGAAAGATTTTGTCCGTTTCAATTTTACCGGTCAGATAGAGAAACACCAGTACGTTGTCACTTCACCATTGTCCATGGTCTATGTATTGTTCCGGCCCCATGGAGCCTATCGTCTACTGGGCATTCCGCAGGATTTGCTGAGAAATGAATGTCTACCCTTAAACACGTTGCTGGGCCATCAGATCAATGAGGTACTTACAAAAATAGAAGATAAACCTCACGATCATTTGACCGTCCTCAACATACTTCAAGAATGGTTACTGATGCAACTAGAATTAAATGCTGATAAACAATCCGCCAGGATCTCATTTATTTGCCAAAAAATCATGGAGCATAACGGGACTTTATCCATAAAGGAATTGAACAGTTTGAGCTGTATGTCAAAAAGTTCTATGGAACAACATTTCAAAGAGCAGGTGGGGCTTTCACCCAAAATGTTTAGCCGAATCGTCCGTTTTACCCAGGCTTACAAACAAATTCAGAATCCAAAACAAGCAGATTGGATAGAAATCGTCGAACGTTTTGATTATTTTGACCAATCTCATTTCATTCACGAATTCAAGCGTTTCTTTGGATATACGCCTTCCCAAAAACACCAGAGTACCCAAAACTCAGATAGCTTCGGCCTCATCCCCTCTTCCTTTTAGCAGGTATTACTCCCCGAAATTTTGGGCTTTTTTACAATGAACGGTGTTGTCATTGCAGTTATTTTGTGTATCACACAACAGCAACGCCAGGGAGGTCTATAAACTTTCCGGTAGGGACTGCAAAATCTACAAGCAATGAAAACATCTTTATAACACAATATACAAACTCACAACCAGCATACTGTTGTTGGCTTTAATACAGAGTAATATAACATCAATAAAACTTTAAATCAACATTATGAAAACTGCATTCAATACGATCAACAAACTGCCAATCAGCATCCTGTTACTGTTCCTAAGCCTGACAATAGCCTGTTCTAAAAAGAAAAAGGACAATCCCGAACCGCCAACCTGCCGTATTATCACGGTCAATGGAGGAGGGGCTACATTCAATATTGACTATAATGCAGACAACAAAATAACAAAAGTAACCAGCGGGAGCAGGATAAATACCTACCAATACGATGGTAATACAGTTATTGTTCATACCACGAATTCCGGGACATTCCATACCAAAAAAACTTATACGCTCAATAGCAACGGATTCGTCACCAATAAACGGACAGAATTTGACGAAGCGGGTACCGATTGGGACAACTCCGAATTTCTGTATAACGGAGGCACACAAGTCATTAAAACGACAATTACCAATTCATCGGGTGACATACCCACTATATATACACACCTATGGGATAATGGCAATATGATACCTGCCGGTTCAAGCGCGCATGAATATTATACCGACAAACCACAACAGCCCGGTGACTTCTTCTTCTTTCAGGAATTGTTAGAGCATGATGGAATGAAAGTATACGGTTCAAAAAATGCGTTAAAATCAGTAACGGTCGGTAGCACCCAGGTGTTGATTACCTATGCGGCCGACCAGGATGGAAAGATAACGAGTATGACCGTACAACGAGGCACATTGGCTGATATCGCAAATTACCAGTATCAATGTGATTAGGGGTTTATGCAATGTCGAACACAGTAATAGCTACTCATATACCGGGAAGAGAATAGTTGCTTTTTTTCGTACCTTTACACCGTTATGAAGACTACACATCATATCGGATCATCTCTCGAAAACCGTCAGGATTTTAAACAACTTCTACGCACGAATCAACTTAAGGTTACGCAACCAAGGTTACGTGTTTTAGAAATTATTGACACCAAAAAATCGGCGATTTCTCAACCCGATTTAGAGAAAGTTCTGGGGGGTGAAATTGACCGCGTAACCCTTTACCGTATCCTCGGAAGCTTCGAAGAAAAAGGCATACTGCATAAGGTTTTCGACTTAAACGGCACCGCGACTTATGCCATATGCTCCACGGCTTGTACCGCTCATCACCACCATGATCAGCATGTCCATTTCATCTGTTCGGTATGTAATAGCGTCTTTTGTTTAAACGAAATATCCATCCCAAACATTCAGGTGCCCTCCAACTTTTCGCTGCATTCTATTGCTATCAACGCCGTTGGGATCTGTGATAAATGCCAAAATCACCAATAGAATTTTTCTATTCTTCGCGATTTTTTTTGTCAGCGGCATTCTACCAAGTTCTTAATAAAAATAGCGGATAAATTCGTTTTATATTCCGTAAATAATTTTATATCATAAATACTTAACAAACTATATCATAGCATTTTATAAAATATAAAATGAATGATAAGTATACATATATAATAGCTCCAGATCAGCAATCTAAAAAGACAAATACACAAACAACTATAAAACAACGAATTAGCAAAACACTTGTTTATATAAATAAATCATACACTTATATAAATCAGATATTTAAACTAAGTAAAATACATTTATAATGTATATAATATATTTTAACAACAAACCGCTTTAGCCCTCCCCCATTACACATCAAATAGGACGACATCAACGCTACACTGTATAAAAAAGCCCTCTCCTATTTCTCGAAATGATTAGTATATTTACCTTATCAATACTTACTATGAAGTCGAAAAAAAACAATCCCTATAAAGAAGTACTCACGCAACTGATCGTTGGCGTATTTGAAAAAGCGAACAACCAGCTTCTTAATTACAAACAGGTATCTTCCAAATTAAACTTATCCGATTCGGAATCTAAAGAGGCGATCGCCGACATCCTCGTTAAGGGTACACAGTCTGGGCTTTTTGCACAGCCGGAGAAAGGGCGATTTAAGCTTCGTCAGTTACAAGTTTATGTCACCGGAAAAGTAGATATGACTGCTGACGGATCGGCCTATATTGTACCCGAAGATGAACTCGAAAATGACATCTTTATTGCTCCTCGAAAACTTCGACAAGCCCTCCATGGAGACACGGTCAAAGTACATGTTTACGATCGTAAAAAAGGGAACAAAAGAGAAGGTGAAGTCGTGGAAATATTGCAGCGCGCGAAGTCTGATTTCACAGGTACTATTGACATCTCCCAGAGCTATGCATTCTTCATGGCCGACGATCGGAAAATGTTAAATGACATTTTTATCCCATTGGATAATCTGAATGGCGCAAAGAATGGGGAGAAGGTTGTCGTCTCCATCATTGAGTGGCCAAAGAATGCTAAAAACCCGATAGGTCGCGTAAAAAATATACTGGGAAAAAAAGGCGAGAACAATACGGAGATGAACGCCATCTTGGCCGATTATGGATTCCCCTTGCAATTCCCGAAAGAGGTGGATGAGGCCGCCAATGCCATCACCGAAAATATAGCTGTGGAAGAAATTGCCAAACGTCGTGATTTCCGGGATACATTGACCTTCACGATAGACCCGATAGATGCCAAAGACTTTGATGATGCCATTTCTTTCAAGACACTGGAAAATGGTCATTACGAAATAGGCGTCCATATTGCGGACGTCTCCCACTATGTCAAACCAGACAGCATCCTCGACAAGGAAGCGTTCGAACGTGGTACGTCCGTCTACTTGGTAGACCGTGTTATACCAATGCTTCCCGAACGTCTTTCTAATAACTTATGTTCATTACGTCCTCATGAGGAAAGACTCTGCTTCTCTGCCGTATTTGAAATGGACGACACCGCCCATGTTATCGACCAATGGTTTGGAAGAACGATTATCTATTCAGACCGACGCTTTACGTATGAAGAAGCACAAGAAATCATTGAGACAAAACAGGGAGACCATGCAGCGGAAATTTTAAAGCTGAACGACTTGGCGCAAATTCTTAAGGAACGCCGCTTTAAAAACGGTGCGATAAGTTTTGAAACCGAGGAAGTAAAATTCCAATTAGACGAAAATGGGAAACCGCTGGGCGTTTATACCAAAATACGCAAGGACGCACACAAACTTATTGAAGACTTTATGTTATTGGCCAACCGTAAAGTTGCTGAATACATCGGAAAACAAGGAAAAGGTAAAAATAAATTGGGTTTTGTATACCGCTTTCACGACATCCCAAATCCGGAGACACTGACCAATTTCTCACAGTTTGCTGCACGCTTTGGTCACCGTCTAGTCATCAAGTCGGATAAAGAAACGGCAAAATCACTCAATACATTAATGACCAATATTGAGGGCAGCAAAGAGCAAAACCTCTTGACGTCACTTGCGGTACGTTCTATGGCAAAAGCGATATACACCACCAAACACTCTTCGCATTATGGCTTGGCCTTCGATTATTATACTCACTTCACGTCTCCTATTCGTCGCTACCCAGACGTTATGGTCCATCGCTTGTTGCAATTCTATCTAGAGGGGGGTACGAATGTCAATATTGAACATTACGAAAAGCTTGCTGAACATTCTTCTCAAATGGAGAAGAAAGCGGCAGAAGCCGAACGCGCGTCCGTTAAATATAAACAAGCGGAATTTCTTCAAGATCAGATCGGCGTAGAGTATACGGGTATCGTCTCTGGTGTTACGGAATGGGGTATGTACGTAGAAATTGAAGAAAATAAATGTGAAGGCATGGTCCGATTGCGCGACATAACTGACGACTTTTATACGTTAGATGAAAAGAATTATGCCATCATTGGCCAAAGAAAGAAAAAGGTCTATCAACTTGGTGACGAAGTACAAATCAAAGTCAAAAAAGTCGATTTAGAAAAACGACAGATAGATTTCACACTATTAGGGTCAACTCATTAAACCTTCTCGTATCGATTTTGTATTACTATAAGTAAAAAACAACAAAGTGCTGCTCGCGTTATAAAGTGGCAACGCGCTTTTTAGTGATTTTTAACACTTATAAGGTTAATACTAACAGTATATTTGTGGGCTTAATAAAAATTTAACATGCACAAGTCAAAACTTTTCATCGCCTTGTTAGGCATCAGCATATTGCCGTTCTCCGGTTTTGCACAAGACAAAAAAGACACGCCTCCAGCTAACTGGTACAATTTGGACTATACAGCTGATGGAATCATGGGCATCAGCACGGAGAAAGCTTACACCCTCTTGGAAGGCCGCACGTCTACACCAGTTGTTGTTGCCGTAATAGACGGGGGTGTCGATGTAGAACATGAAGACCTGAAAGAAGTACTTTGGGTCAACAGTGGTGACGACAATGGTGATGGAAAAGATGACGATGGCAATGGTTATGTTGATGACAAATATGGATGGAATTTTATCGGAAATGCCAACGGTGAAAATGTCAACTATGATAACTTAGAAGTCACGCGTTTAATAGCCGAATATGAACCTAAATACATTTCAGTTTTACCAAGCACGCCCCTTTCTGAGGCCGAACGTCGCGAATTCGTGGCATATCAGAAGATGGTTTCGGACTATACCACGAAAATGGATGAAGCGCAATTCGGCAACGTGAACTATGGCAGACTAAAGCATGAAATAGACCAAATGATCGCAAAGATCGGTAAAGAGGCCAAAGACATTACGAAAGAAGATTTGAATAAATTTTCTGCCGAGAACGACCGCCAGAAATTGGCACTTAAGGTAGCTAAGAAAGAAGTTGAAGATAAATCTTTCGAAAAATTTTATGAAGAGCTGGAAGAAGCTACTGAATATTTCAGCAATCAGGTCAACTATCATTTGAACAAACAGTATGATCCCAGGGATATTGTAGGCGACAATTATGAAGATGCTAGCGAAAGATATTATGGCAATAATGATGTGAAAGGACCTGACGCCGATCACGGCACCCACGTGGCCGGGATTATAGGAGCACGACGGAACAACAATATTGGGATCAATGGAATTGCGGATAACGTAAAAATCATGTCGGTGCGCGTAGTACCCGACGGAGATGAACGCGATAAAGATGTCGCTAATGGTATCCGTTATGCTGTTGACAATGGCGCAAAGGTGATCAACATGAGCTTTGGTAAGGGCTATGTATACAATAAGAAAGCTGTCGACGAAGCTGTAAAATACGCCATGGAAAAAGATGTGCTTTTGGTGCACGCAGCTGGAAACGATGGCAAAAATATAGACATTTATCCCAACTATCCCACTAAATATTATACCGACAGTTTAAAGGCCGTCACCGGTGAGGCCGATGCTTGGATTACAGTGGGTGCCACATCGTGGAAATTAGACAGCGATCTATTAGCCAATTTCTCCAATTATGGCTATAAGGCTGTTGATGTCTTTGCTCCTGGCGTAGCTATACATTCTACTATGCCGGAGAATAAATATAAAGATCAGCAAGGCACAAGTATGGCGGCTCCCGTAGTTTCTGGGTTAGCAGCATTATTGCGTGCATATTATCCAGAGCTTACGGCGAAAGAAGTAAAAGACATCATCCTAAAGTCTGTCGAGAAGGTGGATCAAAAGGTCAAAGTTCGACAAGACGGCTCAAACAAGAAAGTATATTTAGCTGAAATCAGCGTAAGCGGAGGAATCGCCAATGCTTACAATGCTATTGTCGAAGCAAATAAATACACCCTTTCTAAAGAAAAGTAAAAAAATGTTAAATTGTCTACAATATTAGCTTCACAGTTTACGTTTTAAGATTAAACGAATTAAATTAAGAGGCTTATGGTAGAGAATTTTACTACACTTAAAGAAAAAACACACACGAATGTCCTACGGGAAACTATCACGGAAACAGATGATCAGTTCGAAGCGAAGATTAAGTCATGTATTCAAAAATTAGCTAAAGATCCCTCGCAAAGTGTTGTTGAAAAGTTACTGGACTACTCCAGATCCTTGAATAAGGAATGATAGCAAAGTCTCTAAGTAAAAATTAGAGACTTTACTTTTTCACACTATCCTGAAGCATTTCGGATTCTTGTTCCCTCGCATCAATTTGGTGCTGCTTATAGTTTTCTATTGCATTCTTACTCGCTTTTTGGGATACGTACAAGCCTAGAGCAGCTATAATAGTTACGATGACCAAGCCCCACACATATTTACGTTTATCCTGCTTGACTAACCAGTACATCAGAAATATATAAGGTATTGCAAAAAAAAGGTAAAAAATAATACTCGGGCCTACCATGATAAATCGTTTTGATCTCCCAAAGTTACTTTATTTATAAAGCATATACAAAAGGTGTTTACATCATTTTAAAGTCCTATTACTCGCTTTTAAGCGGCTAAAAATGTATATTGCCTTTATTCACGCAAAAAACAGCACAAAGATTGCATAAAAGAAAAGAATATTTTTCCTAATTTTGTGCAGTCAGATTTTTGGAAGCAACTCGTTAAAAAATGTATTGTAACAACGCACATATAGGAATTACACCACAGGCTTTGAATAAGTTTGCCCGGATTACTATGGCTGTTTACAATAGATCGAACTGTCCAATTCTGCGATTTCGACGACCTATTCTGCCTCGGGCTTGATTGGGGGCAGGCTAACTCCATTGTGTGATAAGTTCACCCGGCTCAGTGAATTTCGAAAAATCCATTTTACTAACATCGTGTACATCGTGTGTACATGAATTAAATAGGTCGATACCTTAAATGACAATTTCAGATTTTTTAATTATTCCGGCAACAGCAGAACATATAAAGTATGCGGAGGAAATCTGTGCCGAGATGTTTGAATCCGCAAAGGCTCGTGGAACAGGCATAGCGCGTCGTAAACCCGAATACGTATCAAAAAAAATGGATGAGGGTAAAGCTGTGATAGCTTTACACCGCGATGGAACGTGGGCAGGGTTCTGCTATATAGAAACATGGAGTCATGGTGACTATGTAGCCAATTCCGGGTTAATTGTAAATCCGGCATTCCGTAAGGTAGGACTAGCTAAAGCCATAAAGAAACGTGTTTTCGATCTTTCACGCGAAAAGTATCCTAAAGCTAAAATATTCGGGTTAACGACGGGATTAGCTGTCATGAAAATCAATTCCGATTTGGGTTATGAACCCGTGACCTATTCTGAGCTCACGCAAGACGAAGAATTTTGGAAAGGCTGTCAGAGCTGTATCAACTATGATATCCTGATGAGTAAGGAACGTAAGAACTGTATGTGTACAGCCATGCTTTGGGACCCTGTAGAAAAAGAGCGGGAACTGAAAGAAAAAATTCAACGTAGGGCAGAAGCAAAGGAACGTCTCGAACGGATTTCTAAAAAACAATCCTTATTGAAACGTATTGAAGCAAAGTTGTGGAAATCGACCAAGAAATTTGTTGCGGCTATATTTCCGGTAGGCACAAAGCCTGCAAAAGGATTTTAATTTGTTAAATTTGCACAGCTTAATTGGTTAAGCTTTAAATATTGTATCTCATAAAGTATGAAACCATCGTGATTTATTTAAGCCACACAGAGCAATAAATCTGATAGCTTCATCGCCTTTAAAAGACAAGCCGAGTGTAGCGAGCTCATTTATACCATTGAAATCTCACACTCATAAATAATTATATATGATGAAAAAAGTAGTTTTAGCATTTAGTGGTGGATTGGATACATCGTTCTGTTGTATCTATCTCTCCAAGGATTTAGGAATGGAAGTTCACTCTGTTGTCGTAAATACCGGTGGTTTCTCCGAAGAAGAGATTAAAAATATTGAGAAACGCGCCTATGAGCTTGGCGTAAAATCACACACCACGATTGACGAAACAGAAAACTACTACCGCGAAACTATTAAATACTTAATCTTTGGCAATGTGCTCAAAAATGCGACTTATCCCCTATCGGTGTCTGCCGAACGGGTGTGTCAAGCTACAGCCATAGCGAACTATGCAAAGAAGATCGGTGCCGCATGTGTGGCACATGGTTCCACTGGTGCCGGAAACGACCAAGTGCGCTTTGATATGATCTTCAACACGTTGATACCTGGTGTTGAAATTATCACTCCTATACGTGATTTAAAACTGTCACGTGAGGCGGAGATTGAATATCTTGCACAGCATGGCTTCCCCTATAGCGCGGAAAAGGCCAAGTATTCCATCAACAAAGGATTATGGGGAACATCGGTGGGTGGCGCTGAAACCTTGACCTCCAATCAATACCTACCAGAGTCAGCTTGGCCTACGCCAGTTACTTCTACTGCATCGCAACAGATAACTATTGATTTTGAAAAAGGAGAACCTGTTGCACTGAATGGCAATCAACTTGGTGCAGTAAGGGTCATTCAAGAATTACAAGACCTCGCTCAGCCTTATGGCATTGGCCGCGATATCCATGTCGGTGATACAATCATTGGTATCAAAGGACGCGTGGGATTTGAAGCAGCGGCCTCCTTAATCTTAATCAAGGCCCATCACACGTTGGAAAAACATACCTTGACAAAATGGCAACTGTCGTGGAAAGATCAGATAGCGGGATTTTATGGCAATTACATGCACGAAGGACAAATGCACGATCCTGTTATGCGCGATATAGAGGCTTTTCTCCAAAGCTCACAGTCTACCGTTAGTGGCCGTGTCATCGTGGAATTACATCCCTACCGTTTTATTGTCATTGGCATCGAATCCGAGCATGATTTGATGTCCAGCAAATTTGGCAGCTATGGCGAAATGAATGAGGGCTATACCGGCGATGATGTCAAAGGCTTTTCAAAAATATTTGGCAACCAAACTCTTATCTGGCACAAAGTAAACCAATAAGGCTAAAGGAAAATTTTGAGCACCACTATACAAATGCTCCGTTGGCATAAATGCCGTGCTATTGTATAGACTATGCGCTTTTTGCTTATATTTACAATAATATGGAAAAAATCAAAGTAGGTATTGTTGGATCTGCAGGATACACCGGAGGCGAATTACTACGGATATTGATTTATCACCCCGATGTAGAAATTGTATTTGCAAACAGTGTCTCAAATGCGGGCAACAAACTTTATGAAGTCCATAATGATCTCTTCGGTGATACGGAAATAACATTTTCTTCGGACTTCCATTCCAATATAGACGTATTATTCCTATGTGTAGGACACGGCCATGCGCGCAAATTTTTAGAAGAAAACCCGATAAATCCGTCAGTCAAGATTATTGATTTGTCACAGGATTATCGTCTTCGCGCACACACAGCATATCAAGGAAAAAACTTCGTATATGGCCTTCCTGAGTTAAATCGGGAAACTATAAAAACAGCACAATATATTGCGAATCCAGGCTGTTTTGCAACAAACATTCAATTGGCATTATTACCTTTAGCAAATAACGGGCTGCTTCCTGATCAAGTGCATATCAATGCGACTACAGGTGCTACCGGTGCGGGGCAAAAGCCGACGGCGACTTCGCATTTCCCTTGGAGAAACAACAATCTTTCGGCTTATAAATCTTTTGAACACCAACATTTGCAAGAGATTTCAGAATCGCTAGATCAATTACAAAATGGCTTTCTTCCTTCATCAGATAAATCCTTGATAGAAAGAGCTATGTCCAAGATCAACCTGATTCCGCAACGTGGTGCATTTCCACGGGGTATTTTTTCAACTACTTACATCGATTCTTCGCTGAGCGAAAGTGAGGCCTACAGCTTATTCGAGACCTATTACGCATCACATCCTTTCACCTGGGTGAGTAAAACTAATATTGATGTCAAACAGATTGTCAACACCAATAAGTGTATTTTACATCTGGAAAAACATGGCGATAAATTGCTCATCGTTAGTGTTACCGACAACTTATTAAAAGGAGCCTCTGGTCAGGCTGTACAAAACATGAACCTGCTATTTGGTTTGGACGAGCGGGTGGGGTTGAATTTAAAGAGTGTGGGTTTTTAACCAATAAATCTAAACAAGCTCCGAGCTTTAATAACTATATTTGCACCATGATTAGCGCCCTTGCAAATACGATTTTTCAACGTGCCATCGACGACTACCACGTGCATGACGCAATAGACCATCCCATCGACAATCCTTACAACAGTAGTTCTTTGGAATATCTATTATACCTAAAATGCTGGATCGACACCGTACAATGGCATATGGAAGATGTTGTCCGTGATCCCCGAATCGACCCAAAGGATGGTCTTTATTGGAAAAGACGTATCGATAAACAAAACCAAGTCCGTACGGATACTGTCGAATATATTGACAGTTATTACTTACAGAAGTTTATAAACGTAAAACCGTTAGCTGACGCCCGTATAAACACGGAAAGTCCGGCATGGGCAATCGACCGACTCTCCATTCTGGCTCTAAAGATTTATCATATGGCACAGGAAACAATACGTACCGATGTAGATTCAAGACATATTGACTCATGTCAAAAAAAGCTCGATGTGCTCGTCGAACAACGTAAAGACCTGTCACAAAGCATAGACGAACTATTGACAGATATTGAGCACGGTAATAAATACATGAAAGTATATAAGCAAATGAAGATGTATAACGATCCTTCACTAAACCCTATCCTCTATAGATCGCAAAAATAACTTGGATGGCATGAAGCGTATCATTGTAACCCGATTTTCAGCAATGGGCGATGTGGCCATGGTCGCTTCGGTATTGAAGGAACTTCAAGAACAACATACGGATACCGAAATTATTGTCGTATCACGCAAGCTGTTCAAAGCTTTTTTTGAACCTATACCTCGTATTATATTTCACTCCATAGACCCCAAAGGAAGACATAGAGGTATTCTAGGATTACTCGGATTATTTGCTGAACTAAGAAAATATAAAGCCGATTATGTTGCCGACTTACACAGTAATATTCGCTCCAAAACATTAGACTTATTCTTCTCGGTCGCTGGGTATAAGATAAAAGCTTTAGATAAAGGACGTGCAGAAAAAAATGCACTCGCTAGGAAGCATAATAAAGTTACCAAGCCGCTAAGGCTCACTACCGAACGGTATGCCGATGTGTTCAGAATGTTGGGCTTTCCTCTCACGTTAAGTCATCAGTTAGTTAAAGAGCACCGACTAATTCCGAGTGGATTATTAAGCGTACTAGCTTCAGATCAGAAGAAGATAGGTATCGCCCCTTTTGCACAACATGTCTATAAAGTTTTCCCTTTTGAGAAAATGGAACAGGTTATTCAGTATTTATATTCTCATGATTATGCAGTCTTTATTTTAGGTGGTGGTAAAAAAGAAAAGAAAATTGCCGAGCAGTGGTCAAGAAACTATCCGGGTGTCTATAACACGATCGGGCAGTATTCACTTCATCAAGAATTGGACATAATAGCTCATTTGGATCTGATGATTAGTATGGACAGTGCTGGAATGCATATGGCTTCGTTAGTTGGTACAAGATGTCTCTCCATATGGGGAGCGACACACCCTTTGGCAGGTTTTTTGGGTTATGGACAATCGGCTGAAGATTGTGTGCAAGTAGACCATCCGAATAGACCAAGTTCAGTATACGGCAATAAACCCTGCGATTGTGATGGTGTGGAGGCAATAGATTTAATAACAGCAGAGATGGTAATCGACAAAATAAAAACCATATGCGAATAGGATTCGACGCCAAGCGCTTTTTCTTCAACAACACAGGGTTGGGCAACTATAGTCGAGATCTTATCCGTATGCTCGAACTACACTATCCTGAACATACGTATATAAAATATACACCTAAAATCCCAAAGCTACCATTCGTAACAAACGATTTTTCGGAAAACATAAAAGGCCCAACAAAGAAAAGGGACACTTTATTTCCAGGCGTCTGGCGACAAAAATGGATTGTGGAGGACCTAGTAGCAGATAATATTGATATCTTCCATGGTCTATCGGGAGAAATTCCCATAGGGCTGAAAAAAAAACATATCCGATCCGTCGTAAGCATACACGATCTCATTTTCTTACGTTTTCCCGAATGGTATAATCCAGTAGATAGATTCGTTTACAATAAAAAATTCAAATATGCATGCAACCATGCGGACAAAATTATAGCCATTAGCCAGCAGACCAAAAATGATATCATCCATTTCTATAATATACCGCCAGAAAAAATTGAAGTAATCTATCAGGGTTGCCATCCTGCTTTCAAAACCATAAAAACGGCAGATGAAAAAGAAAGAGTCCGCAAGAAATATAACCTACCAGATAGTTTCATCTTAAACGTGGGTTCCATAGAACCACGTAAGAATGCCTTTCAGATTGTAAAAGCCATCGAAAACCTAGACATTCCCTTAGTAATTATTGGCAAAGAGACAAAATATTCCCAAGAAATCAAGCAATATATTCGCCGAAAGAACCTACACAACCGCGTTTTTATATTGCAAGGTTTCACGATGGAGGAGCTTTCCACAGTATATGCTATGGCAGAAATATTTGTCTACCCCTCGAAATATGAGGGGTTTGGCATCCCTATTATCGAAGCATTATATTCGGGGACTCCCGTGATCACCACTAATTCGGGTGTGTTTTCGGAGGCTGGTGGTCCATTCTCTCGGTATGTCAACCCTAACAATCCCGAAGAGCTCTCCCAAGCTATCAGCACTATACTCTCCAACAACGACCTGCGCCATGAAATGACAGCGAACGGACTATACTTTGCACAGAGGTTTAACGACGACAATATCGCATCTCAGCTTATCCGTTGCTATAAGTCCTTCGTGTAACCTACTCAATTATATTATCCTTAGTAAAGGTAAAGTACTTGTCCAATACCTTTAAGGCTATAAAGTCCTCTCTTCTTTTATTCTTAAACTGGGCAATATAGTCATGAGCATTTTTCAGAATCTCTATCGCCTTGTTATCATGATGAATAAAATAATTCAATCTCTCTTCCAAATTCGAGTAATCATCTTTGATACAGATAAAATGATAGTCTGGAATAAGTCTTCCTTCCATAAACCACGTCTCATATCTGGGCATAGGCATTACCGCAACAGAATTAGAGGACATTATCCATTTGAGATTAGTTGCCACATCATTACCTTCCAAAGCCAGAATAAACTTATATTGAAGATGTCCGGTTATAGACAGAAAGTCTGGGTCTGAGGAACGGTTTGCCTTCCTCAAATTGCACATAGGATGATCCTTATACATTTGAAAAAAACGTTCCCGATGCGGTTGACTAAATCCGCTTCTTCCAACCAATATGCTTAATTTTTCATGAAATGAAATTTCATCTCTTATAAAATTAAAGTGGCGAGATTTATCAAGATTTAATAAAATCGAATTCGTATTTTCTTCTGCTATAGGCCTGCTTTTGACAATGGTCGGAAATTCGGGAATATGCACAATATCGCCTGGTAGGATATTGAATTTGAACTGATGATTAAAGTATCTTAAATATTCTTTGCTATCAAAATAATAGACTCTTATTCGGTCTGGTACTTTATATTCTTTTATTTTGACAGCATTTTCGCCTAAAGCACTAATTTCTTTCAGTTTATTATAATAATTGATCCGATCCTCGATATAAGAAAGATCATCTCCATGGTTATTATTAAGCAGTCTTACAAGCCTAAACTGCGCAAAGATATCAGGAACAAGCTCTCGCACGATGGCTTTTATATAATAATATATCTTATTATTTCTATTCCTTAAAAAAACTCTTTTAAAACTCATAGAGCATCGTTATTCGTCGTTATCTATCCGCTAAGAATTTCGATAGACCATCCGTACAATATACAGATTTACTGTTTATAGTCATTCTTAATATTTCATCATTTTGAGTTAAAGCAGCCCTAGGCTCTTCTTTATGATAGAGGTGATATCCCAAAGCAACGAACTTAATCAGAATACCCTTTACTCCCGCGTTCAATAGTCTCGCGACAAATTCGCTGTCTTCTCTTCCCCAGCCTACGAATGTATTATTAAAGCCATTTACACGTTTGATATCTTCCATAAAGAAAGACATATTACAGGATCGAACTTTACCTCTATTCTTCAACTCTTTTTTCCACAATGTAGCAAGCCAAACTGCTCTAAAGGCCGTCAACCGTTTTTCCAACCGACTTTCAATACCAGAGTCAAAAATATTGGGAATAAATGACCGAGCCGGATCTTTTAAGATTTCCTTAGTTTTCGACTCTGTCAAAAGAATACGTCCGGCTTGGAGAAAACATCCCTCACGAGCATGTCGAATATGATCCTCTACAAAATGCCTTTCCAAGATCATATCCCCATCGATCATAATCACATACGCTGAATCAACCTGTGCTAAAGCTCTATTTCTCGACTGCGCAGCCCTAAAACCATCATCTGCTTGCCATGAATGGAGAAGTCTTGTAGGAAATCTTTCCTGATACTGCTTTATTAACTGACGCGTAGAATCCGTAGAGCCGTCATCTGCTACAATAACTTGACCAGGCAGCATAGTTTGCTGCATAACCGAAATCAATACCGCCTCTAGAGCATCCGGTCTATTATAGGTAGTAATGATAAGGTCAGCTTTCATTGGTTACTGCCAGATATTTGTCAATGCCATTATCACAATAAGTTGATCCTTTAAGCTTTGTCCTTTCAAATAGGTCTTCATTATCTGCTAAGTTCGCTTTTGTATTATTGGGATGCCAGAGATGAAATACGATGCCGCCAAACTTCAAAAACCGTTTTTGAAATCCTCTATTTAGCATTCTAGCGACAAACTCTTTATCTTCAGGCCCCCACCCATTAAAATCCTCATTATAACCATTCACAGCAATGGCATCTTCGCGCCAAAATGCCATATTGCACCCATGTATCTCCCATCGTTCATCACCTTTCATCTTATATTTTCTCTCAAAGAACCTCCACATAACAGGAATACGAAAAGCACTGAAAAAATTAGTCATCCCCCGTCCAAAACGATTGACACGACTATCTAGCTGTTGAAGTTTCTGTTGTGAGAGGGTCTCATCTAAATATATTCGGCTGGCTCGCACAAATGAATTTGGTTTTGCAAACTGCCGATGGTCCCGGACAAAATAGGGATGGAGTATGAGATCCCCATCAATCTGTAGGATATAAGCTGACCTGGATTTGGCAATAGCTTTATTCCTAATTTTAGCTAATTCAAAACCTTTATCCTCATGCCAAATATGAATCAGCGGGATATTGAATATCGCTCGGTATTTTTCAATCAATTGCATAGTCCTTTCTCCCGAGCCATCATCAGCAATAATAATTTCATCAGGAAGCTCCACTTGCTCTAGCACGCTTATTAAGCAAAGTTCCAGCGCATCAGGACGATTGTATGTGGAGATAAGTAAAGCAATTTTCATAAAAATAAAATAAAACACAAAAATACGATTAATCAATGTAGTTTTGCAGTTTTTGATAACTTTGTTCGTTTAATTTTTGATAACTTTGTTCGTTTAGTTTTGGATTGCTTTTTGCAGACAAAAAATAATAACGATCGTTTGAACAATTTGATTGTAACAATTTAAACGAAATCAACGTATTAATAGGAGATATTTTTAAATATAAATGATAGGTTCAAAAACAATAATTTTTTGTGGTCCTTCTGATTTTGGTTTTTCGGATATAATTAAATCCGAATTACAGCAACAAGGCTTCACCGTCTATGACTTTCCCATTTCGGATACTAGATATAAATACAAGAGATTTTCCGAACGGCTGCTTAATATCTACAAAAAAACGATTTTACGCGATTATGCCTATAAGCGTAAGTTAAAGATGGCTGAACGCAACAGAACACTTACGCGTAAGCTAAAAAGAGTTTCTCACGCAGATTATGCCCTATTTATCCGTCCAGATTTATTTCCCCTGAGATTTGTTGAAAATGTCAAATCCAAAGTGGACAAAATTGTAGGTTATCAGTGGGATGGTTTACAACGCTTCCCCGAAGTAGCTGACTATATCGACTTATTCGATCGATTCTTCGTATTTGATGCAGAGGACTTGGCTTCGAAAAAAGGACTACTTCCCTTGACCAACTTCTTTATTGAAAAAACGATCCCCGAAATCGAACAAAAATCTGCCTATTTTATAGCTAGCTATGACGACTACCGCTTTGAGCTGATTAAAAAAATAAAAGAAATATTGGACAGTGAAAAAGTAGATTCTCAACTGTACCTCATCACTCCCGAAGATAAGCAAATCCAAAATTTACAAAATGCGGGGCTACCGATAGAAGAACCGCTGACTTATCAAGAAAACATAGAACGTGTTGAGAAAGCATCTATACTAGTCGATATTCACTCTCCTATACATTCAGGGCTTTCATTTAGGGTATTTGAGGCACTAAACTATAACAAGAAACTTATCACGACAAATCGAGGGGTCCGTAACTATGATTTTTATCATCCTAACAATATTTTTATTTGGGATACCACAAGTAGCGAAGGTATAGCAGACTTTCTAAAAGCTGAACTGGTCGAAACACCCTATGAAATCAAGCATAAATATAGCTTTAGCAATTGGATAAGCTATGTGTTGGACATTGGTGACTACTCCGCTATTGAACTGTCAAACTGTAGACAGTCTCAGTTATCACTATAGTTCTTTCTTTTAAAGAAAGCGTAGAAAAGCTTACGATACCATATGTTATTGTATTTTCTTCGATATTTTGAATTCACACGAATCCTCATAAATAAATTCTCAATACCATAGCTGTATCTCTTATACAATTCATAATGCTTTTTGTAGATATAAAAGTGTGCATCTTCCGAAACATTTTGAATTTTGTTTTGATCTGTCAATGAATCTAAGGTATTCCGTTTTCTATATAAAAAGAACGGCATTTCGATTTGATACACATTACCATATTTTTGTACCATCCGAATCCACATTTCCCAATCTTCGGCAAATCTAAGGTGAGTATCATACATTCCGATATCCTCGAAAGCGTTACTGCGCATCATAGCAGTCACGGCAAAACAATTCGTTTGTAACATCGTATCCATAGCAAAAGGAGGTAATACAAATAGTTCGGTTTCACGTTCAAAAAACCGTGTCTGCGTATAGACAATGTCTAGTGCAGGCTGTTCCTCAAACTTGCTTATGCACGCGCTAACATATTCTGGTGCCAGTAAATCGTCTGAATCCAAAAACAATAAGAACTCTCCCTTCACATATTTAAAGCCATAGTTCCTTGTAGCGGCTGCTCCCTCATTCCCCTTTGTAAAAACACGAATGGTGGGCTTACCGATTACAAATTGTTCAGCTACTTCAAGTGTACGATCTGTAGAACCGTCATTGACTACAATTACCTCAATATGGTCATAAGTCTGTTGTAACACAGATTCCAACGTTTCCACAATTGTATTTTCTGCATTATATGCGGGAATAACTATACTAACCAGTTTCTGCAATCTCATCATCTATTATTCTTGTAATTTATCACTGAGCCATTCTGAAAAACTATACTTACGTCTAATATCAGCATCAATCGGACAATATTTCCTCTTTAGAAAAGCTCCTAAATCCTTGTAATTTTCTTTTGTCAAAATAAAGAAATTATCGGGATGATAAAACTCCGCTTCCGTCACCTTAGGATTTGTTGTAATGACCTTTTTCTCAAATTGCATTCCTTCAATTACCCTAAATGAGTAGCCGCTATGCTCAGCTATCACCAAATCAATAATGGCATCTACATGCGCAATATAATTCAATTGTTCACTAAATGAAACATATTCATAGCGCACATCCATATGTTCGATGACATAATCGGGGAGTAAGGTTTCTTTCACTTTGTTGCAGACCACAACAAATTTTATCCGTTCGTAATAGTTCGATAGATATTGATGCATACGAATCAGATCATCCACCCTGCTCTGATGAAATGTACTGACATAATATATATCATAATAGCTGTTGGAATTTTTATCCAGAAGATCCGGATAATCGAAATAGAAATTGGGGGAATACAATAAATTATATGAGGAATATTTTTGGACATCTTCTTTATCAAAGACATAAAATCGATCAAAAAGAAAGATATAATGTAATATATTGGGATTTCTTGATATACCGTCAAAATGATAACTAATCATTTGAGAAGTCTTTTGACGAATGATTTCGATAAAACTTTTTCTAAAAAGATCTGCTCGAATGACTAAGCTTACATCGAAGAAATTGTATTTGTCGAGGATCTCTTGTTGCTTTCTATAAGTGTAAGCCTCCTTTAACATTTCTTTGTATAGCCTATCATTAAATACTGTTTTACGAAATAAATTATACAGACGTTCACCTAACGAACTATAACTAAATGGATACCCTCCTTCTTCGATATGAATAACCTCATATCCCAAATATTCCAGATTTTTTACTATAAGTCGATATAAATTAAAACTAGTTGGTGCAACGAGTAAAAACTTCCTTTTGGACATATATTACGCAAATTAAGTAAAGCCAAAAGTACCAAAAATATCATTTCGAACCCTGTCGACTAAATATTATTAGCTACTTTTGGCTAAAGAAATGATAATAATATTAGGTTACGAAGAAACAATTCCCTATTTCGATAGGCTAAATGAAGTATATTTTGATCAACAAGATGAAGCCCACTGTCTCGATAATAATCCCATGTTTTAATCAAGAGCTATTTCTCGACAAGACTCTCTCTTCCGTATATGAACAAACTTATACCGACTGGGAATGTCTGATTATTGATGACGGCTCTACTGACAATTCTTCCTCTATTGCTAAAAAATGGTGCAACAAAGACAATCGGTTTAAACTATATCAAAAAGAAAATGGTGGAGTAAGCAGTGTTCGAAACTATGGTTTAACACACGCTATAGGAGATTTTATACAGTTTTTAGACGGCGACGACTTTCTATATGAAAGCAAGCTAAGTTCATCCCTAGATAAAAGAAATGAAGATGCTGCTGTTATAATCACATCTTTCAATCATTTGAAAAGAAACAAAACATATCCTCCTTTTTGTGCGCTAAAACAAGACCTTTTTAATTACAGCAGCATATTGTTAGCGTGGGATTTATCTTTTTCTATTCCCATCCATTGTGGTTTATTTAAGGCAGATCTATTGAAAGACTTTCAATTTAATGAAACTATAAAAGTAGGCGAGGATTGGTTATTTTGGCTACATGTATACCAAAAAGAACCTATGACTGAATTTATCGACGAAGAGCTTGCCTGTTATAGGCTTCACGAAAGAAGCATTACACAGGATAGCAGGCAAATGATCGAACAGAAGCATGCTACACACATGCTTATTTTCAAAGGTTTGGATGATGAATATAAAAAATTGTTTTTTGAACGATTCTCTCTCGAGGCATTACAGCGGCGGGATGAATTATTTCGTATGTATAAAAAGCGGGAAAGGAAAATCAGCCGAAGAATTAAAAAATTCTTCAAAAGAAAAACATATACACTATAGCCAGTCCATATGAAAAAAGACACGACGATAGTTACCGTTTTTATGGCTGCTTATAATGCGGGGCCATATATTTCACAGTCTATTCAAAGTATATTGAATCAAAGTTTTCGTGACTTCGAATTGTTGATTGTCAACGACGGATCAACCGACAACACAGTAGAAATTATCAAAAGCTTCTCTGATCCTCGAATACGCTTAATAGAAAATGAAAGCAACAAAGGTCTCGGGTTCACTCGGAATGTAGCATTGAAAGAAGCAAAAGGGGAATTCTTAGCTATATTGGACAGTGATGACATCGCTTTCCCCGATAGGATCGAAAGGCAACTTCGTCATTTTTCAACGAATCCACAATTAGCAGTCTTAGGTGGCTATGCGCACATCATAGACGAAAAAGGCAATAGAACAGGTAAAACCATGACACCCCCACACGGCTCCGATCATCTCCGAGCCATCCTATTTTTCGCCAATGCCTTTGTACATTCTACTATTATGATACGTACATCAGCTTTTAGGGAGATCGGTGGCTATCCTAACCACCCTGTTGCACAAGATTATGGACTATTTGCCAGAATAGCTTTGAAATATGAGGTCGACAATATGCCTGAATACTTCGTAGAGTATCGGATACACGACACCAATATTTCGATAAAGAAAAAGAACTTCTTAAAAAAAGAACTTCAGGATATCCTTTTACATCAGCTCAACATTTTAGCTCCTAACTCCCCTGCTATCAACCCTAATATTATACTCGATCCTGTTATGGGAAGTCTCCACAATATCGAGTCGTATTATACTGCCTATCAAGAAATCATCCTTCAAAACAGAAAACACAACTTATACCCCAAAGAGGAATTCGAGCAAATACTCTTTGATAAATGGTATGCCATCATCATGGAAAAAGGTAAATTAAGGACATTTGGCTTGTTATTCAAAAGCCCTATTTTTAATTGGCGATATGTCACTGCCAAACAATTACGACGAACTTTTAAAAAGTCACTAAAATATTTGTTGGGGTTAGCGCAATAAAAAATGTTATTCTTTTTAGAAAAACTTTTTTCAATCTGTCTGGATTTTAATTATTCGAGGTGGATATAGGTCTGTCCCTATTTTATTATATATTCACTTTCTGTCGGCAACGTCCACCAACTACCCATTGTAGCATTCATTGCTTCGGGTTCAAGTTCTCCGAAGCCACTAAGTGGAGTAAGTGTCAGTTCACCGAAGACAACCCTATCCTCTACATGATATAAATCCACACGCACATAACCAAAATCAGCCGATAAAGCGCGGGCAATCTCCAACATCTCCGCAAAATTGGCTGGTGGTTTATCATGTATATCAGGGTTTCGCATTGGAGTTCCCCATTTTAATTCCGTCAAATTCCAATCCAGATCATAATAGTTCCGTTCGTGCTTTGTAAAACGTTGGTAATCTACCTGAATCAGCTTGGGTTCACCATGAAAACAGTGTATTTTATAATCCTTTAAATCATTCCCATCCGCAGTTTCCAAAAATCGCTCACAGATGAGACGTGGTGGAATGGAACCATAATGAAGTTCTCTGCTGAATAATGAAAAATCCTGTCTAAGCCATTCATTCAACAGCAGTTTTGTATCTGTCCAATACGGAATCTCATCTGATCTATCCGTGCAAAGATAATTCCAAGCACAGCCGTGTGTCGCTTTCAAAACAAATTTATGAGGCAGCTCATCCAGAATAATATCCTCTGCATTGCTATAGACACCAATCAAATCATTTAGGATATATCCATATCCTTTACTTTCCACATACGCCCTAACAGCGTATTTATCTGCACATTTTGCATATAGAGGATTATGATAGTAGAGTTTGATCCACTGAATCTTTTCGGTCAGCAAAGTGGGGTTATCTAAATTAGGTGGATGTCCCATAAATTCTTTATGCCGCTTTATAATAAAATCGAGATTCGAATAACACCGTTTTTGTTCTATGACATAATTATATGTATTTATAGACCCTTGAAGTCGTATGGATTGATTCGAAACACTTCTTTCTTTCTTTTTTTTCTTAAAAAATCTCAACATATTATACCATCTAGTTATTAAAATGACCTAAAAATAGACCTTTAAAATAATTTATCCTAACTACTCCAACAAAATTTTCTACTATCCTTGTTCTCATCTTCCAAAACCCAACGTTCCTCCTAACCCACTTCATATCGTCCCCTTCGACTTGCTCTTAATTGTGAAAAAGCCTCTTCTCGGACGATACTTTATCATCTGTAAACTCCGTCGTTATTGCTTTTATCTCCGAAAGAAAAAAACAAGTAGAATACGAAAAGAAAACAATGAAGATTATTACCTTTAAGGATGAAAACCAAAACCCTCTACCTCATTCGCCATGCGAAAGCTGAAGAGCATTCCTTCAGCAAACCGGATCACGCCCGCAATATTGTTGAAAAGGGGAAAGAAAGAGCGGACCGTATTGCAAAGGATTTGGAAAAACTTTTCACATTGACGCCAAACATCTTGGTTATTTCATCGACAGCGAATAGAGCGATACAAACCGCCGCCCTGTTCTGTACCACATTGCAATATCCGATAGAACATATCCAAAAAGAAAATTCCATATATGAAGCTCATTTCCTGGATATCTTGACGGTCATCAATAAAACCCGCGACACCGTTGATAGTGTGCTACTCTTCGGCCACAATCCGGGATTATCTGATCTAACAAATTATCTTTGTGGGACCTACATCAACCTAAACACATCGCATGTTGCCATCATATCCTTACCCGACGATTTCAACTTTTCTGAACTCTCCGAAGGTACAGCCACATTAAAAGAAATTTTATCGTAGGTTTTTTGAAACCTATAATAGGGCCACAACGCTTTAGCGTTGTGAACCCATAGTAAAGTACAACTGCACCCGATCCGGGCTCAACAGCTGCCACAGCGAAGCCACCGTCCACCCCGGCGCAAAGATATCATTGTAAAAACCTTTACCATTTTTGCCGTAATCCCAATTCGTATGTTGCACTACTTCGGGATAATAACCGACCTTTGTCACATTAAATAATGAACCTTCGACCGGCATCAATTGCAACATACTTGTTTTGATTACTGAAGAGAAGGCTGAAAACCGAGGTTCTTTCCTTTCCTTGGCGAGCCAGTCCAAAATCGTTGCAAACTCAAAGATAAATACATCCACATGGTTGTTTTCTACCGAAACATTGCCCCAACCTCTAGTTTTGAAACCTACATCGCCTAACATTTGTCCTTGGGCAAAAGGAACATCCCACAAGTAATACCACGACAAACAGAAATAGGCGGCCTTCTGGCACAAATCGATATAATGTTCACGTTCTTTCCCTTTGGTAACCATCGCCAGATAATGCATGGCTGTCGATGCATACAAAGAGGCTTCCTTATCCTCGCAATTGGCATCCAATGTTGACGAAAAGTAGTCGGCCTTGGCAATCAATTCCTTTTCCAGATAACCGGCAGAACGCTTCGCGCTTGTAAGGTAACCAGCCTGATTAAAATAATGATACGCCATGGTCAACGGCAATACCGCGGAAGGTGTACTACCTCCAGAAGGATCAATGATACGAAACTGTTCATCAAATTTGCGAGGAAAATGACCGTCACTATCTTGTAACTTACTAAAATTCGCTAAGAGATTCTTAATCTTTGCTTCCCATTTAGGATGTTTACGTCCCTTCTGCTGTTCATATTTAAGGTAATTAAGAACCGCAAAGACTCCTTCGGATTGACGACGTATACTATATTCTTCAGCTATACTATCCTTAGCAAAATCCACAAACTCCTTAAAAAACCCATGAGGTGTAAATCCATGTTCCAGATAGGAGTCAAAGATCGCATTTGCCTTCGTCACCAAGCCTGCATTGCGCGTTTGCTCTCCGTATTCCAAAGCATTATACGCATTCAGTAATACGCGACCAATAAAACCAATCTCTGTCATATCATTACTTTCCGAATCATCCACACGCATGTGGATCCCTGAAAAATATTTTAGCGGGTGCTTATCTACATAGCTTTCGGTAAAAAAATTGGAAAGTGATTTTTTTGCATCGACAACCGACATCGCTTCTGCATACACTTGGGGTTGCAGTCGGTCATAGGAATAGTTCCATACCTGTGCAACAAATCCTGAATAATCAGAGGCCCTGCCCTGTGTGATTTCCCAGGTAAGACGACGTACTTCGCCTTTCTCCAATTTCTCAAAAGCCTGTACTTCCGGAGCCAATGTAAGCTTACGTATGTACGTATAAGGTGCTTCGCTGTACGGAAAACCGAACACCAGCGAAGCCATACCATCGCTGTTACGAAATCCGGTAAATCCTAATGAAGTCTTTCCCGACAGGATGACCTCTCCTTCCGTATGGGTCGTAAGGCTTTCATTATCGAATTTATCAAGACGCAATACGGTAACATACTCCCCCGTCTTCTCGTTGTATATTCCGGTTAGCGGCGTGCTCAATCGATCCTCCCTAACCTGCCAGCTATCACTCGTCGCAAATGAAGGTGCTTCCACAGGGGAGCGCAGATTACGGCGATACCAAAACCCCGGCATCAGAAACTGACAATCGTCATGCGATACCGCCGATAACTTATACACTTCTTCAAAATTGTAATAAACAGTTTCTATAGCCTTGATCTCGATGGAAATACGTGTCCCCGTTTCATGCTGTTCGACCTTACGCATGATCGATACAGGTAGCCGTGCAGTTGACGACAACTTTCCGGATGTTTCTAGATGTAACGGATAGGAAATTGCAGGGTTGCCCGGCGATTTTAGCGAAATGCGCCACGCTGACTGAGTAGGCGAATCTGTTGCATGCGCAAGCACCCCTATACACAGGGATACGATGACGGAAAGTAGTCTCTTCATTTTTTCGTTTCTTGATTAATTCGTATTCTTCGTTATTTCAATACAACAGGACGTATAATATCGTCACTAGCTTCCATGACAGGTACGGCATCGCTCGAAAAGTTGACATCCGTAATGTACATGACGCGAGGCAGAACCGTTTGCTGCGAATAATGCGCATGAAACACCATCTTAAGTTGCCCCTCCTTATCGGTGAACAAAGAGTGATGGCCAACACCAACCAAATCAGCCGGCTTTTGCAAAATAGGGTTGCCTGCATATTTTGTCCAAGGTCCCATAGGAGAATTAGCGGTCGCATAACCCACCCCATAGTAAGGGCTTTCAAAATGATTAGCCGAATAGGTCATGTAATAGGTACCTTTATGCTTGACGACAAAAGGTCCCTCGTTGATACGACCTCGGATATTCTCCCACCCTTGAGAGGTCACGATGCATTGTCTTAATGTTTCACTTTTGATCGTTTTCAGATCGTCTTCCAGTTCGGCAACCCATACCACCGATCCGTCATTGAAACGCACAAAATAGAGATAAGCCTTACCATCATCATCGATGTACAGCGAATTATCAATGGCCTTTTGATCTGTCCACATCGGTTCCTTTACTTCCTGTGTAAAAGGCCCTAGAGGCGAATCGGAAGTCGCGACACCGATATGCTCTTCTGCCGTAAAGTACATGAAAAACTTGTTCTTTTCCGCGATATAGTACACCTCGGGTGCCCAGAACCAACGGCTTGCCCAAGTACTGTCCTTATGTAGTGCCAAACGGGACGACTTACGCCATGTCTCTAAATTATCCGATGTATACACTTCTATGCCGTCGGAAGCGTTCGTTCCGTACGCATAATACACACCATCATGAAGAAGGATGTTAGGATCTCCCAATAGGACGGGTGTAGTATAGCTGAAATCACTGGTATCGTTCTTTTTACAAGATAAAAAAACAATAAAGGTGAAGCCCAACAATATATACTGTAATGTTTTCATATTTTTAGTTTTAAGATAATGCCTCATACGATCAATAATTTGGATTTTGGTCCACATTCGGGTTATTGGCTTTTTCGTTGGAAGGTATGGGCAGGCAATCATGGCGGCCAATGACAAAATTTGTAAAATCAGCATCCCGTTGCTTTAGCTCATCTATCCCTGCCTGATTATCCAACAGTCCCCATCTCTTAATATCAGCCCATCGATGTCCCTCTGTGGCAAGTTCTAGTAAGCGCTCCATTTGCAGACGTTTTAAAAAGCGATCCCTGTCGGTCGTCGTTGGGAAATGATTGACGGCTAAAGGAGGCATATTCACTCGGGCACGTACGGTATTGACATGTGCTACCGCATCAGACAATGTGCCCCCGGATGCCGCTATACATTCTGCATAGAGCAGCAACACATCTGCAAAACGCACTACACGTACATTGGTGGGGTTATAGTAATCATCAAATCCACGATCTGTTGACGAATATTTCCGGAAAAACACACGCCCTTGCCAGTTGCTTTGCTGCCAAAGCGTATTATTGCTCGTCAGGCTATAAATCTTTGTATTATCCGTGAAATCACTCTCCATACCTTGGTAAAAAGCGGTGTACTTCAGGCGGATATCATTGCCATTAGCTTGATTCTTTTCTTTCTTAAACTCAGTGACAAGCCAAGGACGAAGTTCACCATCTGTCCACCCGATGCCGGGAGGAGCAAAAAACTGTCCCCGATGCAAGCCCAGGTTTGGATCGACATCGTATACACCATCTCCCGCCGGTGATGGATTGACATCGGAATATTGTATCTCAAATACGGACTCTACATTATTTTCATTTCCTGAAGTGAAATTATCTGCATAGTTTGATACGAGGTTATAATAAGTCCGTCCATCGCCTTCTACCAGCCAATGCAAGTCTTCCCGAGCTTCTTCCCACTTATGCATTTGCATATAGCACTTAGCTCGCAAAGCCAATGCTGCTCCCTTAGTCGCTCTACCTTTGTCTGTCCCGGTCCATTCTTCCGGCAACAGATTTTGTGCTTCAGTGAAGTCATTGATGGCCTGTTGAAATACGTCGTCTCCGGTATGGCCTTCCGGTTGCATCTCAGGCGTAGAGGGTTCAAGGATAATAGGTAAGCTTTTGTGCGCACTACCCCAAAAAACTGCAAGATTATAATAGTATAGTCCACGTAGAAAGTAAGCCTGCCCCAACAGACGATTTTTCTTCACTTCGTCTGTAAATTCGATCAAAGGAACATGATGTAGGACTTGATTTGCCCTGAAAATAGCCTGGTAAAATTCACCATAGGTGAGGCTATTTCCTTCCGCAAAATTATAATTATTGTAAATAAATTGTGTCCATTCACGCAATTCTGCCCAAGGACTCTGGCTGAAGCCTTCATCCGACGTCAGATCAGACCTGAACCATAGCCAACGTGCATATGTCCCCGGTTTATAAAACATGTTATAGATTGCATTGACACCATATTCCGCATCAGACTCCGTGATCCAAAAATTTTCTTTAGTAATAGAATTCGGGTTTTCGATGTCAACCTTACACGCATTCAGCAAAAATAAGATCGAAAATAGATAAAAAAGCTTTTTCATTATTTCTCGTTTTAGAATTAAAATGACAACTGTGCTCCAAACGTAAACCCTTTTGGATTAGGAAACGCTCCTCCGTCGTAGGTGCGATCCCAAATATTGGTATTGAGGAACTCGGGATCCAGACCGCTATAGGATGTAAAAGTGACCAGATTTTGTGCATTTACGTAGACACGGGCACCACTAAAGACTTTACCCAATAGCGGTTTCGGAAAATTGTATCCAAGTGCAATCTGTTTGATCCGCACGTAGCTGCCGTTTTCCAGCCACCTGTCCTGATCGGGACGCGCATTGCGGGAGTCACCGAAAATAGGACGAGGATCTGTTCCATTCGGATTTTGTGGTGTCCAGGGATTATAATCCGCACGATAGTTGGAATTATCGTCAAAGCGATCAAATCCCGAACGAGGACCATTGTATACTGTATGTCCAAAGGAACCGGTCATCTGTACCTGAAAGTCGATTCCCTTATAGGTAAGTAGCATGTTCATACCTGCCTGATATTTAGGGATGGTCGAACCTAAGTGTTGCCTGTCCGCATCTGTAATCATACCATCGTCGTTGTAATCGACATACCTTGTATCACCAGGCTGTGCATTAGGCTGAATCAATTGACCAGCACTGTTCCGATGAGACATCACTTCTTCTCTCGAGCGAAACAATCCATCCGTTTTAACCAAATACCATTCTCCGATGGGACTACCGACTACAGATTTGGTATCCCATTGGGTGAACTCCTGACGCCCATAGCCCAGCTCCTTAATGGTATTTTTTAGATAGCCGCCATTAATATCGATACTGTAGCTAAAGTCCGTTCCGATTTTAGCTTTCCAGTTGGCAGCAATTTCAATCCCCCTATTCTCCAAGGTCGCCGCATTGACAAACGGGTTTCCGCCGTTATTACCTGTGGATAGCAATATCTGCATGGGTGTCAACACGTCTTTAGTAGTTTTTATAAAGTATTCTGCGGACAAATTCAATCTGTTGCCAAGTAAAGCAGCATCGAGCCCTACATTCATCTGTGATAGCTTTTCCCACTGCAAATCTACATTTGACAATTGTACCTGTGTCATGCCCGAAACAGAGGTTGAATTATCTCCAAAAGAGGCTTGTGGAAACGAGTTAATCAGCGCTACCCAGTCCCAATAGGAGATATTTGATGTCCCCAATAATCCATAGTTACCCCGTATCTTCAGGTCATCTATCCAAGATACGTTGAAGAAACGCTCTTGGCTTATTCTCCATCCGACGGATGCAGATGGAAAATAACCGATATTGTATTGAGGAGCAAAGCGAGACGACTCATCCCGACGCATGGTGGCACTGAACAGGTATCGCTCATCAAAGTTATAATTGACCCGTCCAAATACGGAATATAATTTAGAAAGATTTTGGAAGCTACCTGTCCTTGCGTCCCGCAAAGCAGCGTCCAACTCCCCATAATACGAACCATCCCTGCTATTTATGAGCACATCATTTTTTGCACCCCAGACTTGTTCATAGACATAAGGTTGAAAACTAATTCCGGCCACTGCCGATACCGTATGTCGGTCAAATTGCTTATTAAATTCTAACGTATTGTCGAATACAAATTCACGTGACTGTGCCTGACGTCTTGTGAGCGAAGACGGGTCGACAGGTTGGTTGACTGTCCAGGAGCCCACTTTCCGTAGATAACTGTATTTGTCGTTACTAAAGTCAAATCCAAAATTGAATTTATACTTAAACATCTTCAAAAGGTCCAATGACGCAAAAGCATTTCCTCGAATACGTAAATTGCTATTTCGGGTATCTGTAAAATCCTCTTTCGCAAAAGGGTTTGTGCCAAATGTAATGTTATATGCTCCATTTCCATAGCCATAGCCACCGTGATTATTCGGGTTAAAAATCGAAATCGTGGGTAACATTCTATAAACGTCAACAATTGGATTCGTATCCATCTCGTCTACACCGTAGTGACTCAATATGATATTTTCGCCAATAGTAAACTTGACCGATTCACCAAAGTCACGACTAGCAGATGAATTCGATCGAAGCGTATAGCGTTCACTCTTGGTGCCAATAGTCGTCCCTGAGTTTGATTGGTAATTACCCGAGATAAAATAACGGCTACTGTTGCTACCACCGGCAAATGAAATATTGTGATCTTCTACAACCCCTGTTTTGAATACTTCATCCTGCCAGTCCGTATCTCCCTCGAAATGATTAGCCAATCCATTGAGATTTGTATTACCGTCGGCTATCGCATTCATAAAAGCTAGATCATTTAACTTTATCCATTGTTCCCGATTGGTGAGATTATAACGGGGAAGCCATTGCGATGTACGTCGGGACGACAGGTCTATTTTCATCCTGCCTTCTGCCCCTTGCTTCGTCGTAATAATGATAACACCATTTCCCGCCCGAGAGCCGTAAATAGCCGCTGCTGAAGCATCCTTCAACACCTGTATACTCTCAATATCGTTAAAATTGAAATCTCTGTTAGCACCGGAAATAACACCATCGACCACATAGAGTGGATTGCTATTACCAAATGTTCCTGTTCCGCGAATCTCTACTTTACCTTCTCTTCCTGGTGCACCTGAAGTACGTACATTCACTCCGGGTACGGTCACCAAGGCATCACCAACGGTTCCCGTAACGATGGTGTTTTTCATTTCTTCAGGCTTGAAGATAGATACCGCTCCTGTCAAATCAGCTTTTCGTACCGTTTGATACCCAATGACGACAACCTCATCGAGTTCCTGATCATCCGTTTTCATAACCACCTCAATAGAGGCTTGTCCGGTGTAGGCAACTTCTTGCTGCACCCTACCCAGCTGCGAAAAAACCAAGACATCCCCGGTCGAAATTATCACGGAGAAATCACCGTTTGTATCGGTTGCCGTACCGGCCTGTTGACCTTTTACCTGCACATTCACCCCAGCCATGGGTCGATAGTCCGTGTCCACAACCCTTCCCTTCACCGCTATTTGCTGTCCAAAGGCTATACCCGAACAGACTGTAAATAGTAGTAATAAAAATATCCTTACCATAATTCTTTATTTAGTTGTATAAATTAGCCGTTATATTTAATCATTCGACCACAGTCGGACTCACGATAGTACCCGCATCCATGCGCAGCACCCCATTTTCCATTGTCATATCAATGATATGCATCAAGCGAGGGTGAACTTGCGTGGTATCATGGTGTGCATGAAAGACATACTTATAGTGCTTGTCTTTATCGTGAAAGTATGCACCATGCCCTGTTCCGACGAGCCCCTCTTTTGGACGTTGCAAGACGGGGTTGCCTTCGTGTTTTTTCCAGGGCCCCTTAGGTGAAGGAGCTGTCGCATACCCTACCCCATAATCCTGACTACGGAAATCGTTGCCCGAATAGAGCATGTAATATTGTCCATCCTGCTTGAGCACAGATGCGCCTTCCACGACCTTGCCCAATGCAGCCTCCCACCCTTCAGGAGAAGCTTCAATACATTTTATCAAGGTCTCTTCCTTAATCGTTTGCCAATCGTCTTCCAACTCGGCCACCCAAATCACATTACCGTTCGTAAACCGCACAAAGTAGATGTAAGCGGTGCCATCCTCATCGATAAATAACGAAGAGTCTATACCTTTCTCCTGGAGCATCGGCTTTTTCTCCGTCTGACGGAACGGGCCTAGTGGTGAATCACTTATCGCTACACAGATATGCTCTTCGGCCGAGTAGAACAGATAGAATTTATTGTTTGATGCATTATAGTATACTTCTGGTGCCCAAAACCACTTCTCGCCAAACGAATCTTCTTTCTTCAAGAGCATCTGATTGTGTTTCTTCCAGCTATGCAAATTATCGGAATAGTAGACTTCAAATCCATTGTCAGAACTGGTTCCATAGGCATAATAGGTATCCTTATAATGCAAGATGAATGGGTCAGCAAGGGATACAGGTACATGATCCGATACTACTGTGATGTCCCCTTGCTTATGATCTACCTTTTCCGCAATTGACCTCTGATTACTACATGCTCCAAAAAGGAAGCAGAATAGTACCGTATATAAAATGTATTGATTTTTTCTTATCATTATCTTTTATTCTTCTCTTATCACTCTAATCCTCGAATTCACAAGATCAGCCACGTAAATATTACCCTCGCTATCCATAGCAATCCCTTCCGGCTGATCAAATTTTGCACTCAACATATCGCCGTCAACAAAACCTTGGTTTCCTGCACCGCCATCACCTGCATACCGCGAAACCTCACCTGCCGGAGTTACCATACGCACCCAATGGTTGAACTTCTCAGCAATATATATCCTACCGTATGAATCCACAGTAGCTTGAGCCGGCTGATCGAAGCTAGCCGCTGTCCCTAGACCATCTGCCGCTCCCCATGATCCTGTTCCGGCGAAAACTTGAAAGCCGCCCACAATCTCTTTTGTCGACTGATTATACTGTCCTTTGAGAATACCTATAAAAGGATATTTTACGACAACATACATCGTGTTGCCATCTGGAGAAAAGCAAAAGTTAGCATAGGCATCATTAGGAATCACACTAGCGAGGTTGTAGAGCAGCTCTACGCTATTGGTGGTTTTATTCCACTTATACAATTTCCTAAGCCAGGTGTACATCATTAATGTTCCATCGACAGGATGTATCCCGGCAAAATTGACATATCGCGTGTCATTCGTAGACAGCACATAATCCTTCTGTACCTTAAAATCTGTATCTCTTGTCAAAATCCCGACAGTGACATTGCTATTATTTGCCGCATTATCATTGCCTATAAATATCGTGTCGCAGGTGATGGACATTGTTATACTCCGTGGATTATTAATAGAGCCTGTAAGCGAGGCAACAGTCTCGACGAGGCCATCTTTGATACGTCTTACCTTCCTACCTTCTTCCAACACAAACAAAGCGTCGTCCTTTTTATCGTAGGTCAACCAATACGGCTTGTTGAAACTTGCATTCCGAAGTTCTCCGTCCACTGTAACAGCAGCGCCACTACCACTATAGGTATAGACATTGCGTACCGACTCGAAGGTGAAGGGAGTAGACAAGTCAAACGCTTTCTCCCGAATAGTAACCTTAATTGACCCGCTCCCTGCCGCCCTGGGGACGACGGCATAGATTCTTGTTGGAGAGACACTGACGACCTCCGCCAACAAACCGTTGATCCATACTTTTACGTCAGCAATCTCATTTCCAAAATTCTCGCCTTGTATAGCTATTTCTGTTCCCGATCGCCCAGATTCTGGCGAATAGCTATCAACAATCGGATCTTTGATTGGCTCTGTCTTTGGATCTTGACGACATCCCGTCATACAAACTGTCGCTAATAGTGCAAGCGAACACATACAGTTTGTGAAAAAATTTTTGTGAATAGTTCTCATTTAGTCCTTAATTGATACGTTTATAATTATAATGGTTATCTGTTTTTCAATGTCATACCCGACATGAAAATTCAATAAACAAATGTAGAGAGCAATACCTTCCCTTGTTACTAAAACAGTCTCATTAAATGAAAATATCGTATCAATATTTAGTAGACACAAAACAAAATACACTGTTTATCAATATATTACCTATAATCTTTAGGCAACATACCAAACTGTTCCTGAAAACATTTGGCAAAGTAGGAAGGTGAATTGAATCCGACGATATAACAGATTTCCCCGATCGGATATTTGTTTTCCTTAATGAGGTGGGCTGCCATTTTTAACCTTTCTAACCGCAGGTACTCATTAGGTTTCATGTCCAGGAGGCCTTTAATTTTTCGATAAAAGCTTGCACGGCTCATATTCAGGGATTCGGCGATATCCTCCATTTTCAGATCGGAATTATGGATATGCCGATGGATGACATCTCTTAGTGTATTCATGAATTCTTTATCCGCCTCGGTGTTGATCATGGAATTGGACATCACCATAGGATTCTTCATAAAGGCCTCTTTGAGCTTCTCCCGGCTATTGATCAGATTGGCAACATTGGCCAACAGATATTCGGGCGAAAAAGGTTTTTCGATATAGGCATCGGCCCCCACATCCATTCCTTCGATTTTAGACTGTATATTGGTTTTAGCAGTCAGCAGCACAACGGGAACGTGGCTATAATTGATATCTGACTTGATCTTTTGGCATAATTCGATACCCGTCATCCGTGGCATCATGACATCACTGATTACGAGGGTTACAAAGTTGCTTTTCAGTAGTTCCATCGCTACTTCTCCATTCGGAGCAATCAAGATATTATATTTTTCGGGCAGTATCTTTTTGATAAACCGCTGCATATCGCTACTGTCTTCGACAATCAAGATGGTATGCGAGTTGCTCATTAGCTCGATATGCGTTTCGTTAAAATCTTCGGCGTTGCCATCATCAAGTACGAGCGCTCGCTCCTGATATTTAGGGATAATCAATGAAAATCTATTGTTATCGGTATTCGTTACTAACTGAAGTGAGCCATTGTGCAACTCAGCCAAGGTACGTGCAAGATACATACCTATCCCCGTACCGGGCGTGTTCATCTGATCCGGATGGTTGAATCGCGTGAATGGTTTAAAAACATCTTCGTGATGCTCGGGAGAAATGGGGTGTCCATCGCTTTCAACATGTACTTCAAAGGTATCATCAGCGGTATCGGTAATAAGACTTGCCTTGATATTTTTTTCCGCATACTTAATGGCATTGCTAAAGAGATTGCTGATAATCTTGACAAAAGCTTCCCGGTCAATGAAAGCATAAAAACTATCGGTGTCCATTTCCAAGACAAATACGCGGTTATATTCTTTGATCAAAGGTGAAAAACGCTGCTTTATCTCCGTGAGAATACTGGAGATATTGTATTCAGAAAGATTTAGCAGGAAGCCTTCTTTTTCAGTCTTCCTGAAATCCAATAGCTGATTGGTGAGATTCAACAAGCGATCCGTATTTTGCTTCATGATATGGAGATCTTCCACGGTGTCTACGTCACGGATTTCATTTTTGACGATAATATTTTCCAACGGACCTTTTATAAGCGTCAGTGGTGTGCGTATTTCATGCGTGATATTTGTGAAGAATCGAATCTTAGCCTCATGGATTTCACGTTCTTTGTTTTGTTCGAGTGCTTGTATAAATAATTTTTGCTTCAGCTTCTGCCGGTTTCTTAAAAATCGAATCAATAAGAACAATACGATTATCGCGATTATACTATAGGCTAAATAAGCCCATACGGTTAGGTAAAACGGCGGTAGCACTTCTATAAAAAGTGTTTTTTCCTTTGGATTCCATAATTGATCGTTGTTCGCTCCGCGTACCCGGAACAGATATTGACCACTACTTAAATTCGAGTAGCTGATTAAGGATGATTCAGTAACATCTTGCCAATCCTCGCCAATACCCTCCAACTTATACTGTAGGGAATTAATTTCCGGGGCTTGATAGCTTAGCGCCGCTATACGAAGTGAAAAATGATTCTGATTGTGTTTTAACGTTATCGAATCAGAGAAGAGTATACTTTTGTTGAGCGGTGAATTTTTACCACCGACATGAGCGGACTTGCTAAACAATAAAAAATCGGTGATATATACCGGCGGAATATATTCGTTTTCGGTAAACGTATTGGGATTAAAGGATATCAGACCGCTGATACACCCTAAAAGTATATTCCCATCTTCGGTTTTATAGCTTGATTTATAATTGAATTGGTCATTCAGTAATCCGCTAGCCGCAGTGAACGTTTTGGTAGATCCATCTGATGGGCGAAATCTAATCAAACCATTGTTGGTCGTCAGCCAGAAAAAACCCGAATCATCTTCTATGATCTGATAGACAACTCCCTGCAATGTTCCACCCGACGTGGGGTATTGTAAGAATGTCTTGGATGCAGGATCGAACTTACAGAATCCTTTTCCCTGTGTGGTCAACCATATTTGAAGATTGCTGTCTTCAAAAATACTCAAAACCTTGTCATAGGGAAGGCTCCCCTTTTTTTCCGTATGGCGAAAATGCTCCCACTTCCCGGTTTTGGCTTCATGCCGAAAAACCCCATTCGCATAAGTCGCTACCCATAGATTGCCTTGGGAATCTTCCTTAATGTCGTATACTAAATTATGGTCAAGTTCGGGAACTCTTTCAAATGTCCCCCTCACCTTATCATATTTCATCAGACTTAAGGAAGTTCCCAGATAAATATGCCCTGTGGAACTTTTAAGGATGGAAAACACGTAGTTGTCTTGAATAGTAGCGGGGCTATCGTCGGCTGTATATGATTTTATACGTCCCGTCACGGTGTTGATCACATGGACTCCCTTAGAAAATGTTCCCACCCAAAGATCATCACCATCCATACACAAACCATGTATATTGGAAAACTTGGAACTTGCGTCAATATGTTTAAATGTTTTGGTGGACACATTGAACCGGAACAAGCCGGCATCTTCGGTACCAATCCACAAATCATCTCCTTTACCTTTACATATTTCGCGGACGCGCTGTCCCTGCAATGTCTTCAGGTCATTGGTCGGATAATATTTCTCAAAATAAGTCGTCTGTCTGGGGTAATAATTGACTCCTCCAAAATAAGATCCTATCCACATACCGCCTTCCCTGTCTTTACATAACGAATAAATGGCATTATCCGATATGGAAAACGGATCCGACTTGTCGTTTTGCAAATGTGTGCTAGCTTTTGTTTTCAGGTTATAGATATATATACCCGTTTCTGTGCCTATCCATAGTTCGTCACTCGAATACGGGGAAAGACACCTAACAAAAATAGGAGTCTCCGGATGGGTAGATAAGGCCAGTTTACTTACTTTCTGGGTAATCAAGTCCAACTCGCTCATCCCATTTTTTTCCGAGCCGATATACATTTTATTGGATGCTCCAAAATAGAATGCCGTGATCAACTCCTCTTTAAAAAGCTCCTCGCCATTCCGCAACCTATAGGTTTTCAACGTTTTAAAGTTGTCTTCGGTAAAATACAATCCCTTATAAAAACTGATCCAAATCACCCCATGTTTATCTAGCTGAATATCCCGGACCAAATCCTTATTCGGAAAAGGATGGTTGATAAGTTTCTGTTGTTGCGTGTCGTAAACAAAAAGACCATGTCCGTCCACAATAAAAAAGATATCATTTGCTCCACCGTCTACAATCTTGTTAACTGTTTTGTCGATCATCTTGCCATTTTGTGCCTGGGCTACAAAGTGTTCAAAGTGTTCGGTGTAAGGGTTATACACATATACACCTACATCCGTACCTATCCAGATATGACCTTTTTTATCTTCAAAAAGCGTCGTAATAAAGGCCTGTTTCAGTCCGTTCGGGTTATCCGAACGATCTTTGAATACCTTGAACGATATACCATCATACCGGTTTAAACCATCCTTGGTACCAAACCACATAAATCCATTGCTGTCTTGTAATATGGTATTTACGGTGTTTTGAGATAAACCATTATTTATATTTAAGTTATGAAAGTAATACGATTGACTGACCTGCGCGGATACGGGCATCGTAAAAGATAACAGAAACATGAACGAATAAAACAGTCTACTTACTTCCATCAAAGCGAAAATACAGCTATAGAACTTATTTTCAAAAGGAAGGCAGATATTCTGCCGATATAATTTTTGTACCTTCGTATATATGGCGAATAAACTCCAAAACGAAACTTCTCCTTATCTGCGACAACACGCGCACAATCCTGTACACTGGATGCCCTGGGGAGAAGAAGCGCTGGCACAAGCTAAAAAAGAAAATAAACTCATCATCGTTAGTATTGGTTATTCAGCTTGCCACTGGTGCCATGTTATGGAACGGGAGAGCTTTGAGAATGAAGCTATCGCGCAAACCATGAACAAACTCTTTGTCTCGGTCAAGGTGGACCGTGAGGAACGTCCCGACATCGATCAGGTCTATATGATCGCCGTACAGTTGATGACCAATGCCGGAGGATGGCCATTGAATGTAATCTGCCTTCCCGATGGACGCCCCATATATGGCGGCACGTATTTTAGGGCCCAAGATTGGCAAAATGTGCTCTTACAAATCGCCCAAATGTGGGAAGAAACGCCAGAGACAGCTATCGATTATGCGGAAAGATTGACTTCGGGTATTCATCAGGCTGAACAATTGCCCATTGCCGAAATACCGGAACAATATACTCGTACCGATATCGAAACCGTCGTCCTCCCCTGGAAGGACCAGTTTGACTTCAAAGAAGGTGGGTACAAAAGGACACCTAAGTTCCCAATACCCAACAACTGGTTATTCTTTTTGCGCTATGGCACTTTGGCTAAGAAGGAAGACGTACTGCACCATGTTCATTTTACCTTGCAGAAGATCGCTAATGGTGGTATATACGACCATATTGGCGGTGGATTTGCACGTTATTCGGTCGATGGAAAATGGTTTGTTCCACATTTTGAAAAGATGTTGTATGACAATGCGCAATTGATCAGTCTCTATAGTGAAGCCTATCAACATACCCCCACTCCCCTATATCAAAGGGTCGTAGAAGAAAGCATCACCTGGCTGGAACGGGAGATGAAAGGTGATAATGGTGGCTTTTACGCGGCTTTAGACGCCGATAGCGAAGGGGTTGAAGGCAAGTTTTACACGTTCGATTACGCGGAGTTTGATATCCTTGGTCCAGATGCCGAGTTGGCACGACAATACTTCAACATTTCCGAAAGTGGCAATTGGTCTGAAGAGCAGATCAACATACCCTTCGTCAATGGTGAGCACGACAATCTCATTGCAGAGGCTGGATTTTCTCCGCAGGAGTGGTCTGTCTATCTCCAAGAGATCAAAAAGAAACTCCTCAACTACCGTGCTAAACGGGTTCGCCCGGGATTGGACACGAAGCAACTGACCTCATGGAATGCCTTATTATTAAAAGGTTTGATTGATGCTTATCGCGTATTTGGCAACAACGACTATTTATCCTCCGCCTTGGGCATTGCTTCTTTTCTAGACAACAGCTGTCATCACGAAGGTCAACTCCTGCACCAACCTGCCGACCACAACCGTCGGATTCCTGCTTTTTTGGATGACTACGCCTTTAGTATTGAAGCACTCATCGCATTGTATGAGGCAACTTTCGACGAGGGATGGTTAGTACGCGCAAAGATGCTGGCCGATCGGGCTATCCAACTTTTCTACGATGTAAACGACCAAACATTCTATTATACCGCCTCGGATGCGGAAGAATTAATTGCTCGTAAAAGCGAAATCATGGACAATGTCATCCCCTCATCGTCTTCTACAATCGTCCGCCAATTGTATAAACTCGGATTACTTTTTGATGAAGAAAAATATACCCTTATCGCAGATCAAGTCTTTGCTAATGTATTCCCCCATATCAGGAGCTACGGATCTGCTTACTCCAATTGGGCCATCCAACTGTTGGAGCATCACTTTGGGGTAAATGAGATCGCATTAACGGGCGAACAGGCTATTTCCTGGCGGAGAGAGTTGGACGATTCTCAATATATCCCCAATAAAATTACATTAGGAGGAACAAAAAGTACACTTCCTTTGTTAATAAATCGACAAGGTTTTGATTCAAAAGCATACCTTTGTCGCCATAAAACTTGTAGTCTTCCACAAACGTCGATTGCACAACTCATTGAATTATTTAATCAAAACGAGGGGATTGCCCCTTCATAAACAAATCAAAATGGCAATAGAAAACAACAACGTAGTGACATTAAATTACACGCTTCATATCGTTGAAGAGAATGGTGAAAAAACGTTTGTAGAACAGACAACAACTGAAAATCCGCTGACTTTCTTATATGGCGTGGGTATGATGCTCCCAAAGTTTGAAGAAAATATAGGAGGCTTACTTTTAGGGGACAAAACTTCCTTTCAGCTAGCTGCCGCCGATGCTTACGGCGAAAGAGATGACAGTGCGGTAGCGCAATTGCCTGCCGATATGTTTCAGGAAAGTGGTCTTCCTCCTGTTGGCGAGATATTACCACTACAGGACAACCAAGGTAACCAGTTTCGCGCGGTTGTACTCGAGGTTACTCCGGAAACTGTAGTAGCTGACTTAAACCACCCTATGGCTGGAAAAACATTGAACTTTGATATCGAGATTCTTGCTGTACGTCCGGCAACGGAAGAAGAATTGGCACATGGCCATTCCCATGGTGCTGATGGTATGGAAGAACATTAGGCAGTAAGTGGAACGTTCCACACTTAATTGGTAAAAAAAATCCTGAAGCGGGGAGCCTCAGGATTTTACCAAACCAATTATTAACCTAAATTATGAAATTATGAATTTTTCTTCTGTTCTTTATTGATATAACGCAAACAGTTCCTCAATTAGTATGAACAGGGTTTATTTTAACATTTATTAACCATTAAAAAAAATCTACCAACTTAGTATATTTTCAAAAAAATATCGTTCTTTTTCCCATGTTTTGTTTATGTTTGCAGGTAATTAAGAATTAATCTAAAGTCCGCATTGGGAGAGCTGTTGATTCATATTATCGTACCCATTCTTATATTTGGCTTTATTGCCTTATTTACGTTGTTTGCCGTATACGCAGAGCGCAAGATAGCAGGCTTCGTACAAGACCGGCTGGGTCCCATGGAAACGGGTAAATATGGCCTATTGCAGACCGTAGCAGATATCTTAAAGCTGATCCAAAAGGAATTTATAACTCCCACGGTAGCGGACAAAATCTTATTCGCTCTTGCACCTATCGTTATTTTTGTAGCTGTCTTCATTGGTTTCTCTGTCATTCCCTGGGGACCGGATCTACTCCCGGCAAATACACATACAGGCTTATTCTTTATCATGGCAATAGTCTCTATCGATGCGATAGGTATATTAATGGCGGGGTGGGGCTCCAACAACAAATACTCTTTATTAGGATCCATTCGTGCCATAGCACAGATGGTATCTTATGAAATTCCTGTAGGCCTTGCCTTAATTTCCGCAATAATGATTACACAGACCTTGAATTTGAACGATATTGCTTTCAACCAAGGTATCTGGGCACAGGAGGATATTTATTTTCTAGGTATATGGAATGTCACTGAAACCGGAGGGCTTCTTGCTTGGAATATTTTCCAGGCTCCGCATCTCATCGTGGTGTATGTTATTTTCTTCATCGCCACCTTAGCAGAGTGCAACCGTGCTCCTTTTGATATCCCCGAGGCGGAAAGTGAACTTATCGGTGGTTTCCATACGGAATACGGCGGCATACGATTTGCTTTTATTTTTCTGGCAGAATATGCGATGATGTTTTTGGTCGCTATGCTTGGAGTTGTTATCTTTTTGGGAGGGTGGAATACACCGCTACCGAATATTGGTGCATTGAAATTAGCCGATTGGACTACAGGTCTATATTGGGGGGTGTTCTGGACTTTTGCTAAATCATTGACCATTGTAGGGGTTCAAATGTGGATCCGATGGACTTTACCACGTTTTAGAGCAGATCAACTGATGGATCTATGTTGGAAAATCATGATACCTATAGCTTTTCTTTGTATGGCGATTTCAGGACTATGGCGTATCTTGGTGATGGTGTAATAGAACAGAGAACAAGGATTAAAGATTAAGGAGAAAGAATAAGGATTAATTTGGAAGTAGTTTGATACTAAGGACAACGATACAGGGTTTTACAACGGCAGTGAAGGGATTACTTCTCACGGTCAAACACCTTTTTGCTGCAAGGCGTAAGCGCGAGGTGGTTGATATTCGTAAGGACGAATACTTCCATCAAAAAGAGGGTGTTACCACAGTACAGTTTCCGAAGGAGAAGATGCCAATCCCTGAGGTTGCTCGTTACCAATTAGACGTGGAAATCGACGATTGTATTGTCTGCGACCTATGTGCAAAAGCCTGCCCTGTGGACTGTATCACGATAGAGGCGGTCAAATCACCGGAAGCTATCGGCAAAACATCGGATGGCAGTGTAAAACGTTTGTATGCGGCTCAATTTGATATTGACATGGCTAAATGTATGTACTGTGGATTGTGTACGGTAGTCTGTCCTACGGAATGTATCACCATGACCGACCAGTATGACCGCAGCACGACGAAACTAACGGATCTCATTTACGGTTTTACAGATATGACGGACGAAGAAATTACCCAACGTAAGGAAGAATGGACTCGTTTTCAAGCTGAAAAGGAGGCAGCCAAAAAGAAGTAATCTATGGAAGAACTCTTATTTTATGCCTTCGCCGCCTTAGCTATTGTATCCGCACTATTAGTCGTCAGTCTAAAAAATACAGCCCGTGCATTGTTCCTGTTCTTCATCACCCTATTTGCCATGGCTGGACTTTTCCTTTTTGCCTTGGCCGATTTCGTGGCCATCACACAGATATTGGTCTATGTCGGCGGAGTCCTTATTCTGATGATATTTGCATTTATGCTATCTAACAAAGAGCTATTAAAAGATCTTCAGTCAACATCTTCTAAATTTATCGCCATGCCGAATGTACAGTCTGTGCTGCTGGCTATTGCTTTTTTGATTTTGATGATCTATGGTGTCATCGAATGGCAACAGCAAACACCGGAATGGATCATGGAAAACATGAAGGCGGGCCAAGTCATTCAAGCTACAGACAATAACATCAGCCAACTGGGTGTTAAATTCATGACACAATATATTTTACCTTTTGAGGTAATTTCCATTTTTCTATTGATGGCACTTATCGGTGCTGCTCAATTGTCTCGAGAGGAGGATAACCAATGATTACGTTGACTCATTTCCTCGCGGTAAGTGCATGTCTTTTCTGTATAGGCTTATATGCTGTTTTAGCAAAACGAAATGCCATTATGATACTTGTCGGCATTGAATTGATGATTAATGCTGCTATCCTTAATTTTGTGGCTTTTGGAAAGTACGACAAGCTCCATTATGGGGGGCAAATCTTTGCCCTGTTCGCTATTGTATTAGCTGCTGCTGCGGTCGCTGTCGGATTAGCGATCATCCTGAATGTCTACCGGCAGTATAAGACGATCAATCCTGAAAATATAACTGATTTACGCGATTAAAATGGGTAACTTATTCAACATATCACCCATCTTTGCCAGCATGTTTGTTGTTGGACTTCCTTTTTTAGGTTTTCTTATTCAGGCTATTTTCGGTAAGAAATCTACATCAGGCCTTTTCTCTTTGTCTGCCATTGCATTAGCAACCCTTATCAGCGGCTTTTTCGTCCTTCCTGAAGTCTGGCAAAAGGGTCCGATAACCGCAACAGTCCATTGGTTTACCATCGGTGATAAGGTGTTCACCATCGGTATATTACTCAACGACCTGACCGTACTCATGCAATTTATTGTATGTATCGTGGCACTCCCTGTCCACATATACTCTAAAGCCTATATGAAGGGAGACCCCGGTATTCATCGGTATTGGATGTATCTAAGCCTGTTCTGCTTCGCCATGCTGGGGGTGACCGTCTCCAAGAACCTGTTCATGATGTATATCTTCTGGGAATTGGTTGGTTTTGCCTCTTACCTACTGATCGGTTTTTGGTTCACGAAAGATACCGCGACCGAAGCCAATAAGAAGGCTTTTATCGTCAACCGTATTGGCGATATTGGTTTCTTAATCGGCATATCCATTCTATTTAGTTTATTCGGCACCTTAGATTTGGTGGATCTTTTTGGTAAAGAAGGAATCTTTGCACAGGGAATGGACAAGAACACGGGATTAATCACTGCAGCGGGGATTTGCTTCTTTATAGGAGCCATGGCCAAGTCTGCGCAGTTCCCATTACATGTATGGTTACCAGATGCCATGGAAGGCCCCACATCGGTATCTTCCCTTATCCATGCCGCGACGATGGTTGCAGCCGGAGTATTCCTGATGGCTAGTATCTTTCCGTTGTTTAATGCAAACGTGTTATTATTCATGGCTATTATCGGCACCATCACAGCGCTATCTGCCGCATATTTTGCACTATGTCAGTACGATATTAAGAAAGTTCTTGCTTTCTCCACGATATCCCAACTGGGCTATATGATCGCAGCAGTAGGGATCGGCCTATGGGATGCAGCAATATTTCATCTAGCGACACATGCTTTTTTCAAATGTCTTCTATTCTTATGTGCCGGTGCCGTCATTCACGAAATGGCACACCACAAAGCCTATACGAAGTTGGATTTCGACCCGCAAGACCTACGCCATATGGGTGGACTACGCCGTTATATGCCCAAAACATTTTTACTGATGAGCATCGGTTCGCTAGCGCTAGCGGGATTTCCGTTGACCTCGGGCTACCTATCGAAGGATGCTATTATTATCTCGGCTTTTGAATGGGCTGCGCACCATGGCTGGGGATATATGTGGATACCTATTGTCCTCGTTATTGTCAGCATACTGACGGCCTTCTATATTGGCCGCCTGATTTTTAAAGCATTTTTAGGTGAAGTTCGTGTACCCCAAAAAGAACAACATGCCATTCATGTGCACGAAGCATCCAAAACCATGTTGGTCCCGATGATTTTTCTAGGTATCTGTTCACTCTTCTTTGTGTTCTCCCTGAATCCTCTCTCCTATCATCAAGCGGGAATTCTGGCAGGTTTTTCGGTAAAATATCCTTTTGGAGAAATACATAGCTTACACGTCATTATACCCATCCTCTTAACGACAGGAGCTCTATTTAGCGGACTATTAGCGTGGAGATGGTACATTCAAGGGAAATATCCGCTTCGAGCAGACAGTGCCTGGATTACCCGAGGAGGCGAACAGTTGGGATTGGACAATTTTTATAAAAAGACATTTGTGGGAGGTACAATGGCGCTAAGTCGTGCCAGTCACTGGTGGGACAAGTATGTGATCGATGGAGTAATCGTTCATGGTGCCGCAAACACCGTAAAGAGTCTATCTCGTGCGATACATTGGATCGACAAATATATCGTGGATGGACTGATCAATACCCTTGCCGGCACAACCTATTATATAGGGCACTTGTTACGTTGGGTTCAAAACGGACGTATTCAAAATTATTTTGGTTTTGCGTTTACAATAATTTTAATTGGAATAGTTTATTTGATTTTTCGATAAGATGGGATTACTCTCTCTACTCATATTTTTACCACTGACAGCATTATTCCTGATACTATTGCTGCCAAAAGCGCTGCAAAGTAGCTATAGGTATATCGCGTTAGGTTTTACCTTGCTCCAGTTTATATTGGCAGGCTATATGTATAGCCAATTTGATGGTGGGGCAACGGGCATTAATCAGGTCTCTGGTTACCGCTTTGTGGAACAGCTGTCTTGGATAAGGCTAGATCTTGGAGCATTAGGCCAGCTCGAGATCGATTATTTCATCGGAGCAGATGGCATTTCCCTACCCCTACTCCTGCTCAGCAGTTTTGTCATGCTGATGGCTGTCGGGGCATCATGGAATATGCAACAAAAACCAAAAGGCTATTTTGCGCTGCTGATGTTGTTGAATATGGCTGTAATGGGCATATTCGCTGCCTTGGATTTCTTCCTGTTCTACATCTTTTATGAGGTGATGCTATTTCCTTTGTATTTTTTAATCGGCATCTGGGGTGGAGCAAACCGGGAATATGCGGCGATCAAGTTCTTTCTATATACCTTATTCGGTTCGGTTTTCATGCTTTTGATTATCGTAGGCTTGTATTTTTCGGTCATCAACCCGGATACGGGGGCACATACCTTCAATATGTTGCATATGATGAACCCGGACAATTATGTGGACGGTTCATTTTTCGCCTATATCAACAACACGTATGAAATATGGGGCATTCCCGCCCGCATGCTTGGATTTATTGTGCTTTTCGTTGCATTTGCGATCAAAATACCTATTGTGCCACTACATACATGGTTGCCCGACGCACACGTGGAAGCGCCAACACCGGTATCAATTATTCTAGCTGGTATCCTGCTAAAAATAGGTGGCTACGGAATCATTCGGGTTTGCCTGAGCATCTTCCCGGACGCGTCAGCTGACGCCAATTGGTGGCTCGGCCTGATTGGCGTGATATCCATCTTATATGGAGCCTTGAATGCATTGGCACAAAAAGATTTTAAACGTATCATTGCCTACTCCTCTGTATCTCATATGGGTTTCGTTTTGTTGGGCCTAGCTTCCTTAACAGCGGAAGGTGTATCCGGTGCGATATTCCAGATGATCAGCCACGGTTTTCTTTCAGCCGCACTATTCTTTCTCGTCGGTGTCATTTACGACCGTGTACACGACCGATATATCTACAACTTCAGGGGATTGGCCAATATCATGCCCAAATATACAGGTTATGTGGCTATCGCATTTTTCGCATCCCTCGGGCTGCCGGGCTTTTCCGCCTTCATTGGCGAAGCCTTTGTCATCATCGGAACATTCAATGCAGAAAGTGTGGGTACAGGCATCCCCAGATGGATGGCTATTGCCGGCTCACTAGGTATATTGTTAAGTGCCGCTTATTTTTTGTGGACTTTACAACGTATGTTTTTTGGTCAGACACGTCTAAAAGGTGGCGAAGAGTGGGCTCAGGCTTTAAAGGATCTTACGGTTCGGGAACAAGTTATCCTTTTCCCGGCACTAGCTTTGGCACTGCTCCTAGGTACTATGCCTTTTTTAGTGTTTGATAAACTTAATGCTTCTGTACTTAACCTAGTTTCCTTAATCACTGAACAGTTATAGACCGTATGAACGATTTTGTCCTCAATTTATCGCAAATTCTCGATCAGGTCCTGCAGTCTGTTCCTTTATTCAAACCTGAATTAGCCTTAATTGGGGCTTTCTTAATAGCCATATTGGCGACATTATTTACGGATAAGCGATGGAAACAATCTTCCTTTCTGATCAATATCAGCGGTTTGATCGTCTCTTTCCTATTCCTGGTTCAACAGCTTGACCAACCTATCCGAGGTTTCTTTGATATGCTCGTCATCGACAACTTTTCGATATATGCGCGTATGTTGATCCTTTTTGCCTTGTTGTCTATCAGCCTATTCGTGCGACAGCATTTCAAGGAAAAGCGCAGCCAAAGACCTTTAGGTGAAGTATATGCCATTCTGCTAGCTGCAGGCTTGGGATTGCACCTGTTGACAGCCACCAGCAACTGGTTAATAGCCTTTATCGCAATTGAAACGGTATCGATCAGTTCATATGTTTTGGTAGGCTACTTTTCCGAAAACAAAAGACAATCGGAGGCAGCCATGAAATACGTTCTTTTTGGATCTGTTTCAGCGGCGACGATGCTATATGGTCTTTCACTGATCTACGGCTTCACGGGGAACCTGGATTTTACCAGTGCAGCACATCTGCAGGGACTGATGTCCGCACCTGCCGTGCTATGTACCATAGCTATTCTCTTTATCTTCACGGGCATTGGCTTCAAACTCGGGTTTGTCCCCTTCCACCTTTGGACACCGGACGTCTACGAGGGAGCACCAACACCCATTACTGCTTTTCTGTCTACTGTACCGAAGATCGGCGCCATTATATTGTTTAGTCGACTGACACACGCCTGGCTACCCACACCTTTTTATTTTAGTGAAGTCACATTTCTATTCCTTGTGGTCGTGGCTATCGTGACGATGCTGGTTGGAAATCTCATTGCCTTACGTCAGCAAAACATCAAGCGATTGATGGCTTACTCATCCATAGGCCACACGGGATTTCTATTGATGACGATACTTTCAATATCGACTAATAACCAAGAGATCTTATTATTTTATCTGACGGCTTATACCCTGATGAACCTCGCCACATTTGCCTTTATTGACACGATAGAATGTGCGACGGGTACTGTAGACCTCAATGCCTATCCGGGGTTAGGTAAAAAGTTTCCGATACTCTTCACCTGCTTTACTTTTGTAGGGATCGCACTGGTCGGACTTCCACCTACTGCTGGGTTTATCGGAAAACTGCTGGTATTTACCGCTGTATTTGAAGTTTATCAAAGCAGTCGGGATATTTTTTTCGTCCTGCTCTTGATTGTGGGAACACTCACGTCGGTGATTTCCCTGTTCTATTATTTCAAGATCCCTTTATATGCTTTTCTCCGCAAGAGCGATAAAGTTATCGATGGTGAAGTCAAGTTATCCATCGTGCCGGTATTGGGTATAGGCATGGCTATTTTGCTTCTGATCTTAGGATTGTTTCCAAACTTGTTGTTGGATGTGCTAAAGTAATTATCATTTTACCATTTCTCTACTTTTAGCATTTCTATTTCGTGAAAATGCTTGTCTCTTGTAACAAGGGTAAAATCATACTGAATTGCTGTTGCAGATATCCATATATCATTTGAAGGAATAGGCTTCCCTTTATTATTATAACTTGGCCGATACTTCACCGAAAATTTCTGACGTACGGGTATTGATCAAGGCTACATCACACAACGTCAAGAAATCAATAAGCTTTTTCAAGTGTTTAGCTCGATTGACAACTCTATTTATTCCAACATACAGCTCTCCAAGTATTGTTGCTGAGATAAAAAATGTATCCAGTTGATGGATTTTATCAGCAATATCACGATTACCCGAAAAAACATCGATAACAATATTTGTATCTAACAGATAATTACTTCCAGTCATTTTCGTCTATGGTTTCGCAACTTTCTGTTATCGCTTTTTTCATTTCAACAGCTTCTTCTCGCGATAGCATACCAACAAAATCATATATGGAACGCTCTTTGTCTACTGTTTTATTCAGATTTTTCAATATGCGCACCAGTTTCAACTCTTCCAAATTTTTAAGTAATCTATACGCCTCTTTGCTATTTACTTCCAACAAAACGGTTTTCATAGTGAACCTCCCTTTATATTAATTCGAAGTTACAAAATATTTCTAATATATCCCTTTGTCCCTGATTATAGAGTATCCTTTCAAATTTAGTATCTTTGTATATGTTAAAAAAAGATCGGTACAAGGCCTTTGTAGACTACTTTTCCACGCACAATCCGGATGCACAGACCGAATTACATTACAGCAATCCTTACGAATTGCTCGTTGCCGTCATACTTTCCGCACAATGTACAGATAAGCGCATCAATCAGGTAACACCAGCACTTTTCGAACGTTTTCCCCATGTTGAAGATCTGGCAGCCAGCAATCCGGAAGAAGTTTTCACCTTTATACGTTCAGTAAGTTATCCAAATAATAAAGCCAAACATCTGGTGGGCATGGCTCAAAAGCTCATGCACGATTTCCATGGCGTAGTTCCCGAAAAAATAGAAGATCTTATTAAACTTCCCGGTGTAGGTCGTAAAACGGCTAATGTCATCTCTTCTGTCGTCTATCACCGTCCGGCAATGGCTGTCGATACGCATGTATTTCGGGTAAGCGATCGTCTCGGGCTGACCAGCAATGCGACTACTCCCTTAGCCGTTGAAAAGCAGTTGGTCAAATATTTGCCGGAGGAGACCATTGCGATAGCACACCATTGGTTGATCTTACATGGTCGATACATCTGTGTGGCCAGAAGACCAAAATGCGAAGAATGTCCGATCACGTACTTCTGCAAATACTTTGAAAAGCATTATCAGGCTAAAGTTATACACAACCCTTAGAAGTAAGCAAAATAGATCGTATTTTTATACAACAATTTAATAAGCTAATTTTTTTAGTAAATTATTTTGAATTTAAAATATATAATGTTATTTTTGACACAACAATACTAAATATATGAGCAATCCAGATAAATTAAAAGCGTTGCAGCTTACATTAGATAAACTCGAAAAATCATACGGTAAAGGTGCTATTATGAAGTTAGGCGATTCGGCTGTAGAGCCTATAGAATCTATATCGACAGGCTCCTTGGGCCTAGATATTGCCTTGGGCATAGGTGGTGTCCCTAAAGGCCGTGTTATCGAAATTTATGGTCCTGAATCATCGGGTAAAACTACCTTAGCCACGCACATTGTTGCTGAAGCACAAAAAAAGGGCGGTATAGCTGCCATCATCGATGCGGAGCATGCTTTTGATAAATATTATGCTCAAAAACTCGGTGTAGATGTAGAGAATCTACTTATCTCCCAACCCGACAATGGTGAGCAAGCCTTAGAAATTGCCGATAACCTGATACGTTCGGGAGCCATAGATGTCATCGTCATTGACTCTGTTGCAGCTTTGGTCCCCAAAGGGGAAATCGAAGGTGAGATGGGTGACTCAAAAATGGGCCTCCAAGCACGTTTGATGTCGCAGGCCTTACGTAAGTTAACTGGTACGATCTCAAAAACAAACTGTTGTTGTATCTTCATCAATCAGTTACGTGAAAAGATTGGGGTCATGTTTGGTAACCCTGAAACTACTACAGGTGGTAATGCCCTAAAATTCTATGCTTCTGTACGCTTGGATATCCGCCGTACGTCGCAAATCAAGGATGCCGATGAGGTATCCGGTAACCGTGTCAAAGTAAAGGTGGTTAAAAATAAAGTAGCTCCTCCATTCCGTATTGCCGAATTTGATATCATGTTTGGTGAGGGTATTTCCAAAGTAGGCGAAATCATTGATTTGGGTGTAGAGTACAATATTGTTAAAAAGTCCGGATCATGGTTTAGCTACGGCGAGACTAAGTTGGGTCAAGGGCGCGATGCTGTAAAAAACTTATTGTTAGACAACCCTGATCTCATGGATGAGTTGGAAGTTAAAATCCGAGCTGCGGTCACCGGTGAAGCTGTAAATCCGGAAGCCTAGACCGTGACAGATATTTTGTTTTCATGATGTTTTGTTTAGACAAGCTGTTCTATTATTTTTAGAGCAGCTTGTTTTTTTAAAATACTTGTGTCCGTTCACTTACAAAAAGCTATTATCTTTGTCCTAGAAAAATGGTACAATCCATTCTTTTATGATCAGATTAGCGCAAGTACATAAGATTTTTGAGAAGCGGGACAAAAAAGTTCATGCTTTGAAAGGAATAGATCTGACGGTAGAAAAGGGAGATATATTTGGCATCATTGGCTATTCCGGTTCGGGGAAAAGCACACTGATACGTACGATGAACCTCCTCGAGCGACCTACATCAGGCACTGTATATCTCAACGGCATAAATATCACAGCCTTTACCGAGAAACAATTGATCACCTACCGACGAAAAATGGGAATGATCTTTCAACAGTTCAACCTACTCTCCTCCGCTACCGTTTTTGAAAATATCGCTTTCCCTCTTCAGTTGAGCAAAATGGACAATAAGGAGATACACAACAAGGTTAACAAGCTTCTGTCGCTTGTCGACCTAGTCGATAAAAAAGAGGAATATCCCGCCAATCTATCCGGTGGTCAGAAACAACGTGTTGCCATTGCCCGCGCATTAGCATCAGATCCCGAAATTCTCTTATGTGATGAAGCCACCAGCGCCTTAGATCCACAAACGACAAGGTCTATCCTATCTTTATTAAAAAGAATAAACCGTGAACTGCATATTACGATTGTCTTGATTACGCATGAAATGGAAGTCGTGAAATCTATCTGCAACAACGTAGCGGTGATATCGGATGGCCAAATCGTAGAGCAAAATTCCGTCGAACAGTTGTTTTCGCAACCAGCAACATCTGTTGCGCGAGAGTTGTTAAACCCTTCATTACACATCGAATAATCTAAAACATGTCCGAATATACATTTTGGTTATTAGCCAATGGCACTTGGGAAACCTTATTTATGACTTTTACATCTGGTTTTTTCAGTTTTTTGTTGGGTTTACCCCTGGGAATTTTACTTTTTCTCTCCCGGGAACACCAATTGCTTCACAACAACAAATTAAATGGTATCCTTGCATTTTTTGTCAATGTCTTCCGCTCTATACCATTTATTATACTCATTGTATGGATGATACCCTTTACACGTATGGTTGTGGGAACATCCATTGGCATCAACGCAGCAATCGTTCCATTAAGTATAGGTGCAGCTCCTTTTGTTGCGCGCCTCGTCGAGAACAGCTTATTAGAGATTCCCTATGGCTTGATTGAAGCCGCCCGATCTATGGGTGCTACAACCTTACAAATTGTTCGTAAAGTACTCATTCCCGAAGCCCTCCCATCATTAATCAACAATGCTTCGTTAACCCTCATCACCTTGGTCGGCTACTCCGCAATGGGCGGCGCTGTAGGAGCAGGAGGATTAGGTCACATCGGTTATCAATACGGCTATATTGGTTATGATGCCCTTATCATGAATACTGTACTCATTCTTTTAATTGTGATTGTTTTCGGCATCCAATTTATTGGAGACCGGATTTCAAAACATGTTGACCATCGGAAATAGTAAATTTATTCGTATCATTATAACTCCATGAACATGAACACCATACTTCATAAGCTTACAGGGATATTGACTTCAGTAGTGTTTTTTTATTCTTGCGGTCCATCGGCTTCTTCAGATACCTTACGCGTAGGCGTACAAGCGGGACCTGAATATCAATTGGCAGAAACTGCACAAAAAGTTGCTAAGGAACAATTTGATCTTGATGTAAAATTGATCTCTTTCAACGATTATGTCATGCCGAATGAGGCTTTACATCAGCAGGATATTGATGTGAATGTCTTCCAAACCCGTCCGTACCTTGAAGAACAATCAAAAAACAGAGGCTATGATTTTGTTATTGTAGGGAATACGTTCGTCTACCCGATGGCAGGTTATTCGAAGAAAATAAAAAGTATAGAAGAGCTGAAAAACGGAGATACGGTTGTCATACCCAACGATCCCAGTAATCTGGGCAGAGCCCTACTCTTGTTACAGGAAGCTGGTCTGATTAAATTAGATGAAAACGTAGGCTTACTGCCAACAGCTCGAAGCATCAAAGAAAATAAACTAAACCTTCGCATATTGGAGTTAGAAGCACCTCAACTACCACGAACATTGGACGATAAGCAGGTTACAGTTGCCATTATCAACAATAATTTCGCAGCCAGCAATAATTTGATCGCCAAAAGGGATGGCATTTTTATGGAAAACGAGCAATCCCCTTACGTCAATATTATCGTTTGTAGAACGGACAATCAGGAAGATCCGAAAATCAAGAAATTTGTACAAGCCTACCAATCTGCAGAAGTTGAAGCTACTGCCGAAAAAGCATTTAATGGTGGTGCTATTAAGGGCTGGTAAAGTTCTCCTCCTTGGACAACATATTAACGCTTTGGCCTTTTAGAAAGATCTTCCACCAGCTTAGCCGCTCTATAGCCAAACTCCGCCCCAAAACCATTAATGACTAACCCTTTGACAGCATATTTATCGGAGGAAACAGCAAAAACTATACTTTCATCCCCCGGATCTGTCATGCCTTCAAAGCGATATATTTCATCAATCATAAATTCGTCATGCGACAGCTCCAGAGAACGACTTTGACAAATCAAACACTCTTCTTCATCATTGATCAAAAAGTCTTCAGTATACCCACGTTTTTGTAAATCGTTTACCGCTTCACTCAGGGTATCATAGCTGTACTTATTTTGTCCATTTTCCATCATCACGTTATATATAAGTTTATGTATTCGTTACCTTTTCAACTCTCGAAACATCGTCGGATTTACTCAATGAAAGCCGAACTATACTATCTTCTATAGCGATCAGGTCATGAGGGACATGCCCTTCCAACGCAATCAACTTGCCCTTATCCAGTTCGTGACGTTCCCCTCCTGCACCAAAACTGATGACACCACTTACGACCGCAACAACAATAGGGAATTTAGTTTTATGCTCCTTCATTTCCTGACCTTTTCGGAAAACTATCCGGATTTCCTTGCTATGCGCATTGTCCATCATAACTTTTACCGCAGGTCTGTCTTCGGCATATTCTACATTTTCATAAAGTGACGCGATTTCTATCATGGTCTATTTTTTTTGATACCTTTTTTTATAAAACTCTTCTAATTGGCAGCTATTGATTCACTGGAACGGCCCTTCAAAGAACGATCAAACAAGCCTGTTCCCAACGTGATAAGACACACTACTTTTAGAACCTCTAAAGCCACGTAATAGAAGTGCATATTGGAAGGGGGCACATGACCTCCCTCAATAAAAAGTCCAGCTCGCACATCCAATGTGGGCAACATCCATAAAGTTTGTAGGGACAATATAACAAATAATATGCCCATTAAAATCTTCAGCTTTAATATTTCTTTCTTTAATGGAAAAAAACAAAATATACAGCAAAGAAACAAAACCCATTCTACCTTATTAAGGGCGCCAAAAACCAAACGCCCTATACCCAAGCCTATAGGAATGGTAACACCAGGAGCTTGAAACTTAAGCCAAGCTTCCATAAAACTGATCGCACACACGAATCCTACCCATATAAAAATCAGTGGAACGGCTACGTTTTTTTTCATCATGTTTTTATTAGAATATATTGATCTGAGAAACTGCTATACCGAATTAGCGCAGCGCTCATTTGCAATCCCGTACATCGTCATACAAATATAAAAATAAAAGACAAAAAAGTATTCTATTAAACTGTGTAGTTAGTATATCCGATCGCTCGACGAACGTAAAAAAGATGTTTCAATCGCTCTAATTCACTACACATTACCTAATTTCGGGCAACCAATCATTTCAAACATGACATTAGATAGACGATTTTTTTTAAAGAGTGTGGGTTTATTGGGTTTGGCAGCGTCAACCCAGAAGGTATCCGCACATGTTGGGAATATTCAAGAACAGGAATTTACATTCGCTTCACCTCCCTACCTTCAAAATTTCACTGCTAATCATGTGACGATTTGTACGGTTTTTACGAAACCATGTTTAGCCTGGATAGAGATTACAGGAGCCGATGAGGATATAAAACAAACGATCTATCAGGTCGAAGATGGTATGCGAAATGCAAATGCCACACTTTTCAAGTTTAAGGTTCCACATCTTGGACAAAACTTTCAATACCGTATCGTAGCGAAGGAAGTCACTCGCTTCGACCCTTACAAAATCGAATACGGTTCGACGATAAAGTCTTCGATAGTAAACACACAGTTGCCATTCGCTACAAAAGACAAGGATTATCATGTATTAATCCTCAATGACATTCATGAAAACTCCAAAAGCTATAAACTCCTGTATGATAAAAGTAGTCTCCCGACAAAAGATTTGGTGATTTTAAATGGCGATTCCTTTCATTATACGACCAAACCCCAGGACCTCACCCAAAAACTCCTACAACCTGTCGCAGACCTTTTTGCCTCGCAGACTCCATTTATCATGGTGCGGGGAAACCACGAAACAAGAGGATCGTTTGCAAGAACCTTTAAAACCTATTTTGACTATCCTCAAAACAAGTTTTATCAAGCCTTCTCTTTAGGGTCGACATTTTGGATCATATTAGATGGAGGTGAAGATAAACCAGACACACACGAAGTCTATGGTAATACAACAGAATACGATAATTACCGGTTGGAACAACGAGAATGGTTGGCCCAAGTATTACAGTCTAAAGAAAGAAAAAAAGCAAAACGTACCGTCGTAGTCACACATATACCATTCTTCCATTCGGATGATTGGCATGGTACCCTACATAACCGAGCCTGTTTCCACGATCTTCTTCAAAAACATAAAGTTAGCGCCGTAATTTCCGGACATACCCACCGATATGGCTTTTATCCACCTGATAAAGACCACAACTATCCCATCATCATCAGTGGTGGACCGAAAGAAGGAAAAAGAGCTTGGGTAGAAATCACATCTTCCAGCAAAAAATTAAATTTAGCACTCAAAACGGAAAATGGCGAGGTGGTGAATAGTCTAGAGGTCGGATAAAATAATCCGCTACAAGTCAACACTTTAACAAAAAGATTATTTTTCGACCCCTACCAATATCCGATTATGGGATAGTATAGTGTATGGAGGAAAAAGAAATCTTGTCTCTAATTGAAAAACTGCAATTAAAGACCATCACTTCGGAAGAATTAAAAAGACTGCAGCACTTCTTTCACAAGTCTAGTGGCAACAAAGCATTTCTTCAATTGATGCGCGAGAAATTCGAAGAGATTTCTGATTCTTCGGAAACTTTAACAAGCTATAAAAACGAGCAGGTAATTAAATCGCGGTTAGCCCAGTATATTGGAAACGATCAACATGTCCCTAAGAAACGAATAAGTCTCTATTATTGGGCGACTGCCATAGTAGCGGTATGTGCTATCGTAGGTTTTATCTTTTTCACCAACAATAGCATGGAGACTCCGCATCAAGAATTAGAATGGACAACAGTCAGCACCGATTATGGAGAACGTAAAAAAATAACGCTCAGCGATGGTACCGCCATATTACTGAATGGTAATACGACCTTAGCTTACCCCAAACAAGTGCTCGATAATATGCGGTTAGTAAAACTCAAGGGGGAAGCCTTTTTTGATGTAGCAAAAAACAAAAAGAAACCGTTTCTTATTATTTCTAAAGACTTTACCACGCAGGTTGTCGGAACATCCTTTAATATCGATTCCGACATCGGAAAGGTTGTTGAGGTAAATACAGGGAAAGTGAATGTCTTCGCCATGCAGGAAGAGAAAGCAATCGAACTGGTCAGCGAAAACTATACAAAAAGCGAAAATATACTATCGCTCATAGAGAAAGTATCGAATACCCATGTATTCTTGTTAAACGGACAAAAAGCCCAACTCAACGCACAGAATATTTGGGAAGTAGCCACTTATCACTATAAAAACTGGTTTGATAACGAGTTGGTACATCTGAACGAACCGCTTTATCAGGTCATTAAAAAAGCACATCGGAACTATGGCGACTCCATAGCTATACCGCCTAATCTAGCCAATAAGAATATCACCATAACCTTCAAAAACAGGAAGAAAGAGCAAGTTTTAAACACACTAGCAGAATTATGTAATGGAAAACTAACCTACAACGAGATGACAAAGACTTGGAAAATCACAAAAAATTAATCGATTAAAAAAACCAGAAATGCTAGGCATTTCTGGAATTTAGTACACGATGCGATCAGAGCGCCTGAGAAACAAACTGATCGACATCTAGGTCATTAACAAAGTATTAACCTTTATTAATTATTGCAAAGATGCAAAAAAAAAGACATAGTTATCGAATTCCTAACCTCATTCAGATTATGCGTATCTCATTTATGCTCTGGTGCCTTCTCTTTACTGCTGGTATAGTACTGGCCAGTACTAAAAGCTATGGCCAAAAAGAACTGGATAAAACAATCAATGTGAATTTTCGGAACATCAGCCTGAAAGATGCGCTAGAACAACTCCAAACCAAATACCTTATTCCCCTAGCTTACAGCAATGAGGATAATTCCTTAACCTCCAAAATAAACTATTCCGCACGTAAACAAGCGAAGTATGTGTTGCAAGATATCCTCGAATCTCAAAACATGACCTATGAAATCCGTCATGATTTTGTGCGGCTGATTAGAAAACCTTCTGCTCCTAAGATAAATGCTGTTGTACAACAGCGGGAAATTACAGGAAGTGTAAGCAATACAGATGGTGAAGTATTAGCCGGTGTCTCTGTCAGTCTGAAAGAAAAACCGACCATTGGAACTACAACAGATATCAATGGTAAATTTATACTAGCTGTACCTTCTTCGGGCACTTTAGTTTTTCAAATGGTAGGCTATAAAACTATAGAGGCACCCATTACCAACCAACGGTCTTTAAATATTATTCTAGAAATAACCGAAGCTGGATTAGATGAGGTCGTAGTTGTAGGTTTTGGTACGCAACGTAAGATCAGTCTCGTCGGTGCACAATCTACTGTGGAAGCAAAAAACCTACAAGTACCTGTAGCCAATTTAACCAATGCATTAGCAGGACGCATCTCGGGGGTTGTATCTGTACAACGTACAGGCGAGCCTGGATTTGACGATGCGGGGATTTGGATACGGGGTATATCAACCTTCAGTCAAGGATTGAGTGAACCTTTAGTTTTGGTTGACGGTACTCCCCGAAAAATGTCCAATGTTGATCCAGAAGATATCGAGAGTTTTACAGTACTTAAAGATGCTGCTGCAACAGCGGTATATGGTGTCCGCGGAGCAAATGGTGTTGTCATCATAAAAACAAAAGGCGGTACTCCGGGTAAACCAAAATTCAGTTTCAGGTATTACGAAGGATTGACCGCCCTCACAACAAGACCCGAATTTGCAGATGGTATAACCTACATGCGCATGTCTAATGAAGCTTTGACCAATAGAGGTGCAGTAGAGAGGTATAGTGAAGAGGCAATCGCTAAAACAGCGAGTGGTGAAGATCCATATCTCTATCCAAATGTGAATTGGATGGATGCTGTATACAGAGATTTCGGACGACAACGTCGTGGTAATCTCAATGTCAATGGTGGATCGGATAGGGTAACCTATTATGTAGGCACAAGTTACTTTGACGAGAAAGGTCTTTACCAAGAAGACCCAGCTGTTAACTATAATCAACAAGTAGGTTACAAAAGGTACAATATGACCTCCAATATCAATATACAGGCATCCAACCTCACCAAAATTGAACTTGGCATACAAGGATATCTGGCCAATGCCAATTATCCAGGCTCAGGCCAAAGAGATATATTTGAAGATATATGGATGGTCACACCAGTACTGCATCCAAAAGTATTTGAAAACGGCACTGTACCGGATCAACGCGCAGGATCATTGGTCAACCCCTATGCACAGGTGACACAAACGGGTTATGCCAATCAATGGCGTAACCAATTGTTTTCTAACCTGCGGGCTACCCAAGAATTGCCGTTTATCACGAAAGGATTGTCCGCAACCGCCATGTTCTCTTTCGACGTATATAACTATACCAGCATGCGCCGCACCAAACGTCCTGACAGCTTTTTAGCTATAGGCAGGGACGCCAACGGCGAAATGCAATATGAACAAACCTTTGCGGGCGAACGCTTTTTAAGTTTTAGCAGCCCAAATCAAGGAGAGCGTACGATTTATATCGAAAGTGCGTTAAACTACAAACGCATATTTGGAAATCACAATACTTCCGGCATGCTCTTATTCAACAAAAGTGACCGGGTCGATACACAAGCAGGAAATTTAGAAGAGTCGCTTCCTTACCGCTATATGGGTTTATCGGGAAGAGCGACATACAGTTTCAAAGACAGGTATTTCACGGAGGTAAACTTCGGCTACAATGGTGCTGAAAATTTCGCTCCTGAAAATCGCTATGGCTTTTTCCCTTCGTTCGGTATAGCATGGGCCTTGAGTGAAGAGCCTTTTATGGAAAATATCAAAAATACATTCTCACTCGTCAAACTCCGTTTCTCGCACGGCAAAGTGGGTAACAGCAAGATCATGATCGGTGATGAGGAGAAAAGATTTGCTTATCTGTCCAAAATCACGTCGGCCACAGGCTATAGCTTTGGCAAAGGCCGGAGCAACAATTTCGGGGGTTATAACGTCGACGAGTACGCTGTCAGTGTGACATGGGAAACAGCGGTTAAAAGCAATCTGGGTATAGATATTCAAACGGTCAATAATGAACTAAACCTACAGCTCGACTTCTTCAAAGAGAGGAGATCCGGTATCTTCCTTGAACGCGGTAGTGTTCCCAGCTATGTAGGCCTACAAACTCAGCCTACCGGAAACCTCGGTATTATCGATAATAAAGGCTTTGACGCATCACTGACCTGGAATAAGAAGTTTAACGATTTCTTCGTTCAACTGCGTGGAAACGTAACATGGAACCGCAACAAAATTATCGAAGACGATCAACCTGAGCCGTTATATCCTTGGCTAGATAAACGCGGCATGAAAGTTGGCCGGCGTCTTGGACTTATTGCATTAGGGTTATTCGAATCAGAAGAAGAAATTGCAAACGGTCCACTACACCCGGGGACTGTGAAACCGGGGGACATCAAGTTTCAAGACACCAACGGTGATGGTAAGATCGACAGCTTTGATGAGATGCCGATAGGATACGGAACTATTCCGGAATGGGTTTATGGGCTTGGACTATCTTTCAGCTACAAAAGCTTCTCGATCTCCTCGCTTTTCCAAGGCGTAGGCAATGTGGATATTATGATGGCTGGCGAGGGCGTACACCCTTTCTCTGTGTCCTTGAGCAGAGGTAATCTACTCAGCAACATCGAAGACCGTTGGACTATCGACAATCCACGACAAGATGTCTTTTATCCCAGGCTATCGGACGGCTCTCCAAATGGTAACTATGCGAATAGCTCCTGGTGGCTTAAAAACGGCAAATACTTGCGCTTGAAGGACCTACAAGTAGCCTATCAGTTACCAAAAAGTTTTGTTAATAGCGTCAATATCTCAAATGCCAATATCTTTTTTGCCGGATACAACCTATTGACGTGGAGCCCATTCAAATTTTGGGATGTTGAGCTAGGTGACGGGCGTGGCACACGCTACCCAAATGTTAAAACATATTCTATAGGTCTAAATGTTAACTTCTAAAAAGGATACAATATGAAAATCAACTATAAATATAAAATAAAAGCTCTTGCCCTTGCTACGGTTCTAGCATTCAACATATCTTGCCAAAAAGAATTCTTTGACCAGGTACCGGATGACCGACTTACCCTGGAAGAAGTCTTCAATCGTCGGGACTTATCCGAGGCATGGCTAGCCAATGCTTACAATTATATTCGTGATGAGGCTCATCGCACAAATAGCACCCCCTGGGACGTGCTTTCTGACGATAATGATGTGTCCCAGCGAAATCATCCTTTCCGTGTGAATCTAGGAAATTGGAGTGCATCGAGCGAGGCCACTACCTATTGGGATTTTTGGACGCATTATTACAAAGGTATTCGTACGGCCACTACATATATTAACCTGATTGACGGAAATGAGGAAATTATGAAAGAACGAGAGGGAGCCGCACTGATCAAAAAAAGAAAAGCAGAAGCTCGGTTTCTACGCGCATTCTTCTATGCCGAAATTTTAAAACAATATGGTCCGTTTATTATCTTGGGCGACGAGGAAATAGACCCAGATCTTCCATTGACCGACCCCTCTATGCAGATTGCAAGAAGTTCATACGACGAATGTGTAGACTATATCGTCTCTGAACTAGACTTAGCAGAAAATGATCTCGACGTTGAACATTATTATAACGGAGATGCAGTTCTTGAAAATGATATGGGCCGAGCCAGCAAAATATTGTGTCGGGCTATTAAAAGTAGAGTATTGCTTTACGCTGCAAGCCCATTAGTCAATGGTAATATAGAGTACGCAAATTTCAAAAATAAAGATGGAAAGGCTCTTATTAATACAAGTTATGATGTGAACAAATGGGCTGCAGCCGCTAATGCAGCAAAGGCTGTAGTCAATTACGCAGAGACATCGGGAGGCAAGTTAGGGTTATATAAAAAATATAACGGTGCGGATTTAGATCCTTTCCTCTCTTATCGGGACGTTTTCTTAGACTCATGGAACATGGAATGGATATTAGCACGAAACAATAACTCGATAGGGAATTATCAACGTTCATGTACGCCCCGCCTAGCCTCTGGCTATGCCTCTATGGGACCCACTCAGCAGTTGATTGACACCTATCGTATGGCAAATGGAGAGCAACCAATCACGGGCCATAATGCCGACGGCAGCCCTATAATCAATACCGCAAGCGGATACAGCGAAACAGGCTTTTCCAGCTTTACTGCTCCCGGTGCAACACGTGCAAAAAATACATTTAATATGTACATCAACCGTGAACCAAGATTTTATGCGACAGTAACCTATAGCGGCAGTGATTGGATCAATACGACATCAAGTTTAGGTGTACGTGAAATTGAACTATATTACACAGGTGAATCAGGGAAAGGAGGATCACATGATTACTCGGAGACAGGATACCTCTTTCGAAAAAATGTATCCCCTACTTATCATCCCACACAAAACAACGTCGCCCGACCTTTTGTCATGATGCGATATGCCGAAATACTATTGAATTATGTGGAAGCATTAAACGAATCAGATCCTACCAATCCAGATATCTTAAAATATGTTAATCAAATTCGTGAACGAGGTGGAATTCCGCCATTAGCTTCAGATTTGAACCAGAACGAAATGCGCACTCAAATCCATACCGAGAGAAGGATTGAGCTCACCATGGAACATCTTCGTTATTTCGATACCAGAAGATGGAAAATCGCTGAGCAAACGGATGCAGGCGCCTTCTATGGCATGAACGTGGAAGCGGGGACTTCCAATACCGATTTAGCATTTTTCCAACGTACACGTTTTGAAAGTCGTGTATTCCGGAAAAGCTTCTATTTCTTCCCTATTCCGCAAACCGAAGTCCAACGTAATCCCAATCTGGTACAAAATCCAGGATGGTAAAAAATAAACAAGGTATTAACATAAAATATTAGACCATGAAATCAAGACGTTTGATGTTATTGATAACCCTGTTATCGATTATATTCCTACAAAACTGCAAGGAACCTATATACCAATTGGAAGATCAGGAATCATATTCCCGAATTTTTATGCAATCGGCAAGCAACGGTGCAATCGAAAAATCATTACCGATAGCAGACGAGTGGGTTACCTTTTCATTTGGAGCAGGATATGGCGGTCCTGCCAATCTTGACCAAAATATACAGGTCAATTTTGAAATTGCCCAGGATCAAGTAGACATATATAATCAGCAAAATAATACAAATTACGAACTTCCGCCGGCTGACAGTTATAGATTTGACAATCTGACGGTAGAAATTCCTGCAGGTAAGACAGGTAGCAACTCTACCTCAGTTGAAATAAATTCCGTCAAGCTAAACGGTACTAAAGCCTATTTATTACCCATTAGGATTAGTAAAGTAAGTGCCAATATCCCAGTTATAGAAGAGCTGAAAACGACCTACTTAATTGTAAAAGGTTTTTATGACACAAATCCGTATGTACCTTATGAAAGGACTGATTGGGAAGTAATAGAGGTATCGTCGGATAGAGCGGAAGGCACCCCTGTTGTGCAAGGCTTAGGTCGCCATGCTATCGATGGGAATGTAGCCACTGCTTGGCTTTCCAATTACACAAACCCTCCTGGAGGCAGCCGTCCCAAACATCCGCACCATATTGTAATTGATACAGACAAGAATAATGAAGGAACAGAAGTGGCCTTGCACGGAGTTACTATACATGGACGTATAAGCACTACAAGTCCGACTCAGAACACCTACCTATTTCCAAAACAAATACATATAGAGACCAGTCTCGACGGCACCACATGGGAATCGGCCGGAGTATTTGCTATTCCTTACCCCTCAGGTGGTGAGGTAGGAAACGAAGCAACGCGCTTCCCTATAGCTACAGTGTTTTTGGAAGAGAGTAAAACCTGTAAGTATTTCAAAATTACAATATTGAGCAGCCATAGTAATAATGGAGATACAACTGCCATTGCAGAGATTGAAGCATTTTAAGAAATAATCAATGAGACCCGCACAGGAAAATTTCCCGTACGGGTCTTATCTAACTTTTCATAAAAACATTGGGCTTATTATTTAAGTTTTACATCATATTTTTTTTTAAACATCGTCTACGCTAATTCGTTCAACACAAATTCACATTTATAAATAATCAACACACCATGATGGATAAATTTATTTTATTGCTTTTAAGTACTTTATGCTTCTCATGTAGTAAATCTGAAAGTCCAAACAATAACGATGACACAAAGCCCAACACTTCGACAACCGTCACCGTCATGACGTATAATATTTATGGAGCTAGGAGCGGTGGCATTCCCGATCTTCAGGTAATTGCTGACGTCATCAAACGTGCCGATCCGGACTTAGTTGCGTTACAGGAAGTAGATAAAAACACGACACGTAATGCCAAACACGGCGATATCGCCAAAAAATTAGGAGAGCTAACTGGTATGGATTACTTCTTTGCCAAAGCAGAAAATTTTTATGGTGGAGAATATGGAGATGCAGTACTTTCCAAATTACCCATTAAAGAAAAGAAAGGATACAACCTAGAGATCGACCCAACTTTAGCTGGCGAAAGGCGATCTGTGGCACGCATTCTTGTTGAAAAAGACAACAAGCAATTTTACTTTATAAGTACTCATTTTGACCATCTTAGTGACGAACGTCATCGTATAAAACAAGCCACCGATTTTGTTGCCTTGGCAAAAACTTTTGACAAACCTGTCATCACGGGGGCTGATTTCAATGCATTACCCGAGTCCAATCCTATGAACATATTACGTACCCATTTCACATACGGCTGTCCAAACGGTAATTGCACGCAATTCACTTTTTCTACCAATAACCCAAATAGAACGATAGACTATCTTATCTATGCTCCGTTGAATGCTTTTACATCTCAATTGTATAGTGTATATACATGGGCCAACAAAGAGTCTGACCATTTTCCCGTATTGGCTACTTTTAAACTCAATTTTTAAGAATTCACAAAAAGAGTGCAGTCTTATTAAAATAAGAGAACAAATAACAAAGAAAGAATAACCCCATGATCCTTGGCGATATAATCCTGAATGGTTTTCATCGCCAAGGACATATGTTCTTTAACCGTATTGGGTGATATATTTAAAAATTGAGCGATCTCTTTGTGGCTCAACCCTTGTTCCCGACACATCATAAATATCTTTTTGCGTTGCGGCGGTAAGCGGTCGATCGCCAATTCATAAATCCCTTCATATTCATCCTCGATGACAGATTGTTCTGCCGAATGTTGAATGACTCTTTTTTCTTCAAAATACCGCAGCTCCACCAAGGCCTCGGCCGATTTTAGTTGTGATTTCAGCTGTTTAAAAACTAAATTTCGGGTAATACGAAACAAGTAGGACTCAATCGGATAATCCTGCTTAATCCGATGGCGAGCATTCCATAAATTAAGAAAAGCATCGTGGATAATATCGTCAATAATATCTGTGTCTTGGATAAATTTTTTAACAAAGTGATATAATGTCTTATTAAAACGATTATAGACCTCGTAAAAAGCCTTATGATCACCTTCTTTCAAACGAATATTAATCCAATATACTTCAGTAGAGACGGACATAATAATTAATCTTTACCTGATAAAGGTATCTTTCAAATATGAACAAGACATCAAAGACTTATTAATATAAAGTTAACTACAATATCTCTGACAGGTTTACAAAATTACTTATTCAAATATATCCAAAAATCTAACTAGTTGCAAGTATAATCGGTCATAAAATTGCCTACGTCAATCTCTTAAACACATCCACCGTATACCGAATTGGACAGTTCATTCCGTCTAATATCATAGAATCCAGCATAGACATGGATTTGCTCGTATCTGTCTGCCCGAATTTCCGTAGCAAGATCCCAAGTAAAAGTACCTTTAGACGCCTTCGCTCCAGCCTCTTCAAACCAAAACACATCATCTTCTGGCACATAGGCAAACACGAGTAGTACCGCTTTCATGGTGCTGCACGCGTCTTTATCCCAGGTCAGGTGTAATAAACTTTTATCCCGGGCTACCTCCAATCGTGGAGGCGGCATCAAAGGACCTTGAAACACCAATACCTTCTCCGGATTGACATAGGGTGCATCGCCTTCACCGTAGTCAATTGCATTCTTGAAAATATAAGATTGTGCCGACTGGAAAGTTCCCACCCGACTTCCTTTCGGCGCCACATTTTTATAGCCAAAATCAATCACACGTTTAATGGGTGTGAGAAATTTTGAAACAGCTTTCATTCGTCCCCGATTGATCAACGTCAATGCGGTCGGTTTCCGTTTGACAACAGCAGGCAAGCCACGGATAATATTCTGACCATTTAATTGGTAACCTACAATACTGCCCACTTTTCCCGAAAAAGGGCCATTGATACCTTCTTTAAGTATTGCCATAATTATAAGGTTTATAAATATTTCTTCACACCAAATTCTACATTGATGTACAATAAAGGTAGAGATAATACTATTTAACTACAAATAAAATACAGTAAAAGTACTGGGTTCATAGAGGTTAACCTCTATGAACCCTCTATAAACCCTCTATTTTAACACTAGATAACCTCTAGTAAATCAAGCATTGAGGTATAGTAATAGTTAAATAAGCCAGAAGGAAAAAGAACAGTAAAGTACGTATAGTTTTATTCGTCCACCAAGAAGGGATATCGGTAATCCGTCTCCGGATGAAACGTTTCTTTAATAGTCCGCGGAGACACCCACCGCAATAAATTGATCATTGATCCGGCTTTATCATTTGTACCCGAGCCTCGGGCTCCGCCGAAAGGTTGCTGCCCTACTACCGCTCCTGTACATTTATCATTGATATAAAAATTACCCGCGGCATTGCGCAAGGCATGGGTTGCCTCTTCGATGGCATAACGGTCTTGCGAAATAATAGAACCGGTCAACGCATAGACCGACGTACGATCCACCAATTCCAGCGTTTCCTTCCATTTTTTGTCATCGTAGATATAGATAGTCAGTACAGGTCCAAAAAGCTCTTCGGACATTGTCTCATAGTCTGGGCTCTTAGCAACGATGACGGTTGGGTGGATAAAGTACCCTTTCGATTTATCGTATGTGCCACCGATCACAACTTCGGCATCTTTAGATTTTTTTGCCTGTTCGATGTATTTTGTGATTTTATCAAATGACTTTTCGTCGATTACTGCATTTATAAAGTTTCCAAAATCCTCTACACCTCCTATTTTGAAAGACTTTATGTCCCTTTCCATTATTTTTTTCAACTCTTTCCATAAAGATTTGGGAATGTATGCACGCGAGGCTGCAGAACATTTCTGTCCTTGGTATTCAAAAGCACCACGTATTAAGGCTGTATTCAATACCTGGATATCAGCGGAAGGATGAGCCAAAATAAAATCTTTCCCTCCTGTCTCCCCTACTATACGCGGATAAGATTTATACAGGTGGATATTTTCGCCGATCGTCTTCCAAATATCTTGGAAAACTCCCGTAGAACCCGTGAAATGTATTCCTGCAAAATCGGGATGCTTAAAGATAACATCACCTGCTTCCGGTCCCGATACATACACCAAATTAATAACACCATCCGGCAAGCCTGCTTCTTTGAATATCTGCATCAACACATTTGCGGAGTAGATCTGGGTATTAGACGGCTTCCAAACGACCACATTTCCCATCATAGCCACACTGGTAGGCAAATTGCCTGCGATAGCAGTAAAGTTGAAAGGTGTCAAAGCAAACACAAATCCTTCCAACGGACGTTGCTCTACGCGGTTCCACACACCTCGAGTGTTTGCCGGAGGTTGTTGTGCATAGATTTCGGTCATATACGCAACGTTGAACCGTAAAAAGTCGACTATTTCACAGGCGGAATCAATTTCTGCCTGATAAGCATTCTTAGATTGGCCCAACATCGTGGCGGCATTCAGCTTATAACGGTATTTGCCGGCAATCAGCTCGGCCGCCTTTAAAAAGATTGCTGCACGTTGTTCCCAAGGTAGATTTTCCCATTTTTCCTTGGCAGCTAAGGCCGATTGAATGGCTTCTTTGATATGCGTTTTGGTACCTTGTGCATAATATCCCAAAATGTGCTTGTGATCGTGGGGAGCTGTTAGTTTTACCTTTTTGTCCGTGTGGATTTCTTCTCCACCAATATACATCGGAATAGCTATCTCCTGGCTGCGCGCCTGTTCGATAGCCGCTTTTAATAGCGCTCGTTCTGTTGTTCCGGGTGCATATGAATACACAGGCTCATTTATTGGCTTCGGAACGTTAAAAAATCCTTTCAACATAGCTTATCTTTTTCTTTCTATAAAGAACGGAATTAGATTGGCGAAATTATATACTCCTACTATCCATATCTTAACATATCTTGCCTAATCGAAAAAACCTGCTAACAATGTCAAAAAAAAGGAACAACAACCAAACAAATAGCTAGCTATCAATATAATATAAAAATAAACATCGGCTAAAAAAAATCTTTCGACAACAAATTACAACAGATAATTTAAGCAAATAACGAAAGTAATGAATACCATGAAAGGTGGGGTTAGCAGCCTAAATCCGATGGCGCAAGAGATACTGCCGGGGGGACAAGTGCGTCACTTGTTTGAACACTCGGTTAAAATGTACAACATTGTTAAAGCCCACCTCAAAGGCTGCTTCGGATATGCTTTCCGTGCGGTTGTTGATAAGTAATTGGCAAGCTTTCTCGATGCGAACTTCGTTCAAAAAACCAATATAAGTTTTCATACTGTGCTTTTTAAAGAACTTACAAAAGGAAGTTGGTGTCATGTGTACGATTGAGGCGACATCCTCTACCGTAATATCTTCACGAAAATGATCAAAAGTATATTTATATACCTCACTTATCCGTACACCATCCCTATCGGAATAGGTTAAGGCACGGACACCTGAATACAGTGAGATAGAAGAACTTTGGTGTTGGGTCAACACATGTAATAAGTGGATAAACTCCGCAAATTTGGGTATGGAAGTTCGGGTCAATAAATTGATGAAAAATCCTTTCAATAAAGGCGACACGGTAGAATCCATCTTTTGGCTCGAATCCAACTCCAATAAATACTGCCCTACAGCTTCAAATTCAGGAAGCACAAAGAGTTTTTGCATACGTTCCAAATTGACGAATATATGTATAGCATGTATACTATCATCGATGTCATCACCATCTCCATATTTATCCAACATATGAGGTTCGTCTGGCTTCAACACAAAAACATCATCCGTTTGAAACGATTGCACGACATTGCCGACCATAATAGTCCCCTTCCCTTTCAATATATAGGTAATCTGCAGTTCCACATGACGATGGTAGTAATTGTAAAAATTATCCTTCTTATCTTCCAGTAGTGCAAAGATCCCCTCACCATACACCGGAACTGTAAATTGGATTGGCTTCATGTATAAAACTACTTATCCTTTTTCAGTCTATCGGCAAACAACTTCCTGACTTTATCCAACTTAGGTTTAGCAACAAAAAGGCAGTAAGCATCCTCGGGATTTTTATTAAAATAATCTTGATGATAATCTTCTGCCGCATAGAAAATAGTGGCTTCTTCGACCGTCGTCACCACAGGCTTGTCAAACACCCCTGCCTCTGTCAATGCTGATATATAATGTGTTGCCTTCGCACGTTGCTCGTCATTGACCGGAAAAATCGTCGACCGATATTGTGTACCGATATCATTGCCTTGTCTGTTACGCTGCGTTGGGTCATGCACCGTAAAAAACACCTCCAACAATTCTTCATAACTCACTTTTGCTGTGTCATATACGATTTTGATAGCCTCGGCATGTCCAGTCCCTCCGCTACATACCTGCTTATATGTAGGATCTACTGTATGTCCTCCTATATAACCCGATGTCACGCTTTGGACACCCTCCAACAGCATAAAAGGCCCTTCTGTACACCAGAAGCAACCACCTGCAAAAATAGCTATATTATTTTCCATCATGATCTTACTTTCTTTGTTCGTAGCCACGCGACTTCTTGAAGCCTGCTGTCCGCAAGACAACAGGAAAACACCAAGAAATATATAATGTAACATGCTACGCATAACGATAAGGTAAAAATAAAAGGCGACATAGTTCATCCATGTCGCCCGTATATGCTGTGTATTAATATGGACCGATCCCTATTTAGCAGCAGCATAATTTGCAGCCACGGCATCCCAATTGACCACATTAAATATCGCATCCAAATAAGCCGGACGTTTATTCTGGTATTTCAAATAATATGCATGCTCCCACACATCAATACCGAAGATAGGAGTCCCTTGCACCTCAGCTACATCCATCAATGGGTTATCTTGATTCGGTGTAGAGGTCACTGCCAACTTACCGTCAGCAGTCACGATTAACCACGACCATCCCGAACCAAAGCGGGTTGCTCCAGCTTCCTGCAGTTTCTTCTTCAATTCGTCAAATGATCCGAAAGTCTCATCAATAGCTGTCGCCAGCTCGCCTGTAGGGGCACCTCCGCCATTTGATGCTAATACAGACCAAAAAAGCTTATGGTTATAATGTCCTCCTCCGTTATTGCGTACCGCAGCTGGATATTTACTGATATTTTTAAGAAGATCTTCTAGGGATGCTGTGTCGGCGTCTGTGCCTGCAATAGCCTTATTTAGATTATCAACATAAGCCTGATGGTGACGATCATGGTGGATTTCCATCGTCTCTTTGTCAATGTGTGGTTCTAATGCGTCATTAGCGTATGGTAACGCCTCTAATTCAAATGCCATAATTTTTTATTTTTAAATTGTTGAATGTTGAAATTAACATACGAATATAACAATTTTGAAAAGGCATTGTTCAATAGGAATGTAATAATGTGGAAAACTCACCTTTTATTACGAAAAAATGATTGAATAAGCTCGGCACATTCTTCGGCCATTATTCCGGCTATTATTTCGGTTTTTGGATGAATAATCGTTTGGCTAAAAGAAGAATAACCTCGCTTCTCATCACGTGCGCCATACACTATTCGAGATATCTGTGACCAATAAGATGCCCCGGCACACATGACGCAAGGCTCTATCGTCACATATAACGTACAGTCTTTTAAATACTTTCCACCTAAAAAATTAGCAGCAGCTGTAAAAGCCTGCATTTCCGCGTGGGCCGTGACGTCGTTCAGCCGCTCTGTGAGGTTGTACCCCTTTCCAATAATTTTACCTTGCGATACAATAATGGCCCCGATAGGCACTTCGTCCTCGGCAAAAGCCCTCGTCGCTAGCTTGATCGCCTCTTTCATATATATTTCGTCTGGATTTTGTGCTCCAGACGGATTTTCAAAATTGAATACCTGCATGCGTTATGTAAAAATTAAAATAACCCAAATCACATTAACCTAGCACCATTTGGCACTTTTCGTTCCACATTTGTAAGCACTATATCACCATTTTCATCGGCGAATCCCGTCACCAGGCATTCGGACATAAACTTACCGATCTGCTTTTTAGGGAAATTAACCACAGCGACAATCTGCTTACCTAACAAGTCCTCTTTTGTATACAGCTTCGTGATCTGGGCGCTTGATTTGCGGAGTCCAATATCTGGACCAAAATCAATTGTCAAGCGATAAGCAGGTTTTCTGGCCTCTGGAAAATCATTGACTTCCATTATAGTCCCAACACGTATATCTACTTTTTCGAAATCCCCCCAACTAATTTCTTCCATCCGCTATAAACTATTGCTGGACAAATCAGCCAACTGTTTTGAAAGTGTAAACAAGATATAATCTCTTGTGCGGCGCAAGCGCTTTGCTAAGCGATCAACCAATTCATCTTCCTCTCCTTCAGTGTATTGAAGATCTATTTCGGTAAGATGATTATATTTGCGCTGAAGTTTTATTTTGAGAATTTCCCAATCTGAATTTGTAATTTTGAACGTACGCATGATTTAATATTTTACTTTATCTATTTTAAACAAAAAATATATAAATTTAAACCGCTAAAAATAACACTTTATCTATGAAAAAAACAATACTTTCCGTACTCGGGCTAATCGTGGCAGTGAGTACGTCCTTCGGACAGGAGATTAAGCTAGGCATTAAAGCTGGAGCAAATTTCTCTCAGCTAAAAAGTGAAGAGAAATGGCTAAACTCCGATAACAATACAGGATACCTCATCGGTGTATGGGGACGTGTAGGCGCTGGGATGATACATTTTCAACCGGAAGCCTATTTCACCAGTAAAAGCACCACAGTGAAAGGGCAAGCTCCAGGAGGGGCTGCTGAAGATTTAATGACAGGCGATTTGAAGTTCAGCAACATCGATGTACCGCTATTGATTGGGACAAAATTCCCAATAGGTCCTGTTAAAGCCAGAATTCAAGCAGGCCCTTTATTTTCCTTTGTGCTAGACCAAAATGCTTCATACAGCGCAAATGCCGAGGCTACTTTTAAAGAGGCATTAGAAGATTACAAAAGTAACTTTTCAGCCATAGTGGGCGGAATCGGACTGGACATCAGCAAATTTACAATCGATGCGCGCTATGAGTATGGCCTAGGCAATATCAGCAAATATGAAGGAGCTGGAAAACAAACTTTAAATATATGGACAATAGGTATCGGATATAGCTTCCTGTAAGCACCCTTATAAATTATTTCACAACAAAAATAAAAGCTGCATGATGACAAAATCATGCAGTTTTTATTTTGATTAGAACAATTCTAAATTAAAGGTTTTTTATAATAACACGTGCTTTAAATAAATCAAATAGATACTTTTGTGCATACAATTAAATTTTAAAGGATAATGAGTAGTAAATCGAAGCCAGTTTTAACTTCTTCTCTGGGGAAGAAACTAATCATGAGCTTGACCGGATTATTTCTATGTACGTTCCTGGTCGTTCATCTGATTGGCAACTTACAATTATTTAAAGATGATGCAGGTTATGCATTTAACAATTATGCATACTTCATGACCCATTTCACACCTATTAAGGTTGTTTCTTATGTACTTTATGCATCCGTTATCGTCCACGCTATCTATGCGCTTATCTTAACCAGACAAAATAAGGCAGCAAGGCCTGTAGGTTATTACAAAAGCAGTGGAAATGAAAACAGCAAATGGAATTCTCGTAATATGGGAATTTTGGGCACCGTGATTTTAGTCTTTTTAGTCACGCATATGCAACATTTCTGGTGGCAATACAAATTCGGCACTACTCCCTATGTAGAATACCAAACGGAGCTTGCCACAGGCAATCGTCAAATCGTTGCTTCGGATGATTTACCTGCCGATTACAACGGATACAAATCGTATGTCAGCGAAGGAGTAGAAATTGTACAGTCTAAGGATTTGTACAAGCAGGTGGCCTACATCTTCCAAAACCCCTTCATTGTACTGTTATATTTAGTTGCTATGGCAGCATTAGCATTCCACCTTATCCACGGTTTTCAATCAGCTTTCCAAACATTAGGATTTAATCACAGAAGATATATAGGTTTCATAAGAGGAATCGGAATATGGGTATTCGGTGTCATTATACCGATAGCGTTCGCTACGATGCCGCTGTATTTCTATTTTAAAAGTCTATAACATCTATTGAAAAGGAAATAAATATGTTAGATTCAAAAGCACCAGCGGGCCCATTAGCCCAAAAATGGTCAAATCATAAATTCAACATGAAACTGGTTAATCCGGCCAACAAACGTAAATTTACGATTATTGTGGTGGGTACCGGATTAGCAGGAGCATCAGCAGCAGCTTCCCTAGCGGAGTTGGGCTATAATGTAAAAACATTTTGTTACCAAGACTCCCCACGTCGTGCGCACTCTATTGCAGCACAGGGGGGTATCAATGCAGCAAAAAACTATCAGAATGACGGAGACTCGGTCTTTCGTCTTTTTTATGACACCATCAAAGGGGGGGATTATCGCGGCCGCGAAGCCAATACCTACCGCCTTGCTGAGGTCTCTGTCAATATTATTGATCAATGTGTGGCGCAAGGGGTTCCTTTTGCCCGTGAATACGGTGGTTTATTAGACAACCGTTCTTTCGGTGGTGCTCAAGTATCTCGTACGTTCTATGCGCGCGGTCAGACTGGGCAGCAGTTGTTGTTAGGTGCATACTCTGCATTAAACCGACAAATTCACAAGGGAAAGGTACAATCCTATACGCGTCATGAAATGCTGGACATCGTTAAAATCGACGGACATGCGAAAGGAATTATTACGCGAGATCTGGTAACTGGAAAAATTGAATCGCATGAAGGCCATGCTGTACTGCTTTGTACTGGTGGTTACGGGAATGTTTATTTTCTTTCGACCAATGCGATGGGCTGTAATGTAACGGCAGCTTGGAGAGCGCACAAACGTGGGGCTTTCTTTGCCAATCCTTGCTATACACAAATACACCCGACTTGTATTCCGGTAACAGGTGACCACCAGTCTAAGCTGACGCTTATGTCGGAGTCTCTGCGTAATGACGGACGTGTTTGGGTACCAAAAACGATTGAGCTGGCCAAGAAATTGCAGAAAGGGGAACTGAAAGCTGCTGATATCAAAGAAGAAGATCGCGACTACTACTTGGAACGCAAATATCCTTCTTTCGGTAACTTGGTGCCTCGTGATGTCGCCTCCCGGAATGCGAAAGAAGTCGTAGATGAGGGTCGTGGTGTTGGCAAATCAGGCGTTGCTGTATTTCTAGATTTCGCAGATGCCATCAAACGTCTCGGTGAAGATGCTGTACGTGCTAAATACGGCAACTTGTTTGATATGTATTATCAGATTACTGACGAAAATCCGTATAAACAGCCAATGCGCATCTACCCTGCTGTACACTATACCATGGGTGGCGTTTGGGTCGACTATAACTTAATGACGACAGTACCTGGCTTATATGCTTTAGGGGAATGTAACTTCTCAGACCACGGTGCCAATCGTTTGGGAGCATCAGCATTGATGCAAGGTCTTTCAGACGGCTATTTTGTCGTTCCATATACGGTCGGTGACTACTTGGCCAACTTAGGAAGCTTTGCTCCGGTAGATCAAAACCATCCTGCGTTTGAACAAACACGTCAGGAAGTGGAAAACAATATCAACAGACTATTATCCCTAAAAGGAACGAAAACTGTTGATGATATACATAAACAGCTCGGACATATCATGTGGGAATATTGCGGTATGGCCCGTACAGCAGAGGGGCTTACAAAAGCGAAAGGGCTTATTCAGGAACTTCGAAAAGAATTCTGGGAAAACACACGTGTATTGGGTGAAAACGAGGAGCTGAACATGTCTTTGGAGAAAGCCGGACGCGTAGCGGATTTCCTAGAACTCGGTGAACTCATGGTCGATGATGCGCTGAACCGCAATGAATCCTGTGGTGGCCACTTCCGGTTGGAATCACAAACAGAAGAAGGAGAAGCCAAACGCGACGACGAAAACTATGCATATGTATCCGCATGGGAGTATACCGGAGAAAACCAACCTGAAACACTACACAAAGAAGAGTTGATTTTCGAAAATGTTAAGTTAACACAAAGAAGTTATAAATAGACATTAGATAATAGATATTAGACATTAGATGGGAGCATTAACTACTAAAAAACATGAGATGGTCTCAAATCTAAGGTCTCAAATCTCAAATCATATACAGATATGAGTAAGGAATTGAATTTAACGCTGAAAGTTTGGCGTCAAAAAAACAATAAAGCAAAAGGACAGTTCGTAACTATCCAAGCAAAGAATATTGCTGATGATATGTCTTTTCTAGAGATGCTCGATGTCGTCAATGAAGATTTGACTCGTAAAGGTGAAGATCCTATTTACTTTGACCATGACTGCCGCGAAGGTATCTGTGGAATGTGTTCCTTGGTCATCAATGGCCGGCCACACGGGCCCAAAGAAGGGACTACAACTTGTCAATTACACATGCGGAGCTTTCACGATGGACAGACCATCGTCATTGAACCATGGCGCGCAGCTGCTTTCCCTGTATTAAAGGATTTAGCGGTAGATCGTACCTCTTTCGAACGTATCCAACAAGCCGGGGGATACGTCAATGTAAATACTGGAGGTGTGCCGGATGGAAATGCAATACCTATCCCGAAACGTATCGCGGATGAGGCTTTTGAATCGGCGACATGTATCGGATGTGGCGCCTGTGTTGCCGCCTGTAAAAATGCATCCGCTATGCTCTTTGTTTCGGCAAAGGTTTCGCAACTAGCACTACTTCCTCAGGGACAAACAGAACGTTACGAACGTGCACAAGCTATGGTTGATCAAATGGACAAAGAGGGCTTTGGTAGCTGTACAAATACCGGAGCTTGTGAAGCCGAATGTCCGGTAGGCATCAAATTGACAAATATCGCTCGACTAAACCGTGAATATTTGAATGCGAAAATCTTTCGTCAGGAAGAGGTACATAGTTAGTCTTATCGAGAGCAGTCCTAAAAAAGTCCTTACAAAAAATTTTGTAAGGACTTTTTTGTTTATATTTAGCCTATAGTAACGTCAAGCTCTCTAATAATGAGTAATAATATCCGGATATTTTTATTTGTACTTACGATTTTATTTATTGCGACGGCTGTTACCATCAACAATACAATAAATGACAATGAGATTCTGGATATCGATAGTAAGATCCTCACCGAAAGCATTCATGATAAAGAGGAAATCATCAACAATCTCTTTGAAGATGAACTGCTCTTAAAAACGTTTGCAAATAGCGATCGATATCCTTTACAAGTAAGAGAAATATCTAAAAAATATCGGCAAAAATCGATCAACCTCTTTATTTACAAAAATAACACACCCATATTCTGGAGTTCTAACCTTTATGTCCCCGAAACATTAAATGGACTCAAAGATGACATCTCCTATGTCACCGCCGAAAACCGGTCCTTTATCATTAAGAAAAAGGTGATCAATGAGGAAACGACCATCTTAGCTTCAATCATCGTCAAACGGTTATTCCGGAATAGCAACGATTATTTAAAGCCATTGGTTTTACAACGTATCTTAAAAACAAACAATCTTGAAATCGCCGATTTCGGTGACAGTCAAAATATCAAAAATATTTATTCGAAGAATAATACCTATCTATTCTCGATCAAGCTTAACAACGATATACACGATAGTATCTTCATCAAGATTCAATTGTTATGTTGGTTTCTTGCCACCATAACCTTTGTCATCCTTATACAGGGCGTATGTATAGATATCGCAAAAAGTGGACGCCCATGGTTATCTATCGTGGTTATAGCAACGTTGTTTTTATTAGTAAGGGTACTCGATACCGAGACAAATTGGCTAGTGGAAAACTCTAGTCTGGCGATATTTAGACCCGAAAATTATTCATTCCCTCCTTTTATAACCAATATACGAACCTTTATTGCAAACAGTGTCGCGATCCTCTGGATAATATGTCATTGCATATATGTAAAAAATAGCCTTATCATTCCGGAAAAATTCAAAAAGAAACCGAATGGTGTCATCTTATTTTACCTCCTTTTATGCTTTCTCTATTTAGCCTATCATCAAATATTCCATTACCTCGGAACACTGGTAACACACTCCTCCATTATTGATTACAACTTTATTGAGATTATAAAAACCCATTCTTTCAGTTTGCTTTTTGTACTGATCTACTGTATCAATATAGTCTCGCTGATTTTACTAACGGATTTTGTCCTCTATATCGGCAAAGGACTCTACGAGCGGTCAGCCAACACGATCAATGTACAATTGATCGTGTTAGTGCAGTTCTTAATTCTCTCCGCGATAAATGACAGTTTTAATCTGGTCAATGTGCTCATTGGATTGATTGTACTTATACGATCGTTCGATCACTCCATGTTTAAGGAAAACCGTATTTCGACACATGTGATTTCTCTCGTATCGATAGCTTTGATAACCTCAATTATCTTTTCTCAGTCCTACAAAAAGGCTCAAGAAAAACAACTGAGGCAAACCATAGCACTATTGAAGTCTAATGATGACCCGGAAGCTCTTGTGCAATTTGATTCGATTGAAAAAGACTTCTTGCGCGATAGCCATATCTTGAAAACGTTACATTTTAATTATCCCAATGTAGATGGCAAGTTCTTGACCTCGTATATCAAACGAAAATATCTGAATGGTTACCTTTCTAAATACGACTTTCAAGGGTATTATTATTTAAACGGAAATCCGGTAGAAAACTATACGTCAAATAAGATCAACGACTATCGTGAAAAAGTAATTAATTCTACAAAAATCAATGCAACTTCCAGCTTTTATAAACATGCTACAGAGATCGGTAAATTAGAATATTTTTCCGTCTTAAAAATTCAGCTTTCTCCTGAAAACGAGTTGACCTTGATCTTAAATTTCACCAATAAAGTGTTCAATCAGGCGCTACCCTTCCCCATTATCTTAAATACCAACAAGAATGAGCCCCAGATAAGCCAACAAAACTTAGGTGAAAACAGTTATGCTTTTTACAAAAATGGATCATTAATCACTCAAAACGGTAAATTCATTTATCCAAGCACAGACTCGTCGTTTCCTCAAACCACCAAGGAATATATCATGTTAGATCAAGACGATCGTTTTACCCAAGTCATGTATAGACCGAATAGTTATACGACCATTATTGTAAGTAAAGAAACACAATCTTATTGGGAGTTTATTGCCTTAGCTTCTTCGTCTTTTCTACTCCTATATGTGATTACGACACTTATTAATATATTTCTAACGATTATCCCGGTTTTTGCTTCCCAAAAATTTACGCTTCAGCATTTAACATTTCGATTATATAAACTGCGACAAAATATTAGATACAGTACCAGAATACAAACATTAGTCATCTCATCAGTATTGCTCGCTGTCATTATTTCTGGGATCATCACCTTCATCAGTATCAGCTATCAATCCGAAGAAAACAGAGAAAACGAAAAGATCGAATATATATCCAAAATTTCTAATAAAATAGAAAGCAATATCTACAATTCGTCAAACCGAGAGGTAGTCGACGATATAGAAGATTTGATTAAAAGCATCTCCGATGTATTGACGATTGATTTCAATCTATATAACAATAACGGAAAATTAATTTACTCAACACAGCCTAAGATATACGACCAAAAATTGATTTCCCAATATATACATATCGACGCATTATTAAATCTCAATGTATTGAAGAAAAGTGAGATAATGAATAAAGAAACTGTAGCCGATTTTACTTACGATGTCACGTATGCCACGATCAGAAACGCAAATTACCAGACGCTTGCTTACTTGAGCATACCTTATTTCTCATCGAACGACGAGGAATCCACCAGTCAAAATATTTTACTCAATACAATACTTAATATTTACACGATTATCGTCATCATATTTGCTTTTCTTTCCGCTTTTATAGCAAGAAAAATCACTGAACCGCTCGAGTTTATCGGACAAAAGCTTGCCGAAACAACCCTCAGCGGTAAAACCAATGAGCCCCTATATTGGCATAAAAACGACGAAATAGGCTCCCTGATTAAGGAATATAATTTTATGTTGGTCAAGTTGGAAGAAAATGCGATACAGCTCCGTAATAAGGAACGGGAGACGGCTTGGCGGGAAATGGCGCAACAGGTTGCACACGAAATCAAGAATCCCCTTACTCCGATGAAGCTCGGCATCCAACAGCTAAGCCGATCTTTTTATGAAAATGACCCTAAATTGGAAGAGCGCTTCAAAAAAATATCCACTTCATTTATCGAGCAAATCGATGCCTTATCACACATTGCCTCGGAATTTTCCTCTTTCGCAAAGTTGCCCGAGACCAAGATGGTGGTCATTGACCTCATTGGTAAGATTACTAAAGCAATGGATACATTTAATAGTAATCCAAACACGCAGATAGCCATAAGAAATAACACCGGTATACCTAAGCTAAATGTTCTTGGAGACCGTGGGCAACTACTACGTACATTCAACAATCTGATGAAAAACGCAATAGAAGCGGGAACAAAGCGTAGAAAACTTAAAATTGATTTCATTATTAACAAATTAGATGGTAATCGAATAGAAATCCAAGTCAAAGACAACGGCTTAGGTATTTCTGAAGATGTCATCCCCAATATTTTTAGACCAAACTTTACGACTAAAAGCTCCGGAACAGGCCTAGGTTTAGCATTTGTCAAACAGACCATTGAGGGTATGAATGGTAAAATAAGATTTGAAAGTAAACTAAACGAAGGGACCACTTTCTTTATTGATATCCCTCTTTATTTCGAGGATCATAGCGCCTAATCATAAACATTTTACAAAGATATGGATGGGGAATTTCTTTTTCCTTTTTTGTATATTTCCGCTATAAAATAGCCCTTAATAGTTGAGGAGAGTAAAATAAATTTATTTTATATGCGGACACGATTATATTGCATATAAAAATAAATTTATTTAGGTTTAAATTGAAATCAAAAACAACGCTTATGAAAACATTAAGTCTTCTTATCGGTCTATTCTTTTCAATTGCGTCCTTCGGCCAAACGCAGCGCTTAGATGGCGCGTATTCCTCAAAATCAGGCGACACCAATACCTTATGGCTATTTAAAAATGGTTATAGCAGCAAAATTATATTCAAGGATAAGGAATATATTGCTACACAAGGAGGCCCTTACTCATTTGATGGCAAGACGTTACAAGTAACTTTAGAATATAATGATGCCGACCCACAAACTGTGGGCACCCCTATTATTTTGCCAACTGTACTGGATAAAGAATCCTTATCTATTGATAACAAATTATTTACGAAAGAACCAGCACAAGGGCAGGAATTGGATGGGGTATGGCGTATCACAGGCCGGCAGAACAAAGATGGAAATATTGCTATTATGCCACGGAGGGATCGCAAAACGATCAAGATATTGGTTGATGGTTATTTTCAATGGATTGCCATTAACCCCGCTGAAAAAGGTTTCTATGGAACAGGTGGTGGACATTACACCTTCTCGAACACCGCATATTCCGAACATCTTTTATTTTTCTCCCGAGACAATACCCGTGTAGGGAATATATTAAAATTTACAGGAGCGGTCAAAGAGGGGGATTGGCATCATAGTGGGCTGAGTTCCAAGGGCGAACCCATCCATGAAATATGGAGTTTAGAGAAGTAAAACAATATTTTTTAAATTCATTGAAAAAAGACGCTGCAATTCATTTTTTTTTCTAATCTTTGCAAACAGATTTTTGGGAATTTAGCTCAGTTGGTTTAGAGCACTACCTCGACAAGGTAGGGGTCACTGGTTCGAATCCAGTAATTCCCACAAATTTATCTTTTCCCCTAACTATTACTATCTCCTCATTGTTTTCCCTTGCACAAAGAAATCGTAGGTATACACATTATACGGTAGTATATATTGGGCAAACAATTTCGCCGCAACACTGACAAAGAGTATAGGCAAAAAAAGCACAAAACCATTAGGGATAAGGCCACAGACTAAAAAAAGCGCTGTGAAAGGAGCATGAATAGCCGCTGACAAGGTAGCAGCCATTCCCGCTAATGCAAAATTAATAAGGATCAAGTCTGTTCCCAGATACGTATTACATAAGCCAGCAACTAATATACCTAAGAATGCTCCTGATACAATGCTTGGTGCAAAAACTCCGCCATCCCCTCCTGCTCCAAGGGTCAGCGACGCCGCTAGCGGTTTCAAAAACACCAATAGTAACAGCGATGTAAGCCAGGGTGAACTCATCCCCACCATAGATTGTTCCATGATTTCCTTTAAGCCGTGATAGCTATCCCCGTATAATGTTGGATACAAAAACAACATTCCCCCTACCAAAAGCGCTCCTAAATTAACACGAATAAAATTATTGGAAATACCCGAGAAAAACCGTTTGACAAATAGGACAAGCCCTGTAAAATAAACAGACAAGACACCACCTAGCAAACTGACTAACAAGAAATAAGGAAGCGCTGCCCACTCCCAACCCTTTGTAGCGAAGGAAAACAACGAAGTATGGTCAAAAAGAAGAATAAAACCCCATGCTATCAATGCCGAAAGTGTGCAACTTAATAAAATAGAGCGACTTAATCGCCGCGCGATAACTTCCAAAGCAAACAACCACCCGGCCATCGGACTGTTGAACAATATGGCTATACCGGCTGTTACGCCCGCGCAGATCAATTCCCTTTTATACATCTTCGCTGAAAAATTCCTTTTATAAGTCAGGTTCCCCAAAGTAGCGGTAGCCACAACAGTAGACACTTCAACTCCGGTAGATCCACCAAATATAACGGTTAAGAAACCATTGATATAGTGTGACGGAACTTTGAATAAAGGTAGATGATCCTTCCGATGATCGAGGGTTTTATAAATCTCGGTTATCCCTTTATTTTTACGATTTCGAAAAGCATATTTACGCAAAAAATAAATCATCGTAATTCCAATAGTGGGAAGTACAATAAAAATCAATGGGTTATGGGATTGCACCCAAGTAAAAACTTTCAGTTCAAAGTATTCAGTAAGATGTTTTATGGAGAATGCCAGTATAATACACAGCAAACTGACTACAGCAATAGTTTTTAAAATGTATTCCATCTAGGATGCCATCCCAATGCTTTTGCCTCAACCAAAGCATGATAAGTACCTGCAATTGTACCAGCAGGTGGTGCCATATCTCTAATAACTTCACTGCGTATTTTACAGTCATAAAAAAGGAGTTTTCCACGGTCTTGTTCGTCCAAACTTTGTTCTGTCAAATTGATTGCTTTTTGACGCGTCCGCCAAAATTTCGTAAGACGGTTTTCCAGATCTACGGCGATTTCTTCATCAATAATCTCATTCTCGATCCAACGGTCACGATTGACTTTAGCTCTTAAATAATCTGTAACTGCTTCTATGATTTCATCTTCATCGACAGCAATATGGTTTAAATGTTGGAGATACACAGGCTGGATTTTTACCTGACCTTTAATTACGTCGTCAGAAGGCGGATTTTGGAGTGCAAAATCTATAAGTTCAAGTTTTCTCGCCCTGTCAAAATAAACAGAAAATTGCTTTTGATAATCTTCCCATAGAATTAACGCGGGTTCTTTGAGAGCAATTTTGTTCATAACTTCCTGCTGTAGCCAACCGCTTAATAGATTAGAGACAAACTTAATTTGGTTTTTACCAACCAACAGTCGTTCTAGTTCATAAGCTATTTCTGAGAACCCTAAACCATCATTTATATGCAATTCAAATCTAGTCAGCAACTCAGCAACAGTGCTTTTATCTGTCGAAATAAAATGAGAAAAGAAAGGCCAGATTGCATGGTTATCATCTATATCTGATAATTTTGATTTTGCGGCCTCGATTGCTGCTTCGGCATCGGTTGTATTTGTAGCGTCATTAAATATATTTACAATAGCATTCCTTCCTTTTTGATTAGTATAAATGAGGAACCTAGTCTTGGATATATCGATAGTACCATCTTCAATAGCTTTGAGCCAATTGTAAAATGTCTTCCATAAATCTGTAGATCGATCCGTTAGAGGATTAGAAACTACTGAAGTTTTGTCTTCCTCTGAAAGCACAGAGGAATCTCCTTTATGTGTCGCAACATCACCCACGACTTCGATACTTACGGCGTCCCCTGGACCGGCCTTTAATAAATGTAACAATGCCCTGGGAAATTGCACCGTATATCCAAGTAGTTGAGCTGGAGCGTTTGATGACATTTGTGAAAGGTTACTTAAATGATAAATAAAAGATAAATATAAAAAATCCTATCAGAATTGGCAAGCTATCGATTAACCATAATCAATGATGTTGAATCTTTTAAAACAATCAAAAAATACAGTAAACACCTGTAGAACGAATGGATAAAATTCCTATTTCCATTCGGAAAACATGATAAAGATTGCTTGCATGAAAGCGATCTTGGATGTAAAAGATTTACTCGAATAATTATATAATTTTCGCACAGATTGCTTGTTTCGTTCCGAACCAGGCTTTTTTATTTCTGCAATTTTACTAACCTTTAGATTATGAATAATGGTAAAGGATGGAATTCATTTTGATGTTCAAAAGTATTATCGTAATATTGCGATACTAAATTAGAAACGATGGGGCTTACCAGATCAGAAATATTTACGGACGAACAGAACAGATTGGCTTCTTTGTTTAAAGTATTGGGACATCCTGCACGGGTTGCCATTCTTCAATATATCATCAATCAGAAAGCCTGTATCTGCAATGATTTGGTTGATGAATTGGGATTGGCACAGGCTACCATTTCACAGCACTTAAAAGAGTTAAAAAGCATAGGTATCATTCAAGGAACAATCGAGGGTAAATCCGTGTGCTATTGCATTGATGAAAAACTGTGGAAACAAATCCAAGAGGAATTTAATACGTTCTTCAATCAAGAGGTAAAAGTAGCCAGTTGCTGTTCATAAATTTTTTTGATTTTTATCATCGTAATATTGCAATATATGGTTTAATATAAATTTTTAAATCTTACTGTTATGAAACTATCACAAATCAAAGAAATCCTGCCAACATTGGACAATGTTGCATTTCAATTGGAGAACGGAACATTTGTTCCCGAACATTTCCACGTTACGGAAATAGGACAAATCACCAAACATTTTATTGACTGCGGTGGTGTAGTCCGTACAGAGAAAGCGGTAAACTTCCAGTTGTGGGATGCCAATGACTTTGAACATAGATTAAAGCCGACCAAGCTATTGAACATTATCAAGCTGTCCGAAGAAAAACTGGGTATTGAAGATGCCGAAATAGAGGTAGAATACCAAAACGAAACGATTGGAAAATTTGATCTGGATTTTGACGGCAAGCATTTTATCCTAAAGAACAAGCAGACAGCTTGCTTGGCAAGTGATGCCTGTGGTATTCCTGAGGAAAAACAAAAAATAAAATTATCGGAACTGAACAGCACGTGTTGTACACCTGATTCGGGATGTTGCTAAATACACTAAAGACCAATCGCAATGTATAAGATTTTAACTGCAACCATAAAGGGGATTATCGACGTCCAAACCCTAAACGAGGAACGTAAAACCATACTGCAACCGCTGATAGATTCTGTACAGCAGAAAGCAATCCGGGGAGAGGATATAAACCTCAATTTCATCTGTACCCATAATTCACGTAGAAGCCATTTGGCACAGGTATGGGCGCAGGTCGCAAGTGCATATTTCAATATTCCGAATGTACATTGTTATTCGGGCGGTACAGAAGAAACGGCATTGTTCCCGAAAGTAGCGGAAACATTGGCTAAACAGGGTTTTTCTATTTTCAAAATTTCGGAAACGGACAATCCTGTTTATGCCATTAAGTACAGCGAAAATGTTCTGCCAATAATCGGTTTTTCAAAAAAGTACGATAGTCCTTTCAATCCTGTATCAGCGTTCACAGCCATTATGACCTGTTCACAGGCAGACGGCGGATGCCCTTTCATCGCCGGAGCGGAAAAGAGAATACCCATCACATTTGAAGACCCCAAGATTTCGGACGGCTCACCCGAACAGGGGCAGGTATATGCCGAAAGGAGTTTGCAGATAGCACGGGAGATGTTCTATGTTTTTTCAATGATTAAAAGTTAGCCGATGCAACCGAAACTAAAATTTCTTGACCGTTACCTTACCTTATGGATATTCCTTGCGATGGCGACAGGAATAGGATTGGGGCATTTTTTTCCGAGCATTTCCAATGCTACCGATGCCCTGTCCGTAGGCACGACCAATATCCCTTTGGCGATAGGTCTGATATTGATGATGTACCCACCATTGGCTAAGGTGGATTATTCACTGTTGCCCAAAGCATTTAAGGACACCAAAGTAATCGGCATATCCTTATTGCTGAATTGGGTTATCGGTACGGTATTGATGTTCGGTTTAGCCGTTCTGTTCCTACGGAACGAACCCGACTATATGACAGGTCTGATACTTATTGGCTTGGCAAGATGTATTGCAATGGTCATCGTATGGAGTGACTTGGCAAAAGGGAACAGGGAATATACGGCATTATTGGTGGCACTGAACAGTATCTTTCAGATAATAAGTTACAGCTTCTTTGTTTGGCTGTTCATCAACGTATTGCCCAACAAATTAGGTTTAGCCAATTTCAACGTAAGCGTATCCATGAAAGATGTAACAGAAAGCGTATTGATTTATTTGGGTATTCCTTTTTTCGCAGGTTTTTTAAGCCGTTATACGCTTGTAAAGTCAAAAGGTATAGAATGGTATAATAGAAAATTCATACCCAAGATATCGCCCATTACACTGTATGCTTTACTGTTTACAATCGTGTTAATGTTCAGTCTGAAGGGCGATAAAATATTGGAACTGCCCATGGATGTCGTAAAAGTAGCTGTACCGTTAATCATCTATTTTGTACTGATGTTTTTCGTGAGTTTCTTTATCAATAAATCGTTGGGTGTCCCTTACGACAAAAATGCATCTATCGCCTTTACCGCTACAGGGAACAATTTTGAGTTGGCAATAGCCGTATCTATCGCCGTATTTGGCATTCACTCACCACAGGCATTTGTGGGGGTTATCGGCCCACTTGTCGAAGTGCCAATATTGATACTTTTGGTGAGAGCAAGCTTGTGGCTGAAAAATAAATATTATGGACAATAACACGCTATCACGATACTGCACATCGTACTTTTATCGATATACCTTATCAGACTTGAGAAACAAGAAACCTAAAACCCCTGCCAATAAGGATGTCAGCAGAATGGAAAGCTTACCCTCTGCTATGTGCAGCGCATCATCGAAAGATAGGATGGCGATGAAGATAGACATGGTAAAGCCAATTCCCGCCAACAGCCCTACCCCCAGGATATGTCTCCATGTACTATCGACAGGTAGCGTACTTAATTTCATTTTTGTACAGATAAAGGATGTCAATAAGATCCCGACAGGTTTTCCGACCAGTAATCCCAAAGTAATTCCCAGACCAAGCGGTGCGGTCAGCCCATGGAGCATCTCGCTTTCTAAGGTTATATTTGTATTGGCAAATGCAAATAAAGGGATGATGATGAAGTTGACGGGTTTTACAAGGGCGTGCTCCAACCTTTCCAAAGGAGACTCTACATCCGTGTCATTGGTTGGGATTGTCATCGCGACCAATACGCCTGCGATCGTGGCATGTATTCCCGAATGGTGGACAAAATACCAGATGAATACGCCCGGGATTAAATAAAGGTACGGGTTTTGGATATTCATCCTGTTCATGATGATGAGCACGGCCATTCCTACACCTGCATATAGCAGGTAGGTCGTCTCGATCCCTGATGAATAAAAAAACGCGATGACCAAAATAGCAATGAGGTCATCGACAATAGCCAATGCGGCCAGGAAAATCTTTAAGCTGCCTGGTATGCGATTGCCCAATAGATTGATAACAGCCAAAGCAAATGCGATATCTGTCGCCATTGGAATTCCCCACCCTCCTGCGGTGTCTTTTCCGGCATTCAGGCTTAAATAGATCAACGCCGGGACAACTGCTCCACCTACAGCACAGAGTATGGGTAAAGAAGCTTTCTTTGGCGAAGATAATTCTCCTTCCACGATTTCCCGTTTGATCTCCAGGCCAACGAGTAAGAAGAAAATAGCCATCAGCCCGTCATTAATCCAGAGCAGGGCTGAATAGCGAAGATGTACGGTCTCATTTTCGAAACCCAATGGATAATCCAATAGGGCTTGAAGACCACTCGCCCAGGACGTATTGGCAATAACCATCGAAATGACAACGCAGATAAACAGGAGTATCCCCCCTGCATTGCTGGATTTAAAAAAGTTTTTGAAGACTGTAAGATTGATCAATTGAGCCATATCGGTAAAAATAGTTATTTTGTATTCGCCGTACTGTCCTTATTCCAGATATCCATATTGGGGAAATTGTATTTGGTATTGTCAAAGACCGGATCCCGGTTTTCTTTTCTTTGTGTCGTATAATCCTTAAATACCACCAGCACTTTTTTGTGCAGCAGCAAAATGGCGATCAGGTTGAGCCAGGCCATCAGGCCAACTCCTATATCCCCCAAAGTCCATGCCGCTTCTGCGGTGGTGACACATCCCATATAAACTGATATGAGGATCAATATGCGCAGCATCCAAACCAGTACAGTACCTTTGTATTTGCCGGCGATAAAACTGACATTGGTCTCGGCAATGTAGTAGTAGGCCATAATCGTTGTAAAAGCAAAAAATAACAAGGCCAATGCCACAAACGCGCCCCCGATCAAAGGAAAATGGTGTGCGACAGCATACTGGGTAAATTCGGGACCTGCCTGTATATTTGGAAGATTTTCGACAATAAACCCGCCATCCGGGTGTGCGATATTGTATTGCCCTGTAAACAAAATCATAAATGCGGTAGCGGTACAGACAAATAACGTATCGACGTAAACGGAAAAGCCTTGTACCAAACCTTGCTTGACCGGATGGGATACTTCCGCGGCCGCGGCCGCATGAGGGGCTGTCCCTTGACCGGCTTCATTACTGTATATTCCCCGCTTTACACCCCAGGAAATAGCCATGCCGACAATTCCGCCAAATGCGGCATCCAGCTGCAGGGCTGACCGAACGATCAGGCTCAGCACTTCGGGTATCTTTTGGACATTCATGGCAATAATTACTAATGCCATAAGGATATAGGCTCCGGCCATAAATGGAACTACGAATTCCGCAACCCGGCTGATACGTCTGACACCTCCGATAATAATAATGCCTAACAACGCGGCTAATATGAAACCAATAACCTGCCCGGATATGCCAAAAGACGCGGTAGACGCTAAAGCTATGCTGTTACTTTGTACGCCGGGCAAAAGAAATCCCGTGCTGACAATGGTGACTACCGCAAAAGTCCATGCAAATACTTTAGAGCGCAGGCCCTTCTGTATATAAAATGCCGGTCCTCCTCTATATTGGCCTCCTTTGACCTCTTTGTACATCTGCCCAAGAGTAGCCTCGACTATGGCGGATGAGCTCCCCAAAAAGGCGATGACCCACATCCAGAAGACAGCTCCGGGGCCACCCATAGCAATGGCTGTGGCTACTCCAGCTATATTTCCGGTGCCTACCCGTCCGGATATCGCAAGGGCAAACGCCTGAAAAGATGATATGCCTTTGGATGAACTTCCCCCTGAAAAGAGTAATTTCACCATCTCTTTCAAATATCTTATTTGGGGTACACCAAACCGGAAGGTAAAATAAACACCTGTCGCAAGACATAGATAAACTAAGGCATCGCTCCAAACAATATTATTCACATTATCTATTATCTCTCGCATCAATTATTGGTTGTATTTATTTAATAAGGGGGCAAAATAGGAAAAACCTGTCATTATTCGAGGGATTATTGCATAGATAATGCCTATAGAATGATTTGTTTGACATCAATACCACATATATCACCCTCGTGCAATCCAAAGAATTCTAAAAACTTACTCATAAAATGTTTGATGGTGTAAGACACAATATAGTTAATCTATTTTTAACACGACTTTTCGATCTGGTTCTTGGTATGCTATATTTTTTCTTATTTTGAATACTTTATTAGACTTTTAGCTTAATCGATATGTAAAGTTAGTTGTATGGAACGACAAGAGTACTTTAATTTTTTTCACAAAGTAAGCACCGCAGACTATGATTTGTTGGTGAGCAAATTCAAATCAAGGGCCTTTAAGAAAGGGGAATTCATAACCGTTCCGGGCCAGGTTCAAAAAGAGCTGTATTTTGTAAAAAGCGTGGTACAGATGTCGTATTTTGACGCGGACGATAAGTCGCACGTCATTGCATTTACCTATTATCCGAACTTGTGTGCCATTCCGGATTCATTTCAGTTTCAGGCTCCTTCAAAATATTTTCTTACCTGCCTGATGGACAGCGAAATGGAATTTATCACGTTTGATGAACTTCAAAAACTGTTTGACGAATCACAACAAATAGAAAGGCTTTTCAGGAAGATGACAGAATTTGTATTGGCCGGAATGATTAACCGACACATTGAGTTACATTCATTGACGATAGAAGAGCGTTACAGATCATTTTGCCAGCGAAGTCCGCATTTGCTCCGGCTCGTCCCTCATAAATATATCGCTTCTTATCTGGGCATGGATCCAACTAATTTCAGTAAGCTTTTTAATCGTGTAACATTCTGATATTGGTATAGACCAAGATTTGTCTTCTGAATGGTAACGAACTTTGTCATAAAATTTGATATGACAAAACATTGGCTCGACACATCGGAATACCCCTTCGCTTCGAATTATTTTAATATACATGGACTCAACCTCCACTATATAGATGAGGGGCAAGGAGAAACCCTGTTATTCGTTCACGGAACACCGTCATGGAGCTTCGATTTCCGACACATTATTAGGGAGTTGAAAACTGATTTCCGATGTGTCGCAATCGATCATATTGGGTTCGGGCTTTCTGACAAGCCGCAACATTACGATTATTCGACACAAAATCATAGCGAGACACTTGAACAATTTGTGCTTGAAAAGGGATTAGAAAATATCACGTTGGTCATTCATGATTTCGGTGGTCCTATAGGGTTGAACTTTGCAATTCAATATCCCGAAAAGATCAAAAGTTTAGTCATTCTTAATTCCTGGTTATGGAGCAGTAAAAATGACGCTGACTTTATCCGACTGAGCAAAGTGCTGAAAAATCCATTGCTTCCTTTTCTGTATCGGTATCTCAATTTCTCGCCCCGATTTATTCTCCCTACATCATTTGGGGAACATAAACTTTCCAAGCATATATTAACACAATACACCAAGCCTTTTGCGAACAGGACGGAGCGGAATGGTCCATTGGCATTTGCCTGGTCTCTGCTGAATGATCAGGATTGGTTCGAAGAGCTTTGGAATAACAGGCAATCTATTTCGACCAAACCGACTTTGTTTATTTGGGGAATGAAAGATCCGCTACTTAAACCCCATCTTTTGGAAAGATTTGTTTTAGGCTTTAAAAACTCAGCAACTGTCCGACAGGAAACATGTGGTCACTTTCCGCAAGAAGAGCAGCCTGACATTGTGTTAAAATCTATACGTGACTTTCTGTTGCCAAAATAAGGTGGTATCTATGTGAAAAATCACGAATAGTATTCTGCCTGACATATTTCCTATGCTTTTTCCAGTTCGTGTACAAAATCCCTGCCCCAATAGTTCAGATCATAATGCCTGACGATTTCAAAAAGCCTGCTCATACGTACTTCTTTCTCTTCTTCGTCCATGATCAGTGCTTTCAACAAGCTTTCTTTCATGCTTTTTTCATCATATGGATTGGTTAGTAACGCATATTGCAGCTCTACCGAACAGCCGGCAAATTCTGAAATGACCAGAGCGCCTTTTTTCTTTTGTCCGGAAAGTCCCTGGGCAGCGACATACTCCTTCGCAACCAGGTTCAATCCGTCCCGAAGCGGCGTGATCCACGCGACATCGCTGATACCGTAATAATAAACGACTTCCTCAAAAGGCAAGGCGCGGTAAAAATATCGGATAGGCGTCCAGTCCATGGTGGAATATTTACCATTGATCTCGCCGACGGCCTGATTAAGCTCCTGCATGATCTGGTTGTATATCTTCATGCCCTGTGAAGGGGGCGTGCAGATGTTGATGAGCTCGACTTTTCCCCTATATTCAGGGTATTCTGCCAAAAACTCCCCGAAAGCCTTGACTTTCTCCAATGGGCCTTTGACATAATCCAGACGCTCCACGGACAATATGAATTTACGGCCGCTTTTTTCTTTTTGTTCGATAGCCGTGCTGATCCGCTTTTTGAGCTTCGGTTGGGACAGCATACGTTCGATATTCGCTACATTCACCCCTACCGGTTGCGCGCCGAGGCGGATCTGTCGCCCCTCGATTTCGATGACCTTGGTCATCTGCTCCACGCCCAAAGCACAGCTATAGGTCAGGAACTGCTTAGCAGCATTGATCTTCTTTAGTACCTTGAAAGGTGTATGGCTACGCAGCACATCGACAAAATTTTCTACGTAGCGCGGGATATGAAAACTGATGAAATCACACAATAACAGCGAACCAATAATCTCTCTCCGCCAGGGTATGATATTAAAAATATCTGCTGCCGGGAAAGATGTATGGTGAAAAAAGCCTATCTTGACATCAGGCCTCAGTGCTTTCAGAAATGCCGGAACCATCCAAAGATTGTATTCATGTATCCATACCAATGCCCCCTCATCTGCCTCTTCGGCCACACGCTCTGCAAAAATCTTGTTGATCTCCAGGTAATGTAGCCAATCTTCGTGATTGAACTTCGCTTTGTCCACAAAAGAGAATATCGTCGGCCAAAAGGCTTCTTTTGAGAATACCCGATAAAAGCGGTCAATGTCTCCCTTGGATAGCCCTATTGTCGCGGCCACCAGATTCGGATACTTTTCCTCATCGATCAGCTGGTTTGGCACAGGTGCCCCATTCTTTTCCTTGACCTCTTCGCCTATCCATATACCGGTACGCTTGTTTTCAAACAGGCCCAGCAAGGACGGGATGATACCATTGGGGCTTTTTGGGGATACACGTACGGACTTGCCGTTCACCACCTTTTTCTCAAAAGGCAGGCGATGGTACACGATGACAAGTTGCTCTTTTTGTGATTTGGAAGATTTTCTACGCTTTTGAGGAGTCGCGTTCCTATACTTGCGGAATACTTCAAAGTTTTCCATCGCTTCCAGGATACCGCCTGCCCCCTCACGTTCTGCCTGCAGTATATCCGGGATGCCCTGTACCGCATCGATGAGCTTTTGTTCGGACCGTCCAACAGCAACTCCCTTGAAACCTGCCTGAAAAAGAGACAGGTCATTCAGCGTGTCACCTGCGACCAGCACATCTTCCGGGTCTTCGTTTAGATAGGAAACAAGCGCCTGCAAAGAACTGCCCTTGTTCACACCCTGAGGCATTAAGTCCAGGTATTTGTCTACCGACGTAATCAAGTCGAGATCATTCTCCTGTGCTATTGCCCGTATCGCTGTAAGATCCGTATCTGCTGTATAGTAATAAGAACTCCTCCTTTGTTGCGGAACTTCTTGTTTGCGGATGCCCGCCATTTCGAGTATCTGTGCTTCCAGATCATAAATATGGGGCCATTTGGCTTCTATCTGCGACTGCAGGGGCTCTATGTTTTCCAGTGTGTGCCCGTTGACGATGGTGGACCCGACATCGGAAATCACGTAGTCAGGTGTAGGTATGATGGGGTTGTTCAATAGCGGGATGACAGTCTCTATGCCCCTTCCCGTGACGAATACCAATTTGATCTTTGGGTTTTGCCGGATAATCCGGTACAGTTCCAGTCGATCCTGCATTTTCCCACCCAAAAAAGTTCCGTCCAGATCAGTTGCTAATAACATTATTTTAAACTCCTTTCTAATAATTTAAATTCGATGCTCACAGGCATATGTTTGTATAAAATTCGATAGGCGGTGTTGACAATAGGCATGTTAATATCCAGTTCTTGTGCCGTTTCGTATATACCCTTGGTGGCCGGATACCCTTCGGCCACCATATACGTCACCTCTTTTATGTTCAGTATATCGTACCCTCGTCCGATCAGCTCGCCAAATGCACGGTTGCGGCTATGTTCTGAATATGCTGTAACCAATAGATCTCCTAAATAAGAAGAAGTACTGATATTTGCCGTCGGATTGATCTTTTGCATGAGTTCTCCTAATTCAGCGATGGCATTGGCAATAAGCACAGCGATGAAATTGTCACCATATTTAAGCCCTTTGGCCATACCACTGACGATACCGATGATGTTTTTGTAGATCGCGGCATACTCAACACCTACCGGATCCAAACTTTGATTAATCTGTATATAGGATGAACAAAAGAAATCCTCCACACTTGCCACGAAAGCCTCATTGACAGAAGCAAGGGTCATATACGTTTTTTGGTTGAGCCCGATTTCTTCGGCATGGCAGGGCCCGCCTATAACCAGTACATCTTCTGGGGAGACTCCAAAACAGGTAGAAATATAAGAGGACGGCAACAGATTTGATGCGCCTACCGTTCCTTTAATTGATATGATGACCTTTTTGTCCGATAGACAGTTGCTCTCCATATTGCTGACCACATCGGGCAAGTGTGCGCTTGGGATAGCAAAAAGAATATATCCGGATGTATCAAGGGCTTTGTCCAGGTCATTTGTTGCCACGACATAAGGTTTGTTCAACGAGACAAAATTCAGATAATCCGGGTTAGCGCCATTCTTGTTGACAGCATCGGCCTGCTCCTTCCGCCGGAGATACCAGGTGACATGAACTTTATTTTCTGCTAAAATTTTGACTAACGCCGTAGCCCAGCTACCGCCTCCTATAACACTTACTTTTTTAGACAAACTGTGTTGATTTTTTCGTTTAAGAAGCCCGTTTGAGCAGGGCTAAAAGACCAAGAATTAGTACAAAGGTAGGGAAAATAAACGAAAAGGCCAAAGTTGGCCTGTGGGCGAGCAGGCAAACGGATCAAACTTATACCGTCATTTTTATCAGCCCCTTAGTCCGGCACACTTACTTTGATAGAGACAGTTTGTGATGATATTTGCCTGCTTCGCTTGTAAAAAATCCCGTCAAAACGGTCTATTCTTCGGCTTTTTTGCCCCGATCTGAAGTCTGAGGTTAAGACTGTTCGTATTTTTTGATTACATTTGTATAGCTATTTTTCCAAAGTGATGATCTTATCACTGCATACCCAAGGAATCTCGGTTATAATCACGATAATTTGTTTTGTCTTTTATGTAATCATTGTATAGGAGATTCCGGGATAAGGCTTTCCGTTTTCTATTTCGGAACAATCAACTTTTTGAAAGTACGATATGATAAAATTTAGTAGTATAAAAACCACACTCAGCAAAGGCGTAACCGTTCCCAGTTTGATCTTCATTGCAGGTATTTGTTTGTTATCTGCCATTTATCCGAAATTGACAGAAAACCTGCTTAACACTGTTAAAGATTTTATTTTTGTCAACCTGAACTATGTGTATGTCTGGTCGGTAACGATTTTCGTCCTGTTTTTGGTTTATTTGATGTTCAGCAAATACGGGAATATCCGTTTGGGAAGAAACGACAGTAAGCCTGCTTATTCTTTCTTTTCATGGATTTCCATGCTGTTTGCCGCGGGGATGGGGATCGGATTGATGTATTTCAGCGTTGCCGAACCGATGCAGCATTATTCCAATGAGGTGTTTTCGGGAAATACGGCCATCCAGCGCGCTAAGGATGCACAGCTCTATACGTTTTTCCATTGGGGCATTCATGCGTGGGCGATTTACGGTATTGTGGGACTGTCTTTAGCTTATTTTGCCTATCGTTATCGTTTGCCACTTTCCTTGAGAAGCTGTTTTTATCCTTTGCTGAAAGATAAGATTAAAGGCACTTGGGGCAATACGATCGATATTTTTGCCCTTTGCAGTACGTTTTTCGGGATCACCACTACGTTGGGTTTTGGCGTAGTGCAGATCAACTCGGGGCTGGAAACATTGGGTGTCTTACCGGGGAGCAGCTTTATTTATCAGGTATTAATTGTAGGTGTATTGGTTTCGCTTTCCATTATCTCTGCTGTGAGCGGTGTGGACAAAGGCGTCAGGATATTGAGCAACATTAATATCGTAAGTGTAGTGGTGCTTTTGCTGTTCGTTTTGGTTCTCGGTCCTACTGTATATCTGATAGGAAGTTTCACGGAAGGCATCGGGAACTATATCAATAATTTCTTTAGCCTTACTTTTAACACGCACGTTTATGAAGCCGAAACGCAACCGTGGTTTTACGACTGGACGATATTGTATTGGGCTTGGTGGATTTCCTGGTCTCCTTATGTGGGGCTGTTCATCGCCAAGATTTCCAAAGGACGAACCATACGTGAGTTTATTGCGGCGGTCTTAATTATACCTACCCTGTTTAATTTCATATGGATGTCGGTCTTCGGGAACAGTGCGATCTGGTTTGATGTGAATATCGCAGACGGAGCTTTGAGCCAGCTTGCCAGCAACCCGGATGCACTGATGTTCCGCTTTTTGGAATATTTGCCTTTGACCGAGATCATCAGCTTTTTGGTCATTGCTATTATCATTATTTTCTTCGTAACCTCTGCCGACTCGGGCATGTTCGTCATGAACAGTATTGCAACCAAAAATGCCCGGATTTCACCAAAATGGCAAACGGTCGGCTGGGGATTTCTGCTTGCCGTATTAGCACTGATGTTGCTGAACGCGGGCGGACTGAACGCATTGCAGAGCATGACATTGATAACCGCTTTACCGTTCTCGGTTATTATTCTGTTATTTATCGTTAGTCTGGTCAAGGCCTTGGCGATCGACCAAAAATATTATGAACGTGATTTTTCAGCCACGACCATCCCATGGTCGGGAGAGTCCTGGAGACAACGATTGAAACAGATCGTTTCCTTTAATGATAAAAAATCCGTTAGCCGTTATATCGATACCACGGTAAAAGAAGCCTTTTATGAACTGCAACAGGAGTTTGCAAAAAATAATATTGATGCAACGATCAATTCCTATGAGAAACCTCAAAGAATAGAGATCGAGATCAAGCATGATGTCGTTAATAACTTTGTCTATGGTGTAAAGAATGAGACAAGGGTGGTGTCCGACTATCTGCTCAATGAAGAGAATCTACCCGATGTGGATGACAGCCAGACCCACTTTCCCAAATCCTATTTTGGGGATGCCCGTGAGGGGTATGATGTACAGCTTTTTACAAAAAACGAGCTGATCTCTGACGTACTGAAACACTATGAAAGATTTATCGAGATCATTGTGGAAAAAAGGAACGAAATGTTTATCAGCAGTAATGCCAACCGAAGATTAGAATGAGCAGGTACCGCTAATCTCATAGCTGTATGCTACGCAAATAGGGTATCAACTCTTTGATTGCGTAACGGCATATACTCCTCCGATTACGAGTAAGGTAGCCAACACTTTATCTCAACTGACCAGATCTTGCTCTGCAATAATAGCTACCACCGCTGCTACGATCGGTTGCAAGTATAATTGCCGCCGAATTGGGCTTCAAGTACCAACAGCATTTTACCCGGCTGTTCAAACAAAAGACAGGCGTAACACCAAATGAGTACAGGAGCTTGAATTAAAAAAGCAGGGGAATATATCCCCGTACATTATCTCGTTGCCGTCAACAAAACAGGGACTTCCGGGTTTAAGATAATTGCTCTGGCCAGGCTCTTGTGGAACAGCTTTTCAAAGAAATTTCTTCCGCCAACCAAGGTAAGCAGGCATAGATCCGCCTGAAGCTGATCAATAAGGGTATTTACCGTATCGATATTCTCTTTATCCTCGACAAGTGAAGTCTCTACCGACCGGCTGTAGCCACTTTCTTCGACCAGTTTGTCCTTCCAGTTATCCAATCGTATTTTTCCCTCCTCCGAAAGATGTTCTGCAATGTGTACCATCGTGCATGAGGGGCAACAGGCATCATACAGCTCCATCATCACCTTCAATACCAGCACATCGTCCTTTTGATAGTCCGTGAAGAAAACAGCATGTTCCAGGTTAAAACCTTTCGTATGTTCGGGTATGATCAACAGGGGAATCTGGATTGTTTTCGCTACGTCATAGGTATTGCTTCCCAACAGATCTTTGCGCTGGCCCGATGCGCCGTGGGTACCCATCACAATAAAGCTTACCGTATCATCTGACAACAGATAGGTGTGAAGCGCCTCTTTAAGATGATCTCTCACGATAGACGTTCTTATTTCTACTTTGCCGGCATTGTCCAGTTTTTCTAAAAAATCTGTCATCCGCTTTTGCGCTTCGATCCCTGCCCGTTGGGCATCGGTTTCATTGGCAAGCTGACTTTGAAAGGCAGAATAAAGCGGTCTATAGGCGTGGATAATGTGTACATCGGCGTTTAAGAGCCGGGCCAGCCCCAAGGCATAGGTAGTTGCAACAAATGCATTGTTTGAAAAATCAGTAGGAACTAATAAGGTTCGTCTCATGATGTCGTTTTTATGCTAAAAAAAGTTCAATAGATCAATGGAATATGACCAACTCTCAAAATAAACAAAAAAACAAGAGAAACCAAACAAACTATATTTAATGTATATGTATATTTGTTATTAAACTAAACTTTGGGAACCGTCATGAACAAGCTGTTTAATTTTTTTGATCTGCACAAAGACGAAGACGAAAAGGAAAAAGTGCTGGAAAATGTCATCAGCAATATTTCTTTCAGAGGTGCTAATGCCTGGATATTGGCCTGTGCGATAGTCATCGCTTCTGTGGGACTGAATGTCAATTCAACAGCGGTCATCATCGGTGCCATGTTGATTTCACCATTGATGGGCCCGATCTTAGGGGCTGGTTTCGCCTTAGGGACATTTGATTTCCCGCTGTTGAAAAAATCCATCAAAAATCTTTTGATCGCGACATTGATCAGCCTGGTGGTTTCTTTCCTGTATTTCCTGCTAAGCCCGTTTAAAGACGCCCAATCCGAGCTACTGGCCCGCATATCGCCCAATATTTATGATGTGCTGATTGCTTTTTTCGGTGGACTGGTCGGTGTCATTGCGATTACACGGGTCAATAAGGGCAACCCTATCCCCGGAGTGGCCATCGCTACCGCTCTGATGCCTCCGCTCTGTACAGCCGGATATGGACTGGCGATAGGCAATATCTCCTTTTTTGCCGGCGCTATATATCTATACATCATCAATTGCGTTTTCATTTGTCTGTCTACCTTTGCTATCGTTAAATATCTGCGGTATCCCAAGGTTCATTATGTGGACAAATTGCGGGAAAAACGGATCGGGCAAAGCATTACCTTACTGACTATCATATTGATTGCTCCCAGCCTGTATTTTGCATACAACCTCTTGCAGGAAAAGAAATTCAGTGACCGTATCAAGCAATTTGTACAGCATGAATTTGCCGAAAAAGGCTATACTATCGTTTATGAAAAAACACAGTTCAATAAAAATCCGAAACGCCTGGAGCTGGCTTTCCTGACCAAAAAATTTCAGCCTGTAGAAATCGAACAGCTCCAAAACTCATTGGTATCATATGGTGTCGAAAATACGGAGCTCATTATCAAACAGGACAGCGTAGACCTCAGGTCTGCAATATTGAGCGAAATAGACAAGCATACCGTCTCCGTTAATGAAAAAGATCTTACGATCCGTAGCCTGAACCAGCGCCTTTCCCGCTATGAGCTGGCAAATGTCCAGCTTCGTCATGATATGGCTATACTGTTCCCGCAGATAGCACATTATAGCATTGGTGTGCAACAGTATTACAATACCAGGGACAGCCTGGTCAATTACATAGCATTTGTCTATCAGGCTAAGGACGACTTTCCCGAAGAGGAAGAGCAGAAATTGAAAAAATGGCTATCTGTACAGTTTCCCAATGACAGCCTGGCCATCGTGCCGACCGGCGCAGAAAGCAAACTATAAAAAAGATTTGATATGGTCATTATATCCGTAGATAGCTAATATATCGCCCTGTTCCAGTACGGTACCCGGTTTGGGTATACCGTGGAGTATCGTCGTAACCATACTTTTTCCAAAGGTTGTTTTCTGCTCTTTGCTTTTTAAAATGGTCAATACCAATAGTTCGTATTTTTCGCGGAAACCGATCTCTTGAATACTTTTACCCACATATTTATCCGGCACGACGGCTTCGACGATGCTGTAATTACTGTTCAGCTCGAATGAATCGACCAGCCCGGTCATGCAAAGCTTCTTTGACCAGCGTTCGGCAGATTCTTCCTCGGGGTGGGCAATCTCGGATATTCCCAGAGCGGTCAACACTTTTTCATGAAGCCTGTTGACCGCTCTGCTGATCAGACGTTTGACCCCGGCTTCTTTACATAGGGCTGTCACCATGATATTGGCGCCTTCATCTTCTCCTATTGCCACTACGACTACATCCGTATTCCTCAGAGGCAAAGTATAGAAAGCGGTTTCCTCAGTAGCATCCAGGCAGATACAATGTGTTATTTTTTCCTTTAGGGCAGTTATCTTTTCCATCCGTTGATCCACTCCCACGACTTCGTTGCCCTGCATCGTTAGCTTCATGGCCAGAGAGGCGCCGAAATTACCCAAACCTATAATGATAAATTTCATGATGTTACGTTATTTATTAATAAACCGTTAGCTCTTCCTGCGCATAGCGGTAGTGCGTATATCTTGTTTTTTTGATAAAAGCAATGAGTACCGACAAAGTGGTCACACGGCCAATGAACATCAAAAAGATGATGACAATTTTGCTTCCTAACACGAGTTCAGGGGTTGCTCCCAACGACAGCCCGACTGTACTATATGCCGAAAAACATTCAAAGGCAATGTCCACCAACGGGCGCTGTGGTTCAAAGAATGATATCGCAAATACCCCCATACCGATCGTCATAAGGGATAAAAACATCGTCGCAAAGGCCCGTTGCTGTGATATCCCGCTGATTTCCCGCCTGAACACTTCCGTACGGTCCTTGCCACGGGCCAGGCTCAATACATTCAATACGGCTACAGCAAATGTACTCGTCTTGATTCCGCCTCCGGTAGAATTCGGAGAAGCACCAATCCACATCAGCAGGATTATAAACAGCACGGACGAGAATTGCAAAGCTCCAAAATCGACACTGTTGAATCCGGCCGTCCGTGGCGTAGTTGCTGTGGTAAAGGCAATAACTAACTTACCGATACCGCGATGTTCTGAAAGCACATGGCCATATTCATTAAAAAAGATAATAAGCGTAGCGATACCCGAAATAGCAACGGTAGTAACCAGATTGATTTTACTATTGATATTCAATACCCAGGGCCGGTATAGATCTTTTTTAGATGTCCATTTGCCAATAAGCCGGTTTATAATATGCTTTAAATAGGTCAATATATTGATTACAATAGGAAATCCCAAGCCACCAAATATATAGATCAAAGCTATCACCAGTTGCAGGTTATAATTGAAAACAACCGTTTCATTCATCAGTCCGTCCGGTAAGAGGGAAAAACCTGCATTGCAAAAAGATGAAACAGCATGAAACAGGGAAAAGAAGACCTTATTGATGCCTAATGCTGACATTTCATCTCCAATACTGCTGTAAATAGCGAGTGCGCCTACAAGCTCAATACCAAAAGTAATCAATACTGTATGTTTTAACAGATCAAAGACTTCAGACATTTGTTTGGTGTTTGAGAACCCTCCGATAGTCAATTGGTTTTCATACGAGCTTCCTCCCTTTAAAAAATAACTAAACAGACCGGCAAAGCTCAATATGCCGATACCGCCCGCCTGTATCAAAAGCATGATAATCAATTGTCCCCAAAACGTAAAATGGCTCGCCGTATCCACAACTACCAACCCCGTGACACAGACAGCACTGGTCGATGTAAATAACGCGTCCGTCCAAGCCAGCGGTCTATGAAGGGCGAAAGGTAATTTTAGCAAGAGCGTGCCCGCAACGATCAGCATAAAAAAACTAAATACAAACAACTGGGCAGGATTATACAATCGCTTTTTCATTCCGGATAAGGATAAGAGCCTGTTTAAAATTCATCTAATAATTTTCTTATGTCTCTTTTTGCCTGTGACTTCGTTAAATTTTATCGAGATAATTTCCGATTATCCCGATAAAATTTGCCTTGCCTCGCTCAAAAATAGCCTATAAAAAATTTTACAATATAAATTTAAACAGGCTCTAATAAAAACAGCGGTAAAACTATAAAATATTTTTAGGACTTATCCACCGTTTATAGATGTTTAACAAAAACCTTTCGATCCTCCTGACATTCCTACCCGCAGGAATACTTGGCTATCGTTTCTGAGGGCTAAAAAGAAAGAGGACTGCTGATAAAAGCATACTAGCCGACTGACCTGTCATTAATTATTGAATTTCATGCACCTGCTTGTCCAATAGATGGCGCAGATCATCTGATGCAGGAAGCTCAAACACTTCCAGGTCAAAATATTTGATCGCCGCAAAAAGGTGGTCAAAAATATCGGACATGACATCCTCAAAAAATGCCCATTCCGTCCCCTTTGTAAACATGTAGAGTTCCAGCGGAAGTCCGTTTTCAGTGGGTTCCAGTTGACGGACCAGCAAGGTTAATCCTTGATGTATATTGGGGTTATGCAGGGCATAAGCTTTTATATACGCTCTGAACAGGCCTATGTTTGTCATTCTGCGCCCGTTGACCAATACCTCTTCGTCAACATTGTGTTCATTGTTATATTTCTTGATTTCTTCTTCTCTTTGTGCGATATATGGAGCCAGAAGTGCGATTTTCCTCAGGTCTTCTATTTCGCTGTTATCCATATATCGGATGGTTGATATCTTGATATGGATAGCGCGCTTGATCCTTCGCCCACCACTTTCCTGCATCCCCCTGTAATTCTTAAAAGAATCACTTAACAGGGTATAAGTTGGTATGGTCACAATGGTCTTGTCCCAATTCTGCACCCTGACATTGTTGAGGTTGATTTGCAACACATCTCCGTCTACGCCATATTTAGGCATTTCTATCCAGTCCCCGACACGTACGGAATCATTTGCAGAGACCTGTATGCTGGCCACAAAGCCGAGTATCGTATCTTTGAACACTAACATCAGGATAGCGGATGCTGCACCCAGAGAGACGAGAAAAGACCATGGCGAATTGCCCGTAAGAATAGAAACGATCAGGGTGCCGACAACAAATATGAGGAATATCTGAAACACCTGAAGATAGCTGTCCAAAGGCTTGTCCACAAACGCCCTGGAAGATCGCAGGATATCCCGAGCAGTCTTTAAAACACTGTTTACCAGCCCATAAACCACAAATATAACCAGTATGCTCAAAAATTTGTCGAGAGCCGTTACAAAAGAGGGAAACCCAACAAAAATCAACGGTAAGAATTGCTGTGAGACAGCGATGAGAATAAGACGGCTTAGGTGTACATGTACTTTGTTGTCAAGCAGATAGTCGTCCCAGTTACTTTTCGTCTTTTTGATCAATCGTGTAACGATCGAATTAAAAAAACTTTTCAAAAGAAAGTCAATGAGCACCAACAGGATAAAGGCGACAATCAGAAGACCGGCCGAGGTAAGGATATGCGCAATTCTATCCTGCATGCCGGCAGTTTTTGCAAGTTCAAATGTCCATTGGTAAATCTGACTGGTTGTCTGTTCGGTAGTGTTAATGATGTTTGTTTTTTCCATATTAACAAACAAATGTACAAAAAACAAACTAAATGGGACTAGATAGGTTTCTAAAGGGTACACAGCCTCTATTTTATCTTTTGCTTTTCCCTTAGTGATCCGGTATAGCTGTTGCTCCTTATGGTTCCTTTTCGCCCATTTCTACTGCTATTTATTGCCAATTTGCGGGGGATTGGCCTTAGCCGTACTAAACCTGTTCATCAATAATGCGACCATCGAATCTCCCGACACATTGGTCGCTGTCCGGAGCATATCCAATGGTCTGTCGACGGCAAATATCAGGGCGATACCGGCTGGATTGACTCCGATGGATTCCAGTACGATTACCAGCATCAGGATACCGGCTCCCGGCACGGCCGCGGCACCGATAGAGGCCAACGTTGCCGTTGCTATGACACTTAGCTGTTGCGCGGTGGTCAGATCGTATCCCATGACCTGCGCAATAAAGATGGCGGCGACACCCTGATACAGACAGGTACCGTCCATGTTGATCGTGGCTCCTATGGGCAAAACAAAGCTCAGCACATCTTTCCGTATATGCAGGTTCTCTTCTGCACACTCCATCGTTGCAGGTAGCGTAGCTGCACTCGAGCTGGTCGAAAATCCTAACAGTTGGGCGGGTAAAATAGCCTTGAAAAATTTGACGGGGTTCATTTTGCCAAAAAAATAGACAAACATCGTGTATACTCCATATACCAGAACCAATAGCCCGAGTACAACGGTAAAAGCGTACATTGCCAAAGCTTTGAACATATCAATGGAAGGTGCCTCTGCAATGAGCGTAACAATAAGAGCGAATACACCATATGGAGCAAACATCATCATGATATCGACAATCTTCAATACGATGGCATTTCCGGTGTCCAGTACGTTTTTAAACGTCTCTATCTGCTTAGCGGGCAACAATATCATTGCAATACCGACCAGCAGGCTAAAGAATATGACCTGGAGCATATTACTGTTTGAGGTTGTCGCATGAAAAATGTTTTCCGGAACGATATCAATGAGTATCTGCAAGGGCCCTCTGACTTCCTGTACTACAGTAACTTGGTCTACCTTTTGCTGTACTTCGCCCCCAAACATTTGTAACATCTGCTCCCGGGTAGCTTCAGTTATAAAGCTACCGGGCTTAATGAGGTTAACCAACGCCAGGCCTATAATAACAGCGATAACCGTTGTTAGTATGTACACAGCAAACGTACGCAGCCCCAAGCCGGAAAGCTGTGTTACATCTTTTAGATCAGAAACTCCTTTGATAAGAGATACAATGATGAGCGGGATAGCGATCAATTTCAACAGATTAATGAAAATAGTACCAAAAGGCTTTATCCAGTCAATAACAAATTCTGTCCCTCCTGTAAACTGAATACAGAGCCATCCTGTCAGTATGCCTGCTACAATACCTATCAGTATCTGCCAGTGCAATGCAATATTTTTCATATCTTCTCTTTTTTTGTTAGCGGTTATCTGTCAATGAAGTTAATGTCCTGTTTACCCCAAACCACCCGAAAGTAGTGAAGTAACCAATATGGAGAATTATCCTCGGCGATGACGCACATTGACACTACCAAAAAGCATACAGCATTGGGTGTAGAACTTTCCGAGGAGAGGACAGTTCTCCGCTTACCCGCTCATTTTTTATCTTCACCCCGACTATCCTTCCACTTATCGTTGAGTTAATAAAGTTTTTGAGTGGTTCTAGCATAATAAGCTCCGTAAACAGTGATGAGACTCAAATATAACTAAATAGATTAAAAAAAGGAAAATCAGTTTGACTGTCAAAACTGTCGAACTCAATTCTTTTACAATCAGACTTTTCCTAATAGATAATGGCCTTTACGGGAAAAACGTTAAATTAGCTGAATTTTAGAAACTATTAAGGACTTAAAATCATTGTTATGAAGAAAAAAACTAACCCGGCTTTTATTTTTTTATTAGTCTTGGCAGGAATTGCCGGAATACTTTATTTATTAGGGATGCACGAAACATTTGGATTTGCGGGGATGTGCATTACCGCGTTAGTCCTTACATTCGTGATTGTTTTCTTTGTTTCGCGATAGACGAGCTACATTAACACTGAGAGCAGGGGTATAATGCTTAGGCGGTTATCTGTATGCGTTACATTTGTTCTGGTTTTGTTGACTTCCCATGATGTAGAATACCCCTACATTTTTTATCCAAAATAATATCCAAACCCTATTCTATTCTGATGAAGGGGCGAACACCGGTGCTTTGGAAATCATCGAACAACATGTTTGTCCCTGTATTCCAGGGGCGTTTTACCGATATTTTTTTTGAAAACCCTAAAAAAAGAAGCTTTAGAATTGAAACCCGACATTTCGCCGATATATTCGATTTTGTAATTGAGGTAATCAATATGGATAAGGTTCTGCTTGGCTTCTTCGATACGATAGCGGTTTATCAAATCTGAAAAGTTTGTTTTCAAGCTGGTCTTGATAAACGCCGACAAGGCCGCCGGACTGATGTTGAGCAGGTCGGCAACTTCATTCAATTTTAGTCCGGATCTTGTATATATTTTCTCCTCTTCCAAAAGCTTTTCAAGTTTCTCTTTCAGTATAAGGTTTTCCGTATAGCGCTTATCATTTCCCGTTCCTTTTAATGCTTCTACCTCATCTATAAACTTGTTAAGCGGCGTGACGGTATCAAAAAACTCTTGATATTGCTGCTTATTATAAATGACATGGTAGGACAAACCTTTGTTAATAATGAAGATATAGGTAAAAAGTGAAATGACCGGCACGGCAATCAGATCCGAATAAACATGTGCTTTGCCCCATATGAACACAGGCAAAAGATAAGCGAGCAGAAGCAGAAGCATCATCAAAAAGAGGTATTTGATAAAGTCAACCTGCCAGCGTACCGAAGCCTGAATTTCACGCACACCTAATTCCTCTGCCTTTTCCCGGTAATCCGTGACACTCTTCCATCCGCGGAATAAATAAAACCACAAATGCAACAAGAGCAAAGCGGCGAGTGTGTTTACTACCGGTTCTTCACCTGCATGCATTTGCTTCATCAAAACGACACTTTCCGCATCAGTAGCCGCCAGATAATAAAAAGACGTAGAAAAGGCAAGCACAGCAGGGACATAATGCCAAAATCCCTTTATCAGCCACCTTGTACTTTTGCCTTGTATAAAGGCCAGGTAACTGAGCAGGACTGGACCAAATGTAAAATTTATGGCCGCATTTATGGCGTTTAGAAAGAGCAGTCTCGGTTCGTGCAGAAATATTGAAATGACATTCAGGCTGATCGTCGAAACGGTGTAGGAGAGCAATATGCCTAGCAAGACATTTGCCTTTACATTGTCTTTCTTAAAAACGAGGCTAAACACCAAGGTGAGTAACACAAAAATTGCCAGCAGATTTATCTGAAGTAACACAGCGTTCGGGACTTGTACCATCGTTTATAGCGGATTATCGGTTAAAATAAACATATGGACACACTTTAGTGGATAATTTATATTTTTCTGATTTACAATAGTATATATACGCATTTCATGTTTTTGATACTACTTTTTAACGGATTTGATACTACCTGTACGCTGTTCTGTACCTTTCGTTACCCCAAAATAGGCGAAATTTAGTAAAATTTAAAATCCTTCGAGCCAAAATGGGGCATCTGCCCTATTTTTAGGCATGGCCCTTATGGGTAATATTGCAGTATCAATAACCAAATAATAGAGATATGAAAGCGAGACTAATCATTACAATGGCACTTTTTATGGGGTTATCAACAGTAAGTGCCCAAACTTTAGGAGATTTTAAGCCGGGAAAATCCGGACCAAAAAGTTTAGAAAGACCAAAATTCGATAACAAAAATGTATATATCGCCGATTTTGCGGTGCACTATCAAGTGTATAGCGAGAAATCTGCTTCTAAAAAAGGTGGTTCGGGAATATTTGGGGCAGTGATGGGTGCGGCAAAAGCTTCACTCGCAGTTGGTTTGGATATTTCTCAGGAAACACTTCAAAACATTACGAATGATGCGTATGCTAAATTTATAGCCGATTTAAAAGCAAATGGGTTTAATGTACTGAATGGAGATGAAGCAAAAAACACCGATTTTTTAAAGGATATAAATACAGTACAAACTTGGGTATGACCCCATCAAACACAATGGAAGGTGCTGTTACTGTCCATCCGCAAAACGTCGGATTTTTTTACAACGAAAAAGGCTCAAACACAAATACCACAAAACTTTCTAAAGAACTTAACGATGCGGCTGTTGCTCGCATTGATTTACATGTGGAATTTGTTAAAACAAAAGGTTCTAACAAAAGCGGTATCGGAGCGAATGTAGTAGCCAAAACCAATTTGGTTTTGTCAGACAATAATACGATTGCACATTTTATAGTTGGACGAAACAAAATTGGCGGTTCGCCTTTAGGCGAATATCAGGGCGTTCTGAAAAAAGAGTTGGACATTGACGGCGTTATCAAAGAAGAAAAAATAACCAATTATGTAACTTCCGAT
>PJTO01000073.1_pt1 | contig 155194 bp, 123 predicted proteins | sample 1512101 | NCBI WGS metagenome assembly PJTO01 (sample SAMN08177690, study PRJNA422409) | Soil metagenome, whole genome shotgun sequencing project. | reverse complement strand
TTCCAGTGACACGACTATACTGCGGCTGATTGAAAACGAGGTTTTTTCACCATCAGAAGGTTTGACTGCTGTCGGGGTGGACGACTGGGCTTATAAAAAACGGAATAGCTACGGTAGTATCCTGGTCAACCTTCACACGGGGAAAGCTATTGGTTTGATATCTTTCCCGAGCAGACAATCGCTGATACCATACTCGATAGAATTGTACATACGGCACATCGGTTTACCATTAAAGGAGAAAGCTTACGTAAAAAAAGGTAACTTTGTCATGCTAAACAAAAAGCACTGTCACTAAAACTGGGTGCATATTCCCGGAAACCTTGGGTGCATATGTCCGGATTTCGCAGGCAGGCGAGGAGGGAAATCTTAGAAAGAAGACGAGCTGATAGAAAACTAACTTCTTTGACAGAGCTAGAGCTGATTATAAAATCCTATCAGTCCGGCATGTAAAGAATTGGGTTTGGACCAAACTCCTTAAAAGTTTCCCAATTTTCTCACGCACAATACTCACAATACAGCTAAGTCAGAAATACTCGAATCTGAGGCAAGTGGTTTATCAAGGTTTGGTAGAGCACCGCGTTATAATAATTTACACCATGGCTAGCACTGAGACTATCGAATCTTCCACGAAGGATATCTATGATGATTCCGTTTTGAAGCCCAGCATTTATATAGGTTTCAAGTGTTTCAATTTCAGAGGAAAGGCTATTGTTCACGCGACTATCATAAGCATTTAGTAGATTTAAATTACTAAAATGGGCAGATACAATTCTAAAATTGTCTATCGACATCCCAACAGGACGTCTTAAGGAATGTGTAACAATAGGTGCAACTCCTACTCCATTAAATACAAGTTCTGAGTGGAGAAACTGTCTGTCAAGAATATTGTCATTGTAAAAATGAATAAATTGGCGGGCCGTATTTGTTCTCCATAACTCATCTTTTACGTTATTACAGTCATAGCAACAAGGAATAAGGTTCTTTACAAACATTGCATATTCTGGAAATTCATTCTTAGGGATATAATGATCAAGCGTTCTGGGCCTATCGAGCATACAATAAGGGCAAAGATCCTTTAATGTATGTGGTTGAGTAGAAAAAATTTTCCCCTTGACATATTTCGATGATACTGTTTCATTTTTATAACATCCAATAAGGTTTCCTCTGATATGTTCTTCCGCCAGCGTAAAAGCGGAGCCTGCCCTGCTCGACATTAGATGAAATCTTTGGAGATATTCAGGAAAGGTAGCCAATACTCGTGCTGAAACTGGATGGAGAACAGTTTTCGCTTTTGTCTTTTTTTCTTTAACAATTGTCAAGAAAAATATGTCTTCATTGATTTTGTAATATGTAGAGTTTATCATTGATTGACCTCTCCTTTGATCGTTTTTAGGTATAGTTGTGCATTGAGGCTCAGTCTATTGTCAAAAAGACCCATTATTTCTTCATAAGACTTTTCTTGGTTAAGGTTCTTTAAAACCTGTTTGTATATTTCCTCTTCCTCATCCACATGAAAAATTGCATTACTGATGTTGGAAAGGTTTTCACCGAAGCACTCGATTGTAGGCGGGAAAATAATTGGCATATTTCCCTGCCTATCGAAAACTCGGATAAATTTTGAAGGTATTTCCTGAAGTATTACCGGTGAATGTGTAGCAATAATACAGTATGAATTGTATTGATGAAGTATGATGTTCAACGTATTTAGAATCCTACTTACAATATTCGGATGTAGATGTGTTTCAGGTTCATCGAAAAGTATAATGGAGCCTTCTTCTAATGTAGCCAATAATCTCGTGAAAAAATGGAATGTGATTTTTTGGCCAGAGCTAAAGATTTCATCTAATATCGCCACGAAATCCCCTAATGTTGTGGCATCAAAGGCATCTGTTTGAACATCAATGTTCTGCAAGTCTAAAGCAGAATTCAAGATACTATACCAAAGATTCTTTCTACCGCGATCCTTTATCAGTCCACGATATGAATTCCAAAGTTCTTTGTTGTTCCGGTCAGAATCAAATGAGCCATCTCTATCTTTTAAACTGATTAGTTCGTAATTAATATCTTGTTTTTGAGGTATTCCAAAATTGTCGAATAGACTGAATGATATAGCCTTTACTTGAGAGAAAATCGGTCTTTCGGGTAAAAAATCTCCATCGTCGTTATTGTTCGCCAGTTTCTTTGCAAGTTGGGAAAGAAATTTTGTTTTACCCGTGCCGTTTTTTCCGATAAGGCAAAAGAATCGGTTTGGAAGTATCTCATTCCTTGTGAAACTAAAATCAACTTTGTGTGTGGCCAATGCCTTGGGCAATTGGTAAGTAAAACTAAATTCAAAATCTTTGCTCGCTCTTCTATGACCTAAAAAATTGTCATTATTGCTGTTTGAGAAAAAAATATTTTCGGCCTTGCTGCTTCTCAATAATGAAATTCTAAATCCAGGTTGGTTTTGATAGCGATAATTAAGTCTGCTGTCAAAAGTGCAATCATTGAGAGCGCGTAGAACTTTGTCCGGATCAAATGGCAACTCATATCGAATTGAATTGTAGTATTGCGATGATTGTCCCAAAGAAATAAAATTATCGCTAAGTTGAGTAAACATTTTTGGAAGCTGAGTGTATTTTTCATCTTCCATTAAGATTTTTACCTGCCCAAAACCAGTTCTGGTATCGATATCTTTATAATAAAAAGAGCTAAAGGAGGTGTAGTAACCGTTGTCGTTCCAAGAGGTCTGAGTTAATACGATACACGGATACACCCAGTTATTTGAGGCTATCTCCTTATAGGATTTAACATAGAAGTTAAGATCTGAATTCTGAAGTTTCCTGTTCTCCCAGATATCAAAAGCTTTTTCTAAAATATCACGTTTGTGTACCTGTCTAATGCCTTGCTGAAGTTTATATTGAAATACCTCGCTTTTTGGTAAATCATACCATTCGACATTTGAAAATTTCACCCAGTCTTCAAAGGGGATACTGTATTTGTTAAATTCTTCTTCATAAGCATCAATTCGGGTAACTGCTTTGATTTTGTCTCTCACTTTTGCTAAGGCATAAACTGTGAAACCTTCGGTAATCAATATTAGATCGCCAGGCTGAAATGGGAAATCATCTACTGTTATGGCGATACTTTCGCTTCTAATGAAATTGAAAAAACTTGGGTTTAGTGATTCCCAATTACATCCTAATTTCCACACCCTGTTTTTCCGCCTGATTTCGAAACCGAGGGCTTCAAAAAGCTTATTAACTCTTTCTCCACCATATATTGTGCCTACATCCTCGCCAGTGGCGAGATTGAATGCAATTCGAAGAATTTCTTTTGGGGGATAAAAGTTTCCTTTAAATATCAGATCATAACCTGTGGATGGATTTAAGGTGCTTTTTCTTTGATGTGCTATCTCAATTGCCTCTTCTACGTGGCTTCGGTTTATCTGATTATATGAAAAATTCATTTGATTGCTGGTTGAGATTTTTTACTATTATTTGTATGTGAACCGTAGCCTTTTGCATTCAGCTTTATGATTTTGAGGAGTTCTGTAGATCAGTTTAGATTAAAGTTATTCCTTTCAATTTTTTTATCAGTTCACATATTTCAGCTTTGTGTTTTCGTTTCAAACGAGGACGAGTGGGGCTATGAATACTTTTCAATCGCCGACTTATACAAACTATTTGCTTCATCAATAAATCGATCCTTGTTACTAAGAAATACAGTGAATTTTTCATATATATGTTTGTATATAATTTGATGAGCCTTATTTGCCAGAGTCTCTTCTTCATATGGCTCAATGTCAAACTCTTCATCCTTAGTTGCATAATCCAAGAGTTTCATTAAATCTTCTTTCTCTATTTGATCAATTTCGGCCCATACATTTGGTTGACTATTATCTTTGAGAAAATATCCTTTGTTGTTTTCAATTTTTAAGTATCTCATATGACTGGCTTTTCCTGTTATAGTATGTTTCTTGTCCTGCCTCTAGGCAATTAAATAGAATATCCAAATTTTGGATTTCTTCTCCGTCAATAGTTTTTAAGATTTTACTGGTAGGATGTCCAAAGTATACCTTGTAAACAACTTGGCCATTATCAACTACCTTATGAGTATATAATAAATAATCAGGCTTAATTGATGCTCCGATTGTGTTATTGTGTGTTACTACAATGACTGGTATTTCCTTGGAAATTTCCTTTATTAACTCGTTAACTTCATTTTTTAGAAATATATTGTCGAATGAAGATTCTGGTTCGTCTATCATCAGAATATCATGTTTAAGCGCATCACTGATTTCATGTAAGAGGTTAAATTCGGAGCGCTCTCCTCCAGATACTTCAAAGCCATGTTTATTCAGTGTTTTGTATTCGATATCAACAAAATATTTATGATACTCTGTTTCTTCTAAGACCACAGATTTTAAAGAGATTAGATATTTATAGGGATTGCTATAATTGGCGAAAGCATTGCTGAAAACCAGTTTACTTTTGCTTTTTGCTTGAAGCTTACTTGCGCCAGTATACTTTTTAGTTCTGGCTACAACTCGGAAGCCTCTAATCTCTTTACTGTCAATCTCCTTCTCTTTGTATAGTGTATTAACTAAATTGTTGAACTTGCTTACTTTCAGTTTGTTCAATTGAATTTTCGCAAAATCTATATCAGCGATGGAAGTAGTTGATGATCTGAATCTCAAGTCATTTTTAATACTTTTCGTCAAATCATTAATCCAGCTTTTTTGTAGATTAGTAATTTGGATTTCTTGAAACTTTTGCATTAATTCTACAATTAACGCCTTAAGGTTATTAATAGGTATATGTGTATTTATTATTTTTTGATATTCTTTGTTTTCAATCAATAATTCTGTAGCCTCAATTAGTTTCTTGAGGTTTTCCAGATCATCAATTTCATAGTTCATTTCGTTGTAAAGTTGACATTTAGAAAATGCATCCAACTTATCGCTTTCTGAAGCAAATTTTTTTAATGATTCGACATAATTCTCAACTACAATATTATCTGACGCAATATCAATCTCATTTATATCGTAAACAACGTCTTTAAGCTCTTTTAGATAGTTTTCGGATAAAAGGCTATGGCGTGTTGTAACCAACTCCTTGAATTTTTCTTCATCGTTTTGCAAAAGAGAAAATTGCTTTATGTATTTCACATTATCGAAATTTTTCATGATCTTTTCTAGAGTATATGTTTTTCCAGTCGATCGCTCTCCTATAATTACATTAAGGCCGGTAGATAATAATATACCATCATCAGTTGCACTAAAAAACTCGTTGCCGTCTTCTTTTGAGAGAAATACTTTTGATTTATCAAAAAGGCAACCTTTAACAGCTGTTAAAGTAGATTCTTCTGCATCAATATATGTTTGTCTCGTTGGAAATATCTCCATATTTTCTTCAAACCGACAATCACTAAAAATTACTGGAGTTAGTTTATCTTGCTCTTTTAAGCAAGTTTTGAATTTTCTTAGGCTTGTTACTTCACCAGCGAAAACATTTGGACTTAGTTTACTTAATGTTTCTTCTTTAATATTTGGTTTCTTGTCGTAATGAGGAATAAGAAGATATTTACCCAGTAAAGGGTATATTTCTATTAATTGTTCATAAGTAATATAGTCACTTTTTGTTTTTATTAGATCAGTGACCTTTTTACATTTTAGATAGAAATCCTCTAGCTCTTCATTTTCAGAGATTAATAATAAATGTCCTCCTTCTAGATCAATTTCTATCCCAGGAAATACTTTAATTGTCAACTCTTGACAGATGTGTTCAAATTGCGGTTTATCGAAAAGATTGTGATTAGTTATTGCTATGCAATCGATTTCTAGTTTGTCAACGTAGTCTTTAAGTGAGTTAAGACTAAAAAAGAATTGTTTATCGCTTATTGAAGCGACCGTATGCATATGTAAATCAATTTTTTTCATAATTTTTATACAAAGACAACTGAAATCAAGTCACCACAACCATTGCCGTCTACTTAAAAGAGTATTTTAATAGCTGTTACATAATTTTAAACTCAAAAATATTTAATGTTCATTGCATCTCCCTACGGTTTCCCGTAAATTAGCGACTTTGGCGCTAATTTTTCTGAGTCGTGCTTGTTTTTAGTGGTTGTAGGTCGGTTCATTAGTTTACTCGGTTAATAATTGTTTTCTCTTTGGTGTCGCATTTTGCGAGACCTCAAAACTTACTTAATATGATTAATCCATTATCCGCATAGCCTCATCAATAGCCTTAGCTATATGTTTTTTTGCGGAATTTAGATTTGGAGGAAAACCGGTCCAATCAAAACACGATATGTTGCAAGCTCCAGCATCTATTTGGGTAAATTTAACTTCTTGATTATCTACAAAACCTTTCCACACAATGGGAGCTTTCCATGTGGTATAGTTAAAAGACTGGTCTGCATTAAGATAAAAATAACGGGTATTACCGCTTTGGTATTCTCCTTCAACTTGGTGCATAACTTTTATTTTTTATTCTTCTTATACTCGACAACAAAATCTTGAAGTGCTTTAACGAACTCTGGATTGTTGACCATTATCTTATTCCCTTTTGAATTAGTTGATTCGATTTTTTTCGGCACTTCAGCTTTAAGTAACTCCTTATATTTAAGTTGTAGAGCTTCGGCTAATCCAGTTTTTACTCTATTGTTTGCATGAAGTAATTCTGAATTATCGATTTCAAACACTTCTCCGATATCATCTAATGATTTTATTGCTGGCTCTTCAATATTTGAATTCCACTTGCTTACTGTGCTCTCATTTACATCTAGATATAGAGCTAGTGCAGTCACAGACAGACTCGTGTTTTTGAATGCTTTTTTTATATTATTGATTTTTTTCGCCATAAAGTTTGCAAAATGCTTGCGTATAACTGAATTATTATTTATATTTGTCTTGTAAATAGATTATTAGCGACTAATGATGAGAGAATTAAATCTCTCTCAGAACGATGTCACTTACGCTCGAAAACCGTCAATTTTTGCTACGTAAGTAAGACCGTGAGTTCGCTTCCCATTGAATTTTGTATATTCGTGTACAATTCAGTGGAGCGGACTTCATGTCAGTCTTTGTAGCGGTTAGCTTCGGCTAACAGGTCCTGACGGTACCACGGGCGAAGCATTGAAGTCCGCTCCGTTGAAAATAAAATCAATCGAGCCTTCCACTTGCTTCTGAGTTGACTTCGTTCACATAAACCAAAAGTTATGAGAACGTTTTTAAACCACATCCATCAGTACCCAGACCCGATCCAAGATCGCTGTCTCTGGTTTTCCCTTTCCCATCTCTATAAGAACGTCAAGCGGCCACCGATCTAAGGAGGCCTAAAATAAAAGGACAAAAGGGAGGGGGAGATTGCCACATTGTGTTTTTACTATGTGAAAAATACCTCCCCGCAATGATGCCCGTTTTAATGGGCAGCATAGCATTCTCTATGTCCGTACCGACCTTCTTATCACAATATGAAAACATCCCGTCTGCACAGGTATAATCGGATCGGTTTTGTACTATATTGAATATTCGTAGTATAAATATAGTAGACTTTTTGATTATCAACAAATGATTGTTGTCATAATTCTCCTATTTCGGTAGGAGGGGAGGTCGGTTTTTGATTTTTTTAATCCGATTACTGATCAATAAACCGATTAAGATATGAAGCATTTTCATGCTACCGGGCGTGCTGTGCCCGAAATATTGCCGATGCCTGTACCTAAAACACGGCCGGCAAAAAAAGAACTTAAATTCTACACCTTATTATTTTGTTTCATGTTGTTCTGTTTACCCGAAGCCTTGCCGCAGTCCGTAGAGATACGGACTGCCCTAGGGCAGAAGGCACTTCGGAAAGAGGTGCCGTCGGCGACCAGTAGGCATGCTACATTGGGTGTTACAGATACGCAGACATTTTATGTGTTGCACGGCCAGGTCCGGGGCAAATATACCGATGAACCTATTGAAGGGGCCCGTATTCTTATCAAGGGCAGCCCCGATTATTTCTTCAGCGGTGCCGACGGGAATTTTTCCGTTCCCAGTACTTCGGAAAGTGGTATCCTGGAGATATTCAGGTCCGGTTATGCCCCTATCGAAAAGGACTTCGAGAACGGCGAGCTTTATACCTCGCGGTCCGTAGTCTTTCTGCAGAAGGAAAGTAAGGGTATCCAGCCCATACTGCTCGGGGACAGCATATCCGATGAACTCTGGGATTTTCCGCTGGAAGTCGTCAACCACGAGAAGGGCAGGAGGTGGATAAGCCTGCGTGAATATGCCGACAGGAAACTGATCATACTGGACTTTTGGGCCAGCTACTGTAGTCCGTGCATACGGTCACTGCAGAAACTGGAAGATGCGGTCCAGAAACTGGGGAGCTCGGATATCGCCCTGCTCGGTGTGTATAAGGACATTGCCCGCAATGCTCTCCCGACCATCGGGAAGAGAGGGTGGAAAAGCCCCTCCTTGGTGGGCGACAATGCCATACTGTTGAACGACTTCTTTTTCAGCCGCTCCCAGATCGGGCATATCATTTTCATCAGAGACGGCAAGTTTTATGCCTGTCCCGCTGAAGCATATGCTGATGAGACTAATCTGGTTAGCCTGCTTAATGGCGAGGATGTCCCCTTTCGGAACAGGGAGCAGGTCCTCCACAAGAGAAGGGAGGTACAGCGATGAAGATCATAGGACTATGTATACAACTTGTATTGCTCTGTCTTGCGGTACAGGCCCAGCAGCTGCAACAGATCACCGGAACGGTAAGGGACATGGAAACCGGATCTGCCATTGCCGGGGCTACGGTACGCAGCCTGGCCACGGCTGGATCGGCCAGGACCGATGCCAAAGGCGAATTTGCGATTGCCGTCCAGACCATTCATGATACCTTGGCCATAAGCGCCATAGGCCATAGGACCGGATATATTCCCTGCGATCCACTGCGGAATGGTGGGCGGATGGATATAGAACTGGAGCGCAATGGCCTGAACATCGAAGAGGTAGAGATCAATACGGGGTATTACACAATGCCCAAGGAACGGGCGACGGGTACATTCGTCCATATCGACAATAGGTTGCTCAACCGTACGGCCGGCCCGAATATCCTGCAGCGGCTGAATGGCCTGGCGCCGGGGCTGCAGTTCGTGAACCCGAACGGAACGACGGCGGGCGATATCCGTATCCGTGGGCTGAGTACGATCGAGTCGGACGAGACCCCGCTTATTGTACTGGACAACTTTCCCTACGAAGGAGATATCAACAATATCGATCCGAACGATATTGAGAGCGTGACCATCCTGCAGGATGCTGCTGCCGCCTCTATCTGGGGCGCCAAGGCAGGGAACGGCGTGATCGTGCTGACATCCAAAGCTGCAAAAAAGGATGGTACGGTCCGCAGCTCATTCCATTCGAATATCAGGATAGGCAATAGACCGGACCTTTTTTACAACCGCAACTGGCTGGATGCACCGACGATGATGTCTATAGAAAAGGAAAAATATGGGCTGGACATGTACAGTTTTGACGACAAGGTAGCGGTGCCCTATTATGCATACCTGCTCAAGCTGCGGGAAGACGACAGGTTGTCCCAGCAGGATCTTGAGTTGATGGAGGTCCAGCTCGGTGGCAATGATATACGGAGAGAGGCCAGCAGATATCTGTACCGGGAATCGGTGCTAAAACAGATAGGCGTCAATATCTCGGGCGGCTCTGCAAAATACGGTTTTTCGATCATGGGCAATCTGAGTGATAATATTGCCGAGGTCAGGGAAAACCGTAACTCACGGCTTACGCTGGGTATCAAGAACAGGTTTGAACCGCTGAGCTGGTTGAGCCTGGAACTTGGTGTGAACTATGTGGCGCACCGTAGCACAAGCAATGGTATTTCCTACAGTGATCTGTCTGTGCTGAACCTCGGAATATCTCCCTACCAGCAACTGATCGGCGAGGACGGGGCACCCTCGGCCGTTCTGCGCGATGGACTGAACTGGAACTACCTCGCCGCGGCGGAAAGCAACGGACTGCTGGATTGGTATTACCGTCCGTTGGATGAAATCCATCTCCAGGATCATCGGAATAGGAATACGGAACTCAGGAACAACCTCAACGTCCGTATAGGTATCCTTAAGGGGCTGTCGGCAGATATGATGTACCAGTATACACTTGGAAAAGCAGATGGTTATTCGCTGTACAGGGAGGATAGCTATTACGTCCGCGATATGGTCAACAGGTTTACGCAAACGGACGGGAGCAGGGTCATCCCGCACCAGGCGATATTCAGGACGGCGAACCCTACCGACCGCAGCTCGCATTATGCCAGGCTCAACCTGCGCTACCAACGGGAGTTTTCCCAAGGCCACGAACTGAGCGCATTTGCGGGTGCAGACCTGCGGGGCAGTCGTTCGGAGATCTTCCCGGGGACGGTGCTGTACAATTACAACGAGGAGTACCTGACGGGTAGCGTACTGTTTGATTTTACGGAATACTATCCGGTAAGGCCATCGGGCGTATCCAATATCAGTGGGCCGTCCCAGTCCCGGCAATTGCTCCGCAACAGGGATCTTTCCTACTTTTCCAACGCATCCTATACCTTTCGCAAAAGATACATCCTTTCGGGTAGCTTACGGTACGATGCTTCCAATCTCTTCGGGGTAAAGACCAACCGCAAAGGTGTGCCGTTGTGGTCGCTGGGGAGCTCCTGGAACCTGTCGCAGGAAAATTTTTATCCTTTTGGGGACCTGGTAGAGCACCTGCGGATAAAATATACCTATGGGGTGGCGGGCAACATCAATAAAAGGGTGACACACTTTCCCGTGGTCTCATTCGGTACTTCTCCCGTGGGGCTGTCCTATGCCGGCTTCCGCAGTTTCGGCAACCCGTCCCTGAAATGGGAGCGGGTGTCCACATCAAACATCGGTATCGAATGGCGTATGATGGAGAGCAGGATCAGCGGTAATTTTGATTACTACGTCAAGCACGGAAAGGATCTGATCGGAGATGATTTCATGGATCCCACCACGGGCATCATAGGCGAGTACAAGGTCAATTATGCCGATATCAAAACGAAAGGGTGGGACCTGTCCGTCACTTCCAGGAACCTCACGGGAAATGTAGGTTGGAACACGACCTTTATCATGAGCTCAGTTGCCAACAAGGTGACCCATTTTACAGCAAAGGAACCTACGCCGATATCGGACTACCTGGGTACAAGGTCGATCCCTATCGAGGGGAAATCCCGGGATGTCATTTTCGCTATCCCCTATGACGGCCTTTCCGATCAGGGCCTCCCCCTTATCTATATGGACGGGGAACAGACGACGGATTACAGCAACTACTACAACAAGTACCTTACTTACGACATGTTGCGCGATGTGGGCGTGAGCATTCCCCGGTATTATGGTTCGTTAAGGAACAGCGTGCGGTACAAGGGCTTTGACGTTGGCATCCTGCTGACATGGAAGGGAAGGTTCGTGTTCCACCGGACCTCTATGGAACCCAGCGGTGAGTTCAATAACAAGTATCACGAAGATTACCACCAGAGGTGGCAGAAGAGTGGAGACGAACAGTGGACCGAGGTGCCTCGCAAGGTCCTTCCCTCGGAGACGGCGCTCAGCGGGGTTAATATAATCTATCGTCACAGTACATCGCTGGTCACGAACGGCAGTCATATCCGGTTGCAGGATATTGTACTGGGTTATGATATACCAGATAGGCTCCTGGGGCGAAAACTTTCCGGAACTCGCTTTTATGCAAGCTTTAGCAATCTGGGGCTGCTATGGAAAGCGACTGATACGCCCGGGGACCCGGATTACCGGAACGGATTTCCGCCCGAGCCTTTTCAGATGACTTTTGGCCTTAATATAAACCTTTAATGAAAATGCGATGAAAAGAAATAGAACACTGGGTTATTGTATGGCCCTGCTTTTGATGCTGCAGGGATGTGGAGAAAAGTTCCTGGAGGTCAAATCCGATGCAGGGATAGGATCACCATACAAGCTTGAGGATTACCAGGCAATAATGGATAATGCCAATGGCATCATGAATACCAAGGCTTCGGTCTTGCTGGGGTTTTCGGGCAATGATGAAGTATTGCTTTCGAGTTCCAAATGGGAAGCTTTGAGCAAAACGGTACAGCGCAATGCCTATATCTGGGCCGATGACGTTTACGAACGGAATACGGTGGATGACTGGAATGAAGGCTATCTGCGAATCCTGAATACGAATATGGTGTTGGAGGGTTTACAGAAGCTGGACCGGACGCCGGAAAATGCCGTTTCCTACGACAATGTAAAAGGGAGTGCCCTGTTCTTCCGCGCCTTGAGCCACTACCAGTTGGCACAGCTTTTTGCCGCGCCGTACGGTAAGGGCCAGAACGTGGATAAGTTGGGTATACCGCTACGCCTGGAAAGCGACATGAACGTTAGGACGGTTCGTGCAGGTCTGGAGGAGACGTATGCGTGTATCCTCCGTGACCTTCAGGAAAGTGTACCGTTATTGCCAGAAAGATCCCCTATAAAGGTCCGCCCGTCAAAAGTGGCCTGTTACGGACTTTTGGCACGGGTCTACATGGCCATGCAGGATTATGACAAGGCATGGAATTATGCCGGACTATCCTTGGCCATCGAGGACGGACTGGTCGATTATACTTCGCTTTCCGCATCCGCTACTTATCCCTTCAAGGCCGATTATGGCGCATCCAACCCCGAGGTGCTTTTCTTTCAGGAACATTTTTCTGTAACGATACTTGCACGTACGAGGATGGATGTTGCACCGGACCTTTTGGAACTCTATCAAACCGACGACCTTCGCAAAGCTATATTTTTCAACAAGACTGCCACGACGGATACATTCTACCGGGGATCTTACTGCGGTAAGGCTGCGTTCTTTGTGGGCGTGTCGGTACCGGAAGTCCTGTTGATCAGGGCGGAGTGCGCGGCGCGTATAGGGAAGGCCGCAGAAGCGGTCTCCATACTGAATAGGATACGGGAAAAGAGATTTCCGGCAAACGCCTATGTCGCTTATGATGAAGAGGGTACCGATAGGGATATCCTTAAGCTCGTGCTGGAGGAGCGAAGGAGGGAGCTGGCCTTTCGGGGCCTGCGGTGGGAAGACCTGAGGCGTCTGAACCAGGAGCCTGATCTTGCAAGGACTCTGAAAAGGGAGATTGGCGGAAAGGAGTATGTTTTAGTGCCAAACTCCAAGAAATATGTATGGCCAATTCCGGAAAGAGTAGTGGAGCTGAGTGGTGTCGCACAAAATGAACGTTAACAAAGTATTTCAATTATTAGCTAGGGAAGTACATCCCCGAACGGTCAGCTGTGGCTGTGTTCGGGGATGTATCAAATAAAAGGAGTTCTTTCCTCTGTCGCTATACTTCCCTGTTCAGTTATTGAGGTTCTTCCTGGAAAGTATATCCTGCGTTTCCTTCGTCGGTGTTAATAGAAGCTTTGTACCCGTTTTGATCGGTTGCGTCTGCCACCGACATACCGTTTGGTGATGTGGTGGTACTTGAATCAAACTCTAGATAGATCGCACACGGTGGGTTTTCCTCTTCCAGCGACTCGCAGTTGTCTTCAGGGCCATCAGGCAGCCTGTTTCCAATGATCTGTGTGCTCTGTTCTTGCGGATCTTCTTCGTCCGGAGTCACTTGGTACCAACCATCCTGTGGTGGATCCAGCTTTTGGACCAGGTTGAAGGCACTGAAACCTATGATTGTCACTGCGGCGACTATTGCCATAGCGTATTTTTTTATTGTTTCCATTGTTATTTTATTTAAATGTAAAGTGATCTGTCCTTACTTATCAGGGCGGACAGTCGATGACCCTGGCCGTGTTTTCGACGATACTACGGCAAACGTATAATTTAGGCTTAGCTGTACCGGCCTGCCCGGGAAAAGGGCAAACCTGCGGCGATACCATTTACAAAATTCAATAGATAAGATAATGATCGGAGAAAAAGTGTCGCTTCTCCGCCAACTGGCATACCTTCGCCATAGTTGAGACAGACGCAAAGTCGGTAATGATTTCCTTTTCTGACTCCGATCACCGTTGCCATCCCTCCTCCGGGATAGGTAATACCCATAGAGTGATATACCGAGCAGGGCAATATTCACGATCAGGTGTGTATCCCACGACATGCCACGGAAGACGGAAGCACAGCTGCACGGACGTTTGGTATATGCCCCAGCTACACCCAGTCCGATATATACCGTGAAAGCGAGCATCAATAAGGAAGATAGAAGGTGGGCAATGGTTCGGAACCGTCGTCCTATAAACAAGAGTGCAACCACTAGCTCGACCAGGGGCAATCCCCAGAACAGTACATCGGCCCACCAGTGTGGAAAGGGCTGTTTCAGCAGGGACAGGTGAAATCCTTGCAGGTTCCACAGTTTGTCCAAAGCAACGTACAGCCAGAAGACCATCAGGAAGATACGAATACTGTAAAGGGCGATATGTCTTTGGGTGCTGTTCATTGCCTGGATTGTTTTTATCTGCCATCACGAAGGGCAGACATCGTGTACAAAGCTAAAACAGATTTCACCTGATGACCTGACAGAACACGACCTGCTGATCTGATAGTTTCAGTGAAAAGGAGATCATAAAGAATCTGCTTTATAGACGCTTTATGATCCGAAGATAGGCACTAGGACTCATGCCCGTTTGGGTTTTGAAGAAATGATGAAACGATTCGACCGAGCTGTAGCCACATTGATAGGCAGTCTGCGTAATATTTTCCCCGGACTGCAATAGATCGACAGCTCGCTTTAGCAGGAGTTCATTCTTCAAGCTTTGCAACGTTCTGCCAAAGTAACATTTATGGAGTCGATTGATATAATCCGGGTTCAACTGTAAGGCTTGGGCGATTTTGCCTAAGGAGGCTGCTTGTCCATATTCGGCTATGTAGGTTATCCACAAATGCTGGGCTTTCTCGGCGATACGTAGGCCGTGCTGCTCGTTCACGTGCTGCTCGATAACTTTTTCGCGTGACAGCTCGACAAGCTTACTGAGCTCATTTAGAAGAAAGGATTCATTGCTGAAGTCTTTTTTCTTCAGGTTGTTGCAAAGATATTGGATACGTAATAGCGTTTGCGTATCTATCCGAAAGTCCTTGCTGTAATGCGGTACAGCCGATTGATTTCGATAGCCGAAGATAACCTCCTGCAAAAAATTAAAACGCCGTTCATTCCCCTCCCGAAAAATCCCACCATCAAAATAAAACCCGAACAAGATCAGGTGTCCCCGGGGTAGCCTAAGCCGGTAGCTGCCGGGTGGAAGATACAAATAGCGCCCACGATGGGCGGATAACCCGCAGATCTGATAAGACGTATGATCTTCCAGCACGATAGTACCTTCACCTTCCATCAGGTAAAGTACATGCAGGTCGCCCCGGTCTACCTGTATAGGAACAGAGGTCGTCTGCGCCAAAGCCATCTCATAGCTGTACAGATAGCCATAATGCCCGTCGAACTCCTGCTGGATAGCCGTATCCTTGCCTTGGGCATAGGAAGTGACGGTAGCATGGCTGATAGGCAGCACGGGCTGAGCAGGTACGTCCGGCGCAATGCTGAAGTGGGTAGATAGATCGATATACAGACTCTTTTTCACAATAAAGAACAGATGCTCAAAAGCCAATTTAGGGGAAGAATGGCATTGGACAATGTTTTTTTCGTACATCACCTGTTTTTCAGGAAGCAGCTCGATTTTTTTTTCGTAGATCGGCCTTTTTTTTCGTGGATTGATCTACGAAATGAAGAGACCGTGCAAAAGCCGCATTTTGGGTATCGTACGATTTTATTCTTTCTACCCCAAAGATCTGTTGCATATTGCCGTCGATTAATCAACGTTAATTCATGTTTTGAACGTCGAAATGGCCAATCCGGCGGATCAAAACTTAGGTAAAAACTAAATACATAAAACAATGAAACAAGTAAATAAACAGATTTTAATTCGCCATCAAGGGATGATGCTGGACAATGAGATCATCACGTGGACACATCTCCAAAACATTTTCGATACCGATGCTACGAAAAGCAAAGGCAAATGTCGTATTGTGACACCGATCTAATTTGTTGCATGTTGATGGGATAGAGGGGGCTAAAAGGAATTAGAGGTTTTAGACTCCCTCTGTTTTTTTAAACTTTAATTTTTTTACTGTCATGAACAGACCTGTAAGTAATTGGGACTTTGCACTCTTTAGCGCAAATCTGCATAAATATCTACCTGAGATCGGATGGAATGAACACCCGGTTATCTATACCCGGTGGAAGGATCACCACGCCGGACAGACGAATCTAGACCTTTGTCCGCCGCTGTCGGACATGGAGCGGCTTCGTTTGCTGCCCACGGGGATTTTACTATTGTTTCACCTGGGGCATCACCTGCAACTGCCGATACGCTTGGCACAGGCGGGGTTACAGTTCGATATCGTGCTGGACCGTGCGGTATATTTACAATCCCCGCAGCTTTTTGATCGTCTACAGGGCGAGATGAACGGACAAGGAGGGGAATACCGTTATCTATTCAGTGACGATACGTCTTTATTGTTGCGTGTGCGGGAGCGCTTGCGAAGTGGGAGACACCTGCTGATCTTTGTGGATGGGGCTTCTGGTGCTGCCGTGTCTGCAAAGGACAAGCGTGTCGCCATCCCTTTCCTGCACGGAGAGCTGTTGCTCAAAAAGGGGATACCGCTCATGGCCTACCTGTTTGGCATAGCGATTTATCCACTTCTCTGTGAAGATATGCCCCATGGTCGGCAGTATGCCCTGCAGGAAGCAATTCGAACACGAAAGGGCGAAACACGGGATGCTTTTATCTACCGGACACTTTGCCAATGCTACGCTATGCTGGGTAAGGCATTACACCGACAGCCCTGGATATGGGAATGTTGGCCCTACTTGCATACCAATGGGATGTTGCAGGTGACCGACGCGGATATGTTAGCGATCTGGCAGAATGACCCCATGTTATTGCTTCCCTTGAAAGAAAAGTACTACTTATTTGATCGTCGATATTATTATGCGCAACCGTTAACTTTTTGATGTAAAGATTTAAATATTTACCTTTAATCTACCGAACACCTATGGATGAAAACCAAGCTGTATCATATTACCTTGTGGAACCTGTTGAGCTTTTTTGTTTTTCTGGGTTTATTGGAAGGTACAAATGTATTTGCGACTGCTGAAGTTATCCCTTTCAACCAAATTATCGCGGCCAGTGCACTTTTCTCTTTCTTTTATATACTACTGTTTGCGTCCACCTGGAAGCTGCTTTCTTCGGAACGGAGGGATCGTCTGCTGGGTGGCGTGTGGGCGGTAGTAGCGGTGGGTTCAATTGTCTGCTGTTCCTACCCGATGATCTACCGTTGGCTGCCCCGTTTGGGTGTGCATTTTCATCATCCGGATGAGGAGTTCGACCTATTCGAATTTCGGGAAAGGATGTTGCGGTCGTTGATTTTTGTGTGGCTCTTTAGCGCCGGGGCGGCGGCCATATACCGGTATATCACTTCTCGTCTCCTAATTCGCCAAGCCAATGCAAAGCGTGATGCTTACAAGGTTGAGGTCGATCGAATGAAGTCACGGTTGGCAGCCCGGCATTTTTCGCCGCACACCATCGAAAATGTGGTCGCCATCACCATGGGCAAAATGACCACGGACAACAAGGAGGAGTATTTGGATGCGCTGATGGTACTGGCTGATGTCCTGCACTATGCTTTGCGCATGGAGGACGAGGAGGCTACGGTGACTTTTGCGGAAGAATGGGCCCAGGTCGAAAATCTGATGCTGCTCGGGCGGGTCTGCCACGGTGATAAGGGTTTGACGCTTCATAAACCGGAGATATTGCCATCTGGGCGGCTGCCTATGGGTGTCTTCGTGATGCTGGTCGAGAATGCGCTTAAGTATGCAACGATAACTGCCGAAAAGGGTATTTTGCTGGACTTGCAACAGTACGATGGGCAGTGGCGGTTTACGGTAGCGAATAGCTTTCGGGAGGCCAAACGTCAGACGATACGGTCGGCTAAGACGGGCTTTGTTTTGCTCCAGCGAAAGATTGAATTGGGTGCATGGCCCGTGGTGGTCGAACGAAAGGAACAGGGTGACACCTTCACGGTGAGCATCGTGGGAAAATTGGATGAATGGGGTAGATAGCATGAAAAAGGAACGATATACAATCATGATACTGGACGATAACCTGGATTCGACAAGCATGTTGCAGTATGCTCTTCAAAAAATTGATTATGTGGAGATTGTGCACTTGATGGATGACCCGGAGCAAGCACTAAAGGTATTGGATCGGCAACCGGTAGATATCCTGATATTGGATATGGATATGCCGACGATGATGGGATGGGAGTTTGCCAACCTCCTGAACAAGCCGCAGGTCAAACTGGTATTTACAGGGCACAGAGAGTATGGATTTGAGGCACAGGAAATAGGGGCAAGTGGATATATTTCTAAATCATTAAAATTCGACGTGCTCAAAAAAGCTATTGGTGACGCGATACGTGATGTAGATTATCTCCTCGATTTGACCAAAAACAACAGCACTTTTGTTAAGGTGAAGAATTTTGACACCAAAATGGATGAGGTTGTCCGGCTGGAGAAACTTTATTATGCAGAAGTGGAGGACAAGATTTTGTCGTTGTTTATGGACGACGGAAGGGTGGTCAATTGTCAGATGTCGCTGTCCAGATTGATGGAAGACCTGCCTGACAACAAATTTGTTCGTATCAGTGCAAAGCATATGGTAGCCGTCCATGCTGTCAATGCCTTATCCAAAAAAAAGGTGCAGGTGAAGGAGCGAAAAAAACCATTGGAAATATGCTATCCTAGTGCGTATACAACACTACAGATCATATTGGATATGGGCTAACAAACAGATCAGGAATCGAGCTAACTGGAGTTCCTGAAAATTACTAATAACAACTTCAAACCTAATATAATGATTACTCATATACATTCCCACAGCCAGGTACCTGACGCTGGCTGTGAACTGCAGTTTGCCGTGCTTTATCGGCAACTTACCATGCTGAACGAACATTTTTCACAGTTCCTTGTGATAGCACAATATGCAAAAGGCCTGAAACCGCTGTTAAGAGATGCCTCTTATACCAGGAAGCGGTTGGGCGTGAGTGCACGCTCCTTGCTACGCTTTCAGCAGTGTGGCGACCTGCCTGTCTCCGAACGTGTCAAGGGCAAAAAATACTACCTGGATGAAGACGTTGAACGGTTCTTCCGGAAATATCGAGGCGGCTAGCTGACGTTCTTTTCTTCCCCCTTTCTTCTGACCTTATTCTGACCTTATTCTGCTTTTTTTCTGCTCTTCTTCGGGCTCGCTTCGAGTGCTCTTCGAGTCGGCTTCGATGTGTGCCGAAGCGAACTCGAAGAGCACTCGAAGCCGCCTTGGAAAAGGGTAGAAGAATGTGTAGTATTGGCACAGAGACTAGTAGGACTTCTTCTTTAGCGATAAGCTGGTCCTTACCAATAATATCAGCACAGGAACTTCGACCAATGGACCGATAACACCTACAAATGCTTGTGGAGAATCGAAACGGTCAAGGAATTTTAATCTTGACTGCATGGTTACTTATCGATTTTTGAAAATACGTAAAACATTTCCGTCGCTATATGCAAACTTCTTTCTGCATATGCTTGTGTCTGCTCCGATGTGTTATCCGAAACCTTAGGATCTTCAAATGTGATAGGAATCCTTTTTTCCGCGCCAGCGATAAACGGACATCCACTGTCAGCCTGTGAACAGGTCATTATAGCAACGAAAGCAGAAACAGGATTGAAAGGACTGTCATATTTTTTAGAGAAACCCATTATTGGCAAGGAATTATCACTGTATTTTATGGCGTATACGGGGTTATCGCTCTCACTAATCTTAAAAATATTAAACCCCTGATTGGATAAAGTTTCTGCTACTTTAGAAAATAAGGCAGTTTTTTCAGTACCACCGGAATAACAATGCACATTCGGAATGTTAAAGTGTGCCGCTGCTGCCTGTGCCCATGCTTGTGAAAGATGGCTTCTTCGGGAATTATGGGTACAAATGAAATTTATGTTGATGTCTTGTTTGCTATCTACTTTTTGTTGGATAAAATCTATTAACGGCTGCAAAATGCCTTTACGTTCTTCGCTACGTAATTGTTCCCATTGCAGTCCCCGAATCGTATTTGATAATGTCGGATACATAATAGTTGAATTCGTATTTAACAACAACCAGAGTTTGGAGTGCAGCAAGATGATTGGTTTACGGACAATTCGGATAAATTTTTCTTTTGTTTTTCGGATGGGATACCGCATGCATCCTGTGCCAAGCAGGCCGTCGTTTTACTTTTCAAAACAAAGATCTTCCCATTAAAATCTAAATCATATTTACCTATGGTATCGCTTTGATATTCTACTTCAATTTCAGCATCCTCAATTTCCAGTTTTTCTTCGGATAACTTAATAATATTTAATAGTTTTCTGGGTTTCAGACGGTGTTCGTAATCATTCGCATCCCATAACTGGAAGCTTACGGCTTTCTCGTCCCGGATTACTCCACCACAGTCAATGAATTTTTTACTGATTTGACCTACTTCTGTCACATGAAAGTGCATGGGAACAAACGTTCCGTTTTCTAACTGAAATTCAACATTACTTAATGTTGGTAGGATTTCTTTGATTTCTGATAATTTCATAATTGTTGTATGATTATTAGTGATGTATTAACAACATTTGTTAACATTGACATTCTGATTAAAAAAGCTATTAATTTCCTCTTGAAACTCGTTCCAGACTTTTTCGTCAATACAATAGCAGACAGATTTACCCTCGATCGTACCTTGTATGATCCTGCTATTCTTTAATTCCTTTAAATGCTGTGAAATGGTAGCTTGGGCCAATCCCAATTCTTCAACCAGGTCATTGCATATACAGGCTTTCTGATCGATGATATATTGAAGTATTGCGATCCTTGCCGGATGCCCTAATACTTTAAATAGGGATGCCTGTTTATTTTGTTTGTCTGTAAATATATCTGATTTAGTGAGCCCCATTTTTTTTTGTATTTATTATCGCAATATTACGATATTAAATTTTAATCGGTATATTTTTTTTTACTTTTTTATTCCTGTCTAACTAATACGTTGTTACAAAACCTGATCCTCTTTCCCCGGAGACCGGACAACCATCGGACAATTTTCCGAAGGATATCGGACAGCTATCGGACAATCGTTCATAGCCCTTGTTTTTCTGCTTTCCTGCTTTTTATGTTTGCCTCGTCAGTTACAAATACCGGTATACAATGCACTGGCAAAATGTTTAACAATTTAATTTTTTAAAAATGGGAACTATTGTAAACGGAGCCAATGGAGGCTTCAAAGGAAAGGCTGGTTCGGTCATAGGAAGCAGCTGGAAAGGTATCAACTACATCAAGGGGCTGTACAAGAAGCGTACGAAGCCGTCGAGTGAGGCACAGCTTCAGCAGCAGGCCAAGTTCACGCTGCTTACGCGTTTTCTGTTACCGATCCAGAGGCTTCTGAGTATAGGATTTGGTCGCAAGAAGATGAACAAAGCTACCCCTGGGAATATAGCCCTTCAGTTCAATCTGGCGGAAGCGGTGCAGGGTATCTATCCGGACTATGTGCTTGATTATTCAAAGATCCGTATCTCGGACGGCGCGTTGTACGGTGCGGGCAATGTGACCGTGTCGTACGATGAGGGCGACCTCACGTTGAACTGGGACACGGTCGTCAATGAGGAATTGGGTAATCAGCTGGACGATGTGCTGTATGTTGTTGCCTATCATCCGGAAAGGGACGAATTCTTGACCAACCCGACACGTCTTACACGTGCCGACGGTACGGTTACGTTCGCCGTACCGGGATATTTGCAGAACGGTGTGCTGCATGTCTGGTACTTTATGTCCGACAGGACTAAAAAGCGTGTATCGAAAAGCAGTTACCTCGGTGAACTGCAGCTTGATTAATTAATCCGGGGTTGCTCACGTAAAGGAGCAGCCCCTTTTTTTTCAAAAAAAATAAATTAAAGAAGACACCATCATGAGCATACAGCTCGAAAACAGAAATGAATATGCTCATGATACCTGCCTGCGGTAGGCAGGGCTTCATTACTTTTAAAAATCAATATAATTCAATGAAAAAAGTAAAAAATAGCAGTCCGGCACAACTGGCCACTCAGCTTGCGTTTAAACGTGCTTCTAGTTTCTTAGCCCCCTTGCGTGGGTTGGTCAAGATAGGCTATTTCGAATCTGCCAAACAAAATGACATGATGGCCATCGCTATGGCGATGAGTCAGGTGCTGCGCTGTGCCGTAGCTGGGGAGTATCCTGATCTGTATATCGATCCTGCAGATGTTATACTCAGCAAGGGACCTCTGTCACCGGTTTCCCTGCCGACGCTCCAACGCACGGTAGACTGCATAACGATCCGATATGGGGGACATTCAGGGGTAATCAGAGGGTTTACGGACGATGAGGTCATCGCCTGCGCCTATCAGGTGGATAAGGGTGTGGCGGTATTGAACAAACAGCCGGCAACCCGGGGGGATGAGATGGTGACGATCAACATACCTGTGGAACTGCAGCAACAACCCTTATATGTATACCTGTTGGTCTGTGATAGAAACCGAAAGAAGTTTTCACGTTCGACATATTTGGGACATGTCTGACATACATACCCTTGTTCTACAACGGAAATATGGTGTGCAGGGAACCAATGGAACAATTTATTACAATGGTGAGCAGATTTGCCACACGATCGAGCTTCCGTGGAGGAATAACAAACGGCGGGAGAGCTGTATTCCCGAGGGACGATATAAGCTGGTGAAGAAAGTTTATCCGCGCAATGGTGAGCAGATCGGTATCCCGGCAGTGAAGGGGCGGGAGGCTATCCTGATCCATGCGGCTAACGATGCCATGAAACAGCTGCGCGGCTGTATCGCGCCGGTGACTACGCTCACGGGAGAAGGCTGCGGTACCGAAAGCCGCAAGGCGCTGGAAAAGCTGAAAGCCTTGGTCTACAGCCTCTGGGATATGGATGGTGAGGTGTATGTGCAAATTAAAAAGTAAAAAACAATGAAAAGAATATTAAGAATAGCGAGCAAAGCCGTACAGATGGTATTGGCTGCTCCGGTAAAATTACCTGTTAAGATACAGCAGGTAGCAAAATATGTTGCGGTGGCCTTGGGTATTTTGGAGGCCGTGGTACAGGAGGATGAACGAAAACCCGACGCAGGAGAGGAGGGCTGTGGTGAGACCCCTGACTAATGTGCAGGTGGGTACCCTTGGTGGTACCTTCTGCTCGATCTGGGTCAACTTCTCCCTAGGAGATGTCGTGCAAACGGTGGTCATGGCTACGCTTGGTGCAATCACCAGCTATGTCGTCAGCCGCCTACTAGATCGCAGGAACCGATAGGTTTTTTAGGCTGTCTCCGGTAAGCTAAGGGGGCAGCCTATATACATTATTCGCTCTCCAAAAAGTGATTTTTATAGACTAGCTTTCCATTTAAAAAAATCTTTCTTTTCTAATTTGTTATAGGATTTTTATAAATAGTTTGTACATTCGTGTACGTACCCAAGATTTTTGCCTGATTGATGATAAAAAATATTGCAGATACTGGTTTGTAGAAAATGGAATGAAATGCTTTCGTTTAAAGACTAGCGTGTATTTGTGATAATTCGATCTAAGGTTAAAGGTGATATTGGGTTTGTAACCACGTATGGGCTTTATGAATAAAGATCTGCAACATCATATAGTAATCGGACAACTGAAGAGTGGTCAGGAGGCGGCTTTGAAACTGCTCTTTGATCGCTATTCTGATGACGTTTACAGTATTGCCTATAGTGTGTTGAAAGATCCCTTTGAGAGTGAAGACGTGGTGCAGGAGGTGTTTATTAAAGTGTGGAATGCGCGTTTTCAATTGGATGAAACCGGTAATATCTGGTCATTTATCTACATTATAACCAAAAGGTTAGCATTGAACAAACTCCGGGATTTAAAAGTGCAGATTAAAAATCAGGTTGTCTTGTTCGAAACTAATTTTGCGCAGATTGGTAGCAGCGACAATAATACCCTTGTACAGGAAATTTTAGCCTTAGAGCATGAAGTGCTTGAAAAGCTTCCCGAACAACAGCGAAAGGTATATGTGCTAAGTAGGGTGGAAGGGTTGACTTACAAAGAAATCGCCGGCCAGATGAATATTGCTCCCAATACGGTCAAAAACCATATTATCCAAGCCTTAAAAACCTTTAAAAAACACTTTCAACGGTTTGGCTATCCACTATTCTTATTTTTTCTTCATTTTTAACTAGTCCTACCTTTCATTTCTCGGGTTCTATATATAAATACCCGTAAACTTAAATGGATAAAGTAAGATTAAGATATTTGCTGGAAAAGCATATTGCCGATACGATTTCGTCAACAGAACTCGATGAACTGTTTGCCCTGTTGGAAACGACAGACCTAGAAGTTCAGGAGGAGATATTGACCGATATTCTTGATGGGAAACCTTTCGAACATAAATTGTCAGCGAACAGAAGACAGGTTCTTTATGAAGAGATACGCCAGTCTATCCTGACAGATCGATCTACTGACAAACCTATTCCTCATCAGCTGAAGGATAAGTTAATTCCCCTTAAAAGATACATTTCTATAGCAGCTGTCTTATTGATAGGACTGTCGACGCTTCTATGGCTTTGGAATAAGCAGCAGTCTGATACGGGGCTCTTGGAAGACACCTACTCCATGGTAGAACAAGCCAAGGATGATATTTATATGGAATCGGACAGTGTTCCGTTTCTTCGCTTGCCCAATGGAGAGATACAATTGTTGGAAGGGGATCTGTCGAACGCTTTCGTAGAGGCTGGGGTAAAGATTCGTACAGGAGAAAACGGGGAAATCATCTATGAAGTACAGCAGGTTGCTGATGCCGCCGGCTCATCTCAGCAGGAAAACTTAGTCTTTACAACACCGAAAGGGCAATCGAGCAAGATCTTGTTGATCGATGGTACGGAAGTTTGGTTAAATAGCGGGTCTTCGTTAACCTATCCTAGTACTTTTTCGGGTAAAGAACGTCGGGTAAAACTAAGTGGGGAAGGTTATTTTGAGGTAGCGCATAATGTGGATAAGCCCTTTTATGTAGAAACAGAGGAGGGACCTTTAGTCCGGGTTTTGGGGACTTCATTTAACGTGTCGGCCTATAAGGAAGATAAAAGGACAACGACCACTTTGGTAGAAGGCTCGGTGCAGTTACTTAGTAAAAGCAATCAGGTGGTATTGAAACCAAATGAACAGGTGATTGCTCATATAGATGACGCTTTGTTGAGGAAAGAGCGGGTGAATGTAAGTGACTTTATCAGTTGGAAAGATGGTTATTTCAGCTTTAATGGGCAGTCGATTCCGGAGATCCTGGCAGAGGTTCGACGCTGGTATAATATTGAAGAGATAACGTACACCTATATGCCGGAGGAAAAGTTTACCGGAACATTCAAGAGAACGAAGTCACTTAAAAGCTTATTGGTCAAACTCGAAAAAATAAGTAATGTGAAGTTTGAGATAAAAGAAAGGAGGATAGTGGTTACGAGATAATGTTTACATCTAATGAAGGACTTCCATCAGGCCAAGAACGTTGCTACCGTTCCAATGTGTAAAGGTTAGTCCTAATTAAAATCTAAATGCAACATGAGTTTTATAAGAATTATAAACTAATCAATTGATGAATTATGCAAAAGAAAAAGTTGTTTTTTCGATTGATGTTAATAGGAATGGTTTTCCTATTTATTCAATGTAAAAAAGAAACCGAAAACAACCAACCTCTCCCTCCTGCAGGAGATGCAGAGACTTGGGTTGAGATGGCCAATGAAGATATTGTTTCTCTGGGAGCTATCGTCAAGGCTATTGAAGAAGAAGATCTTATCGAACGTGTAGACATCGATGAAGAATTGATCCATCTACATTTCGTTAGTGGTTCATCCGCCAACGTTCGATTGGATTACGCGAACTATCCAAGCCCTTTAGTGGGGGCTCATCTTATAGATGATACATATTATTGGACAGTCATCAACGGAACCGGTACATCTGCTATACGGCTTCTTAAAGATAAAAATAGAAATAATTATGCGATAGAAGATGGTCCAACGCCAAGTATGCTGGTGAATAGCGGAGGAAATTGGGCCGTTAGTGTAGAAGGTGTCCAGGAAGAAATATTTGATGCCGACGGGAAGCCATTTCGGGCAATTGGTCGGAAGTCGCTGTTTAGTAACGTCTCCTTCGATATTGACAGCAATGCAACTATTATGACCAACGAATCGTCGGATAAGTCTTATTTGATACCCCGAGACCGTCCTTTTACCTTCCTGCTTGATCGCGCAGAAAAAGATACGCTGACTATTGCGTCTGGATTTGCCATAGCGGTCGATTTTGGTCAAGTGGGTATAGATCACATCGAGTTTGATGTTCCGGAAGCTTGGACGGCTACCTATGAGCTGAATGCCGAGCAAAAGTCGGGTATATTGTACATCACATCCCCGACAGGTATAGAACCTGATTATGATGAAAGAGGTGCTGTTATCGTTCGGGCAAAAGATCAATATGGGCGACAGCTCGAACGAAAAATTCCGGTGAAAGTAGAAGTAGGTGTCGTAAATTTTGCTACAGTCACACTGACTGATATGGCAAGCGGCGTAAATATTACGGGCGCGACCTTCACCTTTACGGAAAACATCACATCAACGAATGTGAAGGATGTAACTGCCATCAAGGTTGATGATACGTATAGACTGATGATGCCTGATGGATTTCCCGAACTTCGAAAGATTACCTTTGCTACAACCAGCGGTAGTTTCGACTATTATTTTAAGCCAAATACCTATTTATCTATCGGCGAGCAAAACCTTTCTATAGCACCGCCTCAGCGAGGTTCTTTTTGGCAGGGCGGCATGATCGTACACATCAACGAAACCTTACCATTGACTGGTGTGGCGGCTTATAAAATAACAGGAAAAGTTGTACATGTGTCTGTTCGGGGGACCGGAATGTTGACCACCGAGCGGGCTACCTGGTATCCGAATGCGAATGACGCAGCAAATGTTACGGGAGCAAATAGCGAGACTGATGGCAAAACGAATACCGCAGCTATTATCGCTGCTTTAGGCGGACCAGGTACAACGGATACCTATATTGCTCGTTGGGCCATACGTGTACGTGATGGTGGTTACTCGGATTGGTATCTGGGCGCAGTGCAGGATTACAATTATTTCCATGCCTTGTGGGCTCCGAATAACACAAGTGATCGCGATCAGATAAACCAAAAAATTGCGGAACTGGGTGGAAATATTGTACTCGGCTCTACCGTTCAGAATCAATTCTGGACATCGACTAATGTGAACAAAGATCAAGCTCGAATATATGATGTCCGGTACAACCCATGGATAGGAAATGGTACGAAGATATATGGACTTATGGGGATGGCCTTCCGGGATTTCCAATGATGCGACTAAAAAAGCCAGGAACGTTGCTACCGTTCCTGGCCAAATAAAGTTAGCTGTAGTCAAAAAATCAATGCAACATGAGTTTTTTACGAAAACAACTAAACAAATGTATAAAAAAACAAATGAATTATACGGCCTGCAAAGGCGGATTTTATGGAAGATATGTGTTGTTATGAAGCTTACAATCATTTTGACGGCATTTTTATGCTTGAATGCCCAAGCATCGGTATTCGCCCAGCGACTTTCACTGCAGGCTAGGGAAAAGCCTATTAAGGATGTATTATTGGAGATCAAAAATAAAACAGGATATGATTTCTTGTTCAATAATAACATTCTGATAGGAGCTAAGCCGGTCACGGTGAACCTGAAAAATGCTTCCCTCAAGGAAGTATTGGATGCCTGCTTGGAAGGACAGGCTTTGGATTACGAAATCGAAGAAGCGACGGTATTGCTCAAAAGAAGGCCTGCGGCGAAGGTACCCTTACAGATTGAAGCGGTACAAAGCAGAAGCCTGAGGGGCAAGATCAGAGGCAGCAGCGGAGAGATTTTGGCCGATGTCACGGTCAGGAATCTGACATCGGGTTATACCACAGCCAGCGACCAGGATGGATGGTTTGAAGTTCCTGATGTGAAGATCAATGATGAGCTGTCTTTTTCACGGATAGGTTATGCACCTTATAAATACAAGGTCGTCAATTACAACGAGCAAACTATCGTGCTCTCTCCTGAAGATCAGGATCTCGATGAGGTGCTGGTCGTAGGATATGGTACACAGCGGAGAGAATCCGTGACTGGATCGGTCGCGCAGATCAGTGCTAAAGAGATCATGCAGTCGCCCGTCGGAAATATCACGAATATGATTACGGGAAAATTGCCGGGCTTGATTTCCCGCCAAGATGGCGGAGAGCCGGGGGCAGATGAGTCTACATTAAGGATTAGAGGGAATAGCAGTTTTGCTTCGTCCAATGCACCTGTAGTTATTGTGGATGGTGTGCGGCGCTCTTTTACACAAATTGACCCCGAAGAAATAGAGACTATTACAATCTTGAAAGATGCTTCGGCAGCGGCAGTTTATGGATTACAGGCAGCAGCAGGGGTTATTCTGGTCACGACTAAAAAAGGAAAATCAGGGAAGCCGTCCGTTCGGTTCAACCATTCTTCGCAAATCAGTGAAAACACGATGTTTCCGGAATTTCTGGATGGCCCTGAGTATGCTTATTGGTACAATAAAGCCAGAATGATCAATGGGAAAGATCCGCTATTCAGTAATGCGGACATCCGCAAGATGGTGGAGGGGGATCCCGAAGGGAAATGGGGTAACACCAATTGGGTCAACGAATTGTTCAAGACGGGACAGACGTCGCATAGTGGTGTATCGGTTGAAGGGAAGAATGACAAGATCAGCTATTATTTTTATGGTGGCTATTATAATCAGAATGGAAATGTCAAAAACATCAATTTTGACAGATATAATCTACGAAGTAATATTGAAGTCTCCGCATCTGAAAATCTCAAAGTGCAGATAGGTGTAGGTGGTAGAAAAAGCCAAAAGGAGGCTCCAACATTTAGTACGGAAAAAAATACGTGGAACAATATATTCCAGCAAGCCATGCGTGCACATCCTTATCTACCCAAGGAATATGATGGTTATCCGACCGGAAATAGAACAAACGGTCCTTTAGTTAGCCCTATTTCCGCATTAGAACAATCGGGCTTCCGTAAGAACTATACGGATAATTTTCAAAGTAACCTAAGGCTGGATCTGGATATGCCTTTTGTTACGGAAGGATTGTCTTCATTTGTGATGGGTAGTTATGATTATACGGGAACTTTTGCCAAGGCTTTCCAGACACCTTACCTCATGGCTCAGGGAGTGGTAGGACCAACAGGTATTACGTATCAGGTTGTTGATTCTTCGATAGGAAAACTTGCGAAATTGGCTGAAAACATGTCTCGTTCTGGTTTTTTGACATTACAAGCTGCCCTTAATTACAACAGGAGATTTGATAAGCACAATGTGTCGGGTTTGGTGTTGTTCGAACAATTCAGGACATTATCCAATAACTTTTCGATTTCGACACAAGGGCTTGACTTTACAGAGCTACCGGAATTGCGCTTCGCTAACGAATTGACTCCGGGTACAGGCGCATTTAACGGCGGAAGCAGCAATGTGCCAAGTGCGGGTTTTGTAGGTCGGTTGAATTACGATTTTGCCAATAAGTATCTATTGGAACTTTCGGGAAGGTATGATGGTTCTTATAAGTTCTCACAGGAAAGGAGATGGGCATTATTTCCGGCAGTCTCAATAGGATGGAGGTTGTCCGAAGAAGACTTTTTCAAGGATGCATTGCCCTATGTCAATGATTTGAAAATACGTGGCTCTGTCGGTAAGCTGGGTAATGATACTGGAGTAAGTGCTTATGCTTTTTTAAGTACGATGGCTGTTGCTTCGTCTGATCCGAGTGTGGTAATCGGTAACACAGCCCAAAATGCTTATATCACCAGCGCATTGAGCAATCCGGATCTGTCATGGGAAACGGTAAACATCTATAATGTCGGTCTGGAAGCTAGCTTGTGGAACAATAAATTGGGCTTTGAAATAGATGCTTTCTATAAATTAACCGATCATATCTTAGAAACGCAAGGAGGCACTTTTGCACCTTCTATGGGAGGGTATTTCCCTTCTGTGGTGAATACGGGTAAGACGGATAACAGAGGTTTTGAATTTGCCATAAACCATCGCCATCGATTAGGTGAGTTCAATTATGGTGCAAGATTAAACGTCAGCTATTACAGAAACCGCTATCTCAATGTCCGGGAAAGTGCCAACACGCCTGACCATTTGAAAAGGAACGGCCGTCCTTTAGGCGAAAAACATGGATTGGTGGCATTGGGAATCTTTCAAACCGATGAAGAGGCACAAAACTGGCCAAGCATTTTTGGCGGTAATAAAGCAGGGGATATTAAATACCTGGACGTGAACGGGGATGGCAAGCTGACGTACAACGAAGACAGGGCTTGGATTGCAGGAAGCAATATGCCACAGTTGATCGGTGGGTTGTCTCTTTTCGGAGATTATAAGGGATTTGACTTTTCTGTCATGTTACAGGGAGCTGCCAAATCGAGTTATGCCTTGAGTGGATACTATCCGGAAATTGGTTACGATAATACCGAATTTACGACGCCGTTTTTCCAGGAAGGAAATGCACCTCGTTATCTGGTTGAGAATATGTGGACACCGGATAACCCCAATGCGAAATACCCTAGATTGTCGGACATCAAAGTACAAAATAACAAATGGGCTTCTAGTATGTGGATTGTGGACGGTAGTTATCTGCGGGTGAAAACAGCACAGATAGGTTATACTATTCCGAAGAAAATCACGAAAAAAGTGGGTATGGAAAGTCTACGCTTCAATGTTTCGGGAGGCAACCTGTTTACATGGACCGAGTTTAAATACCTGGATCCCGAAGCACCGGATGTATCCAATGGATTCTATCCACAACAGCGCATATATTCATTTGGTATAGATGTTAAGTTCTAAATTTTAATACTATGAAACGATTTATTTATATATTTTTCATCATCCCATTTGTGACGGGTTGTGGTGAATTCCTGGATCCGGATCCGACAGACCGCTTGAGTGATAAGCTGTTTTGGGAAAAAGAAAGTTCTACCGACCTGTACATCAATTCGCTGTACACGTATATTCCGGAATATGGCAATTTTGGAACGTCACAGTTCAACGACGGCCTATTGACCGAAGGTATGACCGGCATGTTAAAGTACGGTTCTTACTCGGCAGGTGGTGGCAATGCCAACCGGATCGTATTGGATCCTTATTTTGTTACGGCAGATCAATCTCAAGGCTTGGTCATCTGGACTACGGCATATAACCGTATACGTCGGGTCAACGAATTTATCAGCAGCATGAAAAAATATGCTACGTATTCGGATGAGATAAAAAATAGATACGAAGCACAGGCTCGTTTTATCCGGGCATTTTTGTATTATCAATTGTTGCTCCGCACAAATAGGGTGGTCTTGTACGATGATTTGCCTGTATCCAACAATAAGCCATTGGGCACGGAAGCTGAATGTTGGGACTTTGTGGAGAATGATTTGAACTTTGCAGCACAACATCTGCCTATCAATTGGAGCGTAGATCAAAATGGCCGGATTACGAAGGGCGCGGCTTTCGCCATGAAATCCCGGGCTATGCTTGTGGCCAAACGTTGGGAAAAAGCACGGGATGCTGCACGGGATGTCATCGGCCTGACGGATAACGGTGCAAAAGTTTATGAGCTGAATGGCGTTTACAAGGATGCTTTCAAATCTTATTTCTCCGGGAATAAAGAATCGATTTTGGAATTTAGGTATCAATTGCCTGCACCATATCATACGTTTGACAGGAAGTTTGCTCCGGCTGGAGACTGGGCAAACAACGGAGGAGCGGCTTGTCCTACGCAAGAAATGGTGGAGGAATTCGAGTTAGCGGCAGGAGGCAAGGCCGATTGGTCTGCATGGCGCGGTAAGACTACCGAAACTCCTCCTTATGCGTTATTGGAGCCTCGTTTTCACGCTTCTGTCTTGTACAACGATGCCAATTGGAAAGGCAGGAAAATTGAAAGTTTTGTTGGTGGGACAGATAGCTATATCGATTATGGGTTTCAACCCCTGACTTATGGTAAAACGACAACAGGATACTATCTGCGTAAATACCTCGATGAGGGTATTGCGGATATTTCGACAACATTCAGTAGCCAGCCTTGGATTGAAATCCGGTTGGCGGAAGTGTATCTGAATTTGGCTGAAGCCTGTTATCGTATTGGTGAGACCGGGGATGCCAATGATGCCATTGAAGCGGTGAGGAACCGTGTCAATCTTCCGTATTCGGATAAGACCGGGGATGACCTGTTCGAAGCGATCCGGCACGAGCGGAAAGTGGAATTGGCATTTGAAGGATTTCATTATTGGGATTTACGTAGATGGAGGGTGGCTCATGAAGAATTGAACAATGTCCGTTTCCACGGCTTGAAAATAACCAAGTCGGGCGCTATACTCACGTATGAATACGTGGATGTGGACAAAGCCGACCGTAAATTTCCCGAGAGGTTTTACAACTTCCCGATCCCTGTAGCTGAAATCGCAAACAATACATCTTTAAGTCAAGTAAATCTATGGTAACGATGAACAAATATATTGTAGCAGTCTTGTTGGTGACGACCCTGTTGTTTGCCTGCGAGAAACCCGAAGAGAACATTTCTGCGCCACGTTTTGGCCTTACAAATATTTATGCACAGTTTGCAGACGAGTCCATTTCTACAGAACAATTTACCTCGACGCAGATTGCACCTTTTGGAGAGGTCATCCGGATACAGTTTCCAAAATATTATCCCCGCAACACCTTGAATCCGATTGACATCACACGTATGCGCTTGACAGCGAATCTGCCCGTGAATGTCAAGATAGAACCGAAGCTGAATGTGATGGATCTGACAAAACCCAATACCATTGAAGTGATCAATAGCAATGGAACAATTGATAAACATGTAATTATAGGAGAGATTTTGCCATGAAACAGAAAATAAAATATATGTTGACGGTAGTGGTGCTATTGTTAACGGGCTTTGTCTCTTGCAAGGAAGACAGAGGAATAACGAATTATTACCATCGGGTAAATCCCGTGGTGAGTCTGACGGCCACGTTGGACGGTTCGGATGAAACGTTTTACCCCAAAGAGGAGAGTCTGAAATCGAATGATATTCTTATTGATTTTCCCTTTTACTTTCCGGAAGAGTCAGAGGAAGAAATCGACGTGTCTAAGGTAAAACTGGACATTGTGTTCCATGACGAGGTCAAAGTGCTCACCAATATCCCGGACCGCGTTGATCTGAGAAATCCGTTTGTGATAAAAATTGAGAATGCCGATGGCAAGAGCGAGGACGTCAAAATCATCGCTGATGTCAAAAAAAGTGCTCGGGCCCAGATATTGAGCTTTTCTTTACCATCCGTGGGATTGAACGGTACGGTGGTTCAGTCGGTGCGTATGATTGGTATCGATAGAAGTGGTCATGACTTGTCCAATCTTGTACCGGAAATTACAATTTCGGGAGGAGCTACCATATCGCCGGATCCGAGTGTTGCCCAGAACTTCAACAATAGGGTTGAATATACGGTCACAGCTCAGGACGGTACACAGCAGATTTATACGATAGAAGACTTGGCTAGCATCAATAATTTTGAAATTTCAAAGGGTGTGAATATCGCCTCTTGGTTGTCTACACCAATGTACAATGGTGCCCAAAGGGAGGCTTTCTTTACCGAAGCAGATATCATATTACTTAAAGAGCTAGGGTTTGACCACATCCGGTTATGTGTCGATGAGGTATATTTATGGGACGACTCGGGTAATAAAATCAGACCTTATGGGTTTGATCTGCTCCATAACGCGATAAACTGGTGTGTGAAGCACAATATGCGCGTGTTGGTCGATATGCACATCACCCGGAACCACCGGTTTACCTTAAGCGAGAATACCTTGTTTACCGATCCGAATGAACCGGCAAAATTTGTGAAAGTGTGGGAAGAGATGTCGGATGAGTTGAAAGATTACCCGAATTCTCTGGTGGCCTATGAATTGTTGAATGAGCCGGTGTCGGGGAGTGCGGCAAACTGGAACAGGGTATCAGCGTTGGCGATAAATGCCATACGGGCCAAAGAAGCCGATCGGACGATTGTTGTGGGTGTTTGCACGGCTGGTGGTAATGTGCGGTATGCGGACCTTACCTTGCCGTCGACACACAATATTCTGCTGACTTACCATTACTACGGTCCCTACCTGTTGACGGCTTACGGCCTGTCATCGACCACCGGTGGGCGTACGGATATTCCTATCCAGTATCCGGGACAGCTCGTCCCTAATGAATGGATCAGTCAGCTGCCGTCTGATTGGCAGTCTACAGGTCAACGTGTATACACAAGAGATGTTTTGGAAACAAACATGCAGGCGGGTATGAATATGGCACAGCGGTTGAATGCTCCTGTATTTGTGGGTGAATTTGGAACCTTAAATACCGTGCCTGAGCCGAGCCGTTCCAATTGGTACAGGGATATGGTTTATATCATGAATAAATACGATGTTCCCTATACGTCTTTCGACTATAAAGGAAAGGGATACAGTGTGGTTAATGAGAATCGTACATTACGTTTTCCGGGTATCATTGATATTTTAACCGGGAAGTAATACTTTCAGTGCTAAAATAAAAGTGATTTACAAGGGGCAGTCCAACAAGGACCGCCCCTTGTTTTTTGAAGGTTTTGCGCAATATTAGGAAATGATGACTGGCGATTGGGATATTTGAAACAGTTTTTTTTATTTGGAAGCTTAATTTGAAATAACTACATTTGGTAGTATCACGTATAAATTAAGATAGGATAAAGGATCACCCTTTATTTTTTTAGACAGGAAATGTGTACGTACCCAAGTTATGTAACAAGGTTTTTGGAGATCTAGATTATTGCTTGTCAAGGCTTGACTATTTATTCAGAAAGTAACTGCTCAAAGATGAATACAAAAAATTACAGCCTATTTTTGCTTACCCTATGGATGATGATGTGTGTGCTTTTACAGGCACAACCATCCGGTATAGCTCCTTCGGATTTTAAGGTAAAGGGCTTTCACCTGGACCTGAGGATACAAGTGATGACGATGCCGGCATTGAAGTCTTTTGCCAAAAAATTAAGTGAAAATGGCATCAATACACTGATCATGGAATGGGAGGGGACCTACCCCTTCAAAAACCACCCCTTGATAGCGAACAGGTTTGCTTATTCCCGCGAGGAAGTGGTTGATTTTATTGCTTATTGTAATCAGCTGAAAATCGATGTGATACCGCTACAGCAGAGTTTTGGTCATGTGGAATATATCTTGAGACATCCTCGCTACAAGGAACTTCGCGAAGATCAAAAGGATTATTCGCAGGTGAATCCTTTGAAGGAAGATTTGAACCGGGAATTGTTTACGGAACTTTACCAAGACTTGATTTCTACACATACGTCTGATTATATACATATAGGTGGCGACGAGACTTATTTGTTGGGGCATTCGCCCGAGTCACAGAAGAAAGTGGCAGAACTAGGCAAAGGGAGGTTGTATGGGGATTTTATCAAATTGCTTTGTGATATTGTCGTGGGATTGGGCAAACGGCCTGTGCTCTGGGCAGATATTGCGCTGAAGTATCCGGATGCATTGCAGGGACTGCCTAAGGAAACGGTGTTCGTAGATTGGAACTATGGTTGGGATATCAATATGTTTGGTGACCACAACAATTTGTTGAACAGTGGTTTTGAAATATGGGGGGCTCCTTCTATACGGAGCCATCCGGACAATTATTTCCTGACCCAATGGGAAAAACATTTTCAGAATATACGGGATTTCATCCCTTTGGCCAGAGGCTTCGGTTATTCCGGTCTTGTCGTGACTTCCTGGTCTACTTCGGGCCTATATTCGACAATGTGGGAATCGACTCGAGATATTATTGATCTGTATGCTATCCGACGGGTGTACCCCATCACGGGCTTCAATATGCTGATTGAGGCTTTTTTTGAAGGCGTAAACAATGCTAAACCTCTGGATGTTGACCAGTTTGTCCTCGGATATGCACAAAAGCAATATGGTTTTGACGCAGCGCAAGCAAAAGAGTTTTGGATGGCCCTGAAAGCTGTACCCTATGAGATTGTGCAAGGTCGGATCAGTAATCCCGATGTGCCGATGTCTTCTTTTTTGGATAGTGCAGAAATGGTGGCTTCTACCTTGCACCGGCTTCAACCCAGGCTGAACCAACAGGAGTTTGCGCACTACCGCTTGATGGCCGATATCCGCCTGCAGTATTTAAAGTATATAGCTATAGAAAAAAGGGTGAACGCTGTTGATTTTAGGGCGGAAAATATACCCGAGGTATTGGCCGCATTGGAAGCCCTGGATACCGCCGATCTGGACGAACGTTTTATGCGGTTGAACAAAGATGACTTTTTCGAAGCAGAGCTGAAGCAGGAAAATGAATACCGAAATTGTAAGATACGGCTGTTGCATCAGCGTCTATCTAAAAATAAAGTAAATGAATAGCGTTGTTTGAAAACAAAATGGCGCTATGTTAAGTTATAGTTTTGTAATGATTACCATTATTTTATATTTTTGAAAGAGCAATCCGTTAAAAGCGGACCTATAGAATGAGATAATGCGACCAGTAACCTTAAAAAAATAACCTAATGAAGAAGGTGTCTGAAGCGGTTTTTGTAAGTTTTAAATCGGGATATTCTCGAGCATTTCGAACAATATTTGAGATGTACCATCGGATTGTTCTTCAGCATGCTTATGGGTTTTGCCATAATAGGGAAGAAGCCGAAGAAATTGCGCAAGATACCTTTACCCAGCTTTTTATTTACCGGGATAGAGTTCAGGACGAAGAAAGCATATTGCCCTTTCTTTATGCGGTTTCGAAGCGGATCGCGATATCCCACTTTCGCCGTAAGGTCCTGCGTGAGGAAGCTTTGGTACATATGGCTACTCGTTCTAACCGAAACTCGTATGATACACAGGAAACGGTCCTGATCAATGAATTAAACGATAGCCTGGATAAAATTATCGATGAACTGCCGCAGCAACAAAAAAAGGTGTTTGTACTGAATAAGATGGATGACCTGTCTTATCAGGAGATTGCGGAGCAGCTTGCCCTATCGAAGAATACCGTGAAAAACCACCTCACTGTGGCTACAAAGGTTGTTCGGCTTAAGCTGCAGCGGCTGATGTACTTTTTTTTCTAATTTTTTTTAAATCTGCCTAGTACGATTTCGGGAGTTGTGCGATATCATTGATATAAAAGCACCAGAAATTGAATAAACCACGATTAATATATCTTATTAAAAAGTATCGGCAGGGCAAATGCTCCGCTATTGAAAAAGCCGAGCTTTATGAATTGATGCAAAATTCACAGGTTGAAAAAGAGATTTTACAGCTGTGGGATCAGTTGCATGAGGAAAAAAACGTTGATGTTGCTCCAGATGAAAGTGACAGGCTGTATGAACGTATCTTGTCTCAGCCTGAAGTGCATACCGTTGTTCGTGGTACCTCGAGCAGCATTTCCAAAAGACTATGGCAGTCGAGGCCGCTACAGGTTGCTGCGGTAGCTGCGGCGCTGGTCCTTTTTTTTGGTGTCTATCTGGTGATTTCTCAATTAAGTTCGGAACAAAAAGAAGGTTTTCCTGGAATTTCGGAAACACGTACAGCCGTGCTACCCGGTAGCAACAAGGCGCGTATTGTCTTTGAAGACGGAACTTATCAGGAGTTGGGGGATGGTGCTGTGGAGATAGAGGGAAGCGATTTTTTTACCGTAGGGGAGGGTGATGAAGGCCTTTCTTATCGGGAATCGTCAAAGGCGGGTGGAAAAACAACTGGAATGCATACACTTATCACACCGATTGGTGGAGAATATATGGTCCGCTTAGCGGACGGAACCAAGGTGTGGTTGAATGCGAATTCAAAGCTGAAATATCCAGCTTCATTTCAAGGGGTTGGCATCAGAGAAGTTGAATTGGAAGGGGAGGCTTACTTTGATGTAGCCAAATTGGAGGTCAGCCGTAAACGGGTTCCTTTTGTTGTAAAATCAAAAGGACAGGTTGTAGAGGTGTTGGGCACGGAGTTTAATATCAATACCTTCAGAAGCAAAGTAACAACAACACTTATCGAGGGAAGTGTAAAGATTTCTTTTGCTAGTGGATCTGCTGGCTCGTCTCATCTTCTGAAACCTAATGAGCAGTCGATTTACGACAATCAGTTGAAAAAAATAAATATTGTACAAATAGATCCTTACTATATAACGGCTTGGAAAAACGGAGACTTCGCCTTTGACAAAGCGCCGTTGGAAAATGTAATGGAGGATATCGCCAGATGGTATGATGTCGATGTAGCATATAAGTCGGATGTAAGTGATGTCAGGTTTTCGGGCAAGGTGTCCAGGTTTGAGAATATCGAAACTTTACTTCAAACGATAGAATGGACGGGATCTGTAAAACTAAAACTGAACGGAAGGAGGATTACCGTTATGAAATAAAGGAATTAGTTATAAAAAAGATAGGAGGTGTTACCAGCACCCCCTAAAAATTTAGTCGAATAGACTAGCGATTGAAAACTAACGTGTTAAATTATAAACAACCGAATACAAATGTATAAAAAAAATTGGTTAGGCATATTACTATGGGAAATATGCCGTGCTAGAACAAATCCTGTAGTAATGAAGCTATCGTTAGCCCTGCCTTTTCTACTTGCGGCGACATTGCAGGTCAATGCATCTGCCATTGGCCAAGAAGTTACCCTTCAGCGGAAGAACGTCAAGTTAGACTATGTACTCAAAGAGCTGCAAAAGCAGAGTGGGTATAATATTCTATTTGATCAGCGGATCATTCCAGAATCTGCGCGGGTAAATGTCAATTATAAAGATGCCCAGCTCAATCAGGTGCTGGATGAGGTGCTGGATCCTTTCGGTATAAAGTACAAACAAACGGGGAAAAATATTGTGCTGAACAAAGAAGCGGTATCCAATCCACAAGCTGTTCAGGCAAATCAGCAACAGGCTCCGATCAGAGGGAGGGTGCAGGATGCCAACGGTTCACCTATTGCAGGTGTTACGGTACGTCGTAATGAAGGTGTTGGCGACGGTGTCTTGACGGGGCAGGATGGTGCTTTTTCCATTGTTGCAGGACCGCAAGACAGGCTTACCTTCTCTTATGTGGGTAAAGAGTCGATAACAGTCACTGTAGGAGACAGAAGAGAACTGCTGATTGTACTGCGGGATCAGACGGTCATGATGGATGACTTGGTCGTCGTAGCTTATGGCCAGCAGAAAAAAAGAAATTTAACCGGATCTGTGGTCTCGGTAGGTAGCGATGAAATCGAGAAAACGAGCCTTCAAGATCCGATTTCCATTTTACAGGGACGGGCAGCAGGTGTGCAAATCACCTCCAACTCGGGAGCTCCGGGGGGCGAGATGACAATCCGCGTCCGGGGAAATTCTTCCCTGAATGCAGGGAACAACCCACTCTTTGTGGTGGATGGTGTTCCGATAGAGTCCAATTCGTTGTCTTCTTTGAATGGAACGGAAAGCTTTGGACTAAACCCATTGGCTGACATTAACCCAGATGATATTGCTTCGATAGAAATTCTTAAAGATGCAGCTTCCACAGCGATCTATGGATCGCGTGCGGCGAACGGTGTGGTATTGATCACGACAAAACGTGGCGCGGAAGGCAAGGCTCAAGTAACGGCTAATTTCATGACGGGGGTGAGTTCAATCACCCGTTATCTGGATGTCTTGAATGCAAGTCAGTACCGTGCAGCGGTGATCGACTCCTATAACAATATGGATGTTCCCGAAGATCCGTTTTGGACAATCATCGATTCGTTGAACCCTTCGAATACGGGTGATATTGACTGGCAGCGGGAGCTGTTGCGGAGTGCGGGGCAATATAAAGTGGATCTTGCAGTCCGTGGCGGAAGTGACAAGGTGCAGTATTCATGGAGCAACTCTTACTTGAATCAGGACGGTATCATCATTAGCAATAATTATAAGCGGATTACTTCACGCTTGAATGTTGATTTTAAAGTTTCTGACAGACTGAAGATCGGGCAAAGCCTTGCTTACACCAATGCGACGAACAATCGTATCAATGCGGGTGGAACGGGAAACCTGAGTGTTATTCGTGAATTGCTGGTCAGGCCTCCGGTCATGTCCATGTATTTTCCGGATGGATCATTGAATGGTTATCAACTGGGGCGGCGGAATCCGGTCGGTATTGCAATGCATGCGACGCATTATAACAAAAGCCACCGTATTATCGGTAGCGAATATCTGGAATATGAAATTCTGAAAGGCTTGAGTTTCCGCAGTAACCTGCATTTTGACCTGATTACGATGAAGGAAGACGAATTCATGCCGATGATATTGGATTACAGGGAGGGGTACAATACGGGAGCGGTCCGAAGTACGAATAATATTACCTGGGCAAATGAAAACATCCTGCGATACAACAGGACATTCGCTAGTGACCACAACTTCGGGGCTTTGGTCGGGTTCAGTTTGCAAGACTGGAGATTCGAGCGGACCGGACTGAACGGTATGTTTTTCCCAAGTGATGATATCCGGACGCTGAACGCGGCGAGTGTGATCTCTAATAAAGATTCGGAGGGGGTGGATATCAATACCGTTGGCGAGAGCGCGATGCTTTCTTATTTTGGTAGGGCATCGTACGATTATCAAGGAAGATATCTGGCTGAAGTCAACCTGAGGGCAGATGGTTCTTCAAGATTTGGTCGTGATCAGCGATTTGGTTTCTTTCCATCAGCTTCTGTCGGCTGGCGCTTTACCGATGAATCATTTCTCGAAGGCATTCAAAATGTCATGAATGATGGTAAGCTTCGCTTTAGTATGGGTAGCACCGGAAATCACGCCATTGGAAACTATACTTCCCAAGGTGAGTTTTTAGTCGGGCAAAATTACCTGGATTATTCGGGAGCAGCGCCAACAGTCATGCCTAATGCCGCTCTGACTTGGGAAACCACCGTACAGTACAATGCGGGACTGGATTTGTCTTTTTTGGCAAACAGGGTTACCTTGACTGCGGACTATTATGTGAAAAATACGCGGGATTTGCTCTATAGTGTGCCTATTCCGACCACGACCGGATTTGGTGCGATCACCCAAAATATTGGAAACATCCAAAACAAGGGCGTTGAGTTCCTCTTGTCGACGAAAAACTTAGTGGGTAATTTTGGATGGACTACCAATTTTAATATCAGTGCAAACAGAAATCGGATTATATCCCTTCCAGAGGAATTACTGACCAACGGCTATATCCAGAATGGTGCTTACCACATTTTGCGGGAGGGACAGCCTATCGGTATTTTCTACGGTTGGAGATTTGACGGTGTATATGCGTACGATACGGACAACGTGAATGAAGTCAGGCAAAGTAGTTCATCTGGCCCTATATTCAAAGGAGGAGACCCGATCTGGCATGATATCAATGGAGACTATATTATTAATCAAGATGATAGGCAGATCATTGGTAATGCTGAGCCTAAGTTTTTCGGCGGTTTTTCCAATGACTTTTCCTATAAAAACTTCTCGTTGAACGTCTTGTTACAATACGCGTATGGTAATGACATATATAGTGAGATCAATCACCAACGAAATGCTATCGTGCGGTACAATAACCTTTCTACGGCTGCCTTGACAAGATGGCGGCAGCAGGGAGATGTTACCAATTATCCGAGACCATTAAGGGATGATCCTTTACAGAGCGAAAGCCGGGTGCAGAGCCGCTGGGTAGAAGATGGCTCCTATATCAAGTTGAAAAATGTCAATTTGCGGTATCGTTTCTCGCCTATGTGGGCCAGCAAGATCGGCATACGGAGTCTGGATGCTTTTGTCACAGGAACAAACCTGATTACCTGGACAAAATATACTGGATTTGATCCGGATGTAAATTCGTATGCAGGATTACGGGTAGGTGTGGACGAAGGGTCATATCCGCAGAGCCGCACATTTGTTTTTGGTTTAAATATAGGTCTTTAAGATATAGGTCATGAAACCATCATGATTTTTCAGACCACGCAGTGGAATGAATAAATCTGATAGCTTCATCACCTTTGAAAAGCAAATTATATACTGATGAAAAAGATTACACTAAAATTGACAGTCCTTTTTTCCGTTTTGTTGATGGGTGCCTGTTCTTTCTTGGACAAAGAGCCGATCAGCAGTTTTTCGGCACAGGGCTTCTACAAAACAGTAAGTGATGCACAAGCCGGTGTTTATGGCATATATGACGGTATGCAGTCTGCATTTCGCATCAACTTTGCATATTGGGGAGAAGGCAGAGCAGATGCCGTCGAAACCAACCAAACTGGAGATCCTTATGCACTTCGTTATAATAGTCTGAACAAAGGTATTAGTTCAGCCAACTGGAACAATTTATATACGGTGATCAGCCGGGCCAATTATGCCATAAAATATATTCCCGAGGTATTTGAAGAGGAAACTGTGTTGAGAAACCAGTTGCTTGGACAATCCAGGGCGCTACGTGCTGTCGCTTATTTTTATCTGGTCAGGGTATGGGGAGATGTGCCGTTTACGTTGGAGCCTTATGAAAGCGTAAAACAAGATCTGTTTTTGTTGAAAACGGACAAGGAAATCATCCTGAATCAAATCGTTGACGATCTGCTGTACGCTTCAGAATTTTGTGCGCCAAGCTACGGTGGTGAGCGGGATAGGGTATTGATTACGCAGGGCGGTGCCGATGGTCTGCTGACTCAGGTGTATATGTGGCGGAAGCAGTATGACAAAGCGATTATTGCCGCTCAGCGTGTGATTGATAATCCCTTGTATTCATTGGTTTCGATCAGTAATTGGAACAATATGTTTTCAGCCGGACTGAGTAGTGAGAGTGTATTTGAGGTGGGTTACAACGAAACACAGACAAATTCGATGCGTGTTCTGTACGCGCAAGGTAATGATGCCCAGTATTTTCCGAGCGAAAAGTTTATGAACTCCTTTGAAGCTGGGGATTTGCGCAGACCGAAGATTTGGGACATTACGCAGGCAACACCCCGAAAGATCTGGAAATTTTTTGGCGAAGGTTTTAACGATGAAAGTGCAGATCCTTCCCAAAATAATATCATTTTGGTGAGGTTGGCTGATGTCTTATTGTTGAAAGCAGAGGCACATGCTCGTTTGAATGAAGATGATCTTGCTCTTCCGCTATTGAACAGTGTTCGAAATCGTGCCGGGTTGCCTTCATTGGATCAGGATGAAGCCGAGCAAATGTATGGTGACGTTGCCGAGGCGATTATGCATGAGCGAGCGATAGAGCTTAGTTATGAAGGGCATCGTTGGTTTGATCTGGTAAGAACGGATAAAGCAATCGAAGTTATGGAACCGATCAACGGGCTAAGCGATCCGCTTAATATTCTTTGGCCGATTCATGAGGATGCGACTAACCGCAATCCCAAACTGGAACAGAACGATTTTTATAAATAGATCATTTGATGCGAAGGCATTGATAATAGCGATAATTTATTATGCAAACGAAAAGAATTTTAAACCGAATTTTAACAGCAGGGGTCACCATAGTGCTTTTTTTGGTGACAAGCTGTGAGATCCAGGAGAACTTCAAGTATGAACCTTCGGGAGTGGATGGGAAATTGGATATGACGGCATGGGAGTTTATTCAAACAAATAGTGATTTTGAACAGTTGCGAACGGCGATTACACGTACGGGGCTCCAAAGCTTATATCAAGATGCTGAAAGGACCTTTATTGTTCCCAATAATAAGGCATTCAGCGCATACCTGCAAAGTGGTGGTTACAGCTCCATAGACGATATACCCGTACCCATATTACGGAATATGTTGCGGTATCATATTGTCAAGGATCATGTTATTTTTACCGATCCGAATATTACCCGCGATCGTCCTATTGCTTACGAGACTGAAAACGGACAAACGATGTATCTTTCCCGTAACAATAATTACGTGGGGCTGATCAATCAGGGAACATCAAGGCAATGGGAGATCCGTACCTCTAACTTAGAACCGACCAATGGGGTCATGCATGCTGTGGACTTCATTGTCTATTTTTCTGCTCCGGCCATTAGTTCAGAGACGACGTTGGAAACAGAGATGATCTATCCTTTGCACGATTCGTATGTGGCTGGTTTTACGACCGGTGATGCAAACTTAAGCAATACAAACTATGGTACAGAGATCACGCTCAGACCGAAAAGACTGCCTGCCAGTGGTAGTGTTAATGGTAACGGGACCTACGATCGGAAAGCATACCTAATGTTTGATCTCGATGAGTTTGAGAAGCCTGGGATTGTCGTGAATATGACGCTCAGACTGGCGGTTTCCTTTGGACGCGGAGGATATGCCGTGGAACTTTACAAAGTACCCAATAACAGTTGGACAGAATCTGCGATCACATTCAATAATGCGCCTGCACCCGATCCGGGACGCATTGCATTCGCACCGAGTGTCAATGGAGCGTCTGTCATGAACTTTGATATTACGAGTTTCTACCAAGATGAAACACCAAACGGAAGGATTTCTTTCATGATAGACACGGAACCTTGGCCGAATGGAACTGATGATTTCGCTTCGAAAGAACACCCTACTCTGAATCCTCCTATGCTTATCGCGACATTGGCTGCAGGACAGAATACTTTGGTCGTGGAGAGAAACGAACAGGCTACAGTTGCTAATGGTGGTTCATTTGTATTGAGTGACGAGATATTGAAAATATCCGGTGCCGATGCGGGAGACATTATCTATACCATAGACACTCCGCCGGGAAAAGGTTGGCTCGTCCGGGGTGCGGATATATTAGGCCAAAGTGGACAATTCACGCAGATGGATCTTCAGTCGCTGAGCTTGATCTATATCCATGATGGGGAAAGCGGTGGAGAAGATACCATCGTCTTGTCTGCCAGAGACCGGACAGGAGTGGTGTTGGAGGATATAGAAATCAAGATTAACATTCAGTAGTTTTTAATATGCAGTTTCTTTTAAATAGTTTAAAAATATTTTTTAGCATCGTGATGCTATTGTTTTCTTGCTCATCGGATCCTACGGAACCCGATGAGCAGATTGTTCCGACAGAGCGGATCATCAAGTTCTCGGGTTATGACTGGATTGTCCGTACATCCAAGGATAACAAGGTAGGCCCAGGACCAAATTTATTTTCCGATTCGGAGGAGAATGTATGGGTTGATCAAGATGGCCGCTTGCATCTCAAGATTGTTCAGCGGGGCGGGTACTGGTATTGTTCGGGAGTCGTTCTGAGGAAATCTCTGGGTTATGGTAAATATGTTTTTTACCTGGCCAGCGATGTGAGTAAACTGGATCAACGTGTGGTTGGAGGCTTGTTTACGTATCTGAACGATGAAGAAGAGATCGATATTGAGTTTTCGCGATGGTCGGATCCGGACAATCAAGATTCCCAATTTGCCGTACAGCCGTCAGAACTGACCGGCAATAAAGTACGCTATGATTTGAATCTGCAGACGGACTTATCCACTCATGCTTTCAATTGGCAACCCGACCGTATCGAATTTTTCAGTCGTCAGGGGCATGGTCTGACCGTTAATGATGATAATCGTATCCATGAATGGACGTATACGGGGAACAGTATTCCACCAAGTAGAGGAACCGAACGATTGAGACTCAATCTATGGCTGTTCCGTGGGCAGGTGCCTTCGGATGGCAAAGAACATGAGATGATTGTAGAGAAGGTCGAGTTTATTAAGGGGGATTAATTGCGACGATAAATACCCTACAAACCCAAAACTTCCTTAGGGAAGAACTATCCCAAACGTAATCGCGTTTGGGATTTTTTTTGGTGTGAGCTGCTCTGATTCAAAAAGAATAAGGGTATTTCTTTAATAGCGGCATAAAAGAGCTTTCAACAATAAATGAAAGCTCTTTTTTATATAGAAGAAGTTCTAGTATACCTAGTAAAAGGCAATTAATATAAATTTTTCCCAGGTTGAATAGGACATAAAAGAGGCTAAATGTTTTGATTGTTAAAAATGTTTTGTACATTCGTGTACGTACCCATTAGTTTTGAACCTGATTAATGATAAAAATATTTTGGATATACGGATTATAAAAATTACGATAGTTGATATAAATTCTAGATAGTATGTTTAATATTTCTAGGCGTTCATTTTTGACAACAAGTGCTACGATATCTGCAGGTTTACTGTTAGAGCCAAGTTATGTATTCTCCAAATCTTATCTCTCGAACGGGAACAATCCAGTGCTTCGGGTAGGGATAATCGGTATGGGGCAGCGTGGAACAGGCATTGCGAGTATCATCAATAAGCTTCCTCAGTTACATATTGTGGCTTGCTGCGATACGATGGAGGAAAATTTAAGAAAGGGTCTGGCCTTATCGGAAGCGGGAGCCAAAGGTTACAGAAATTATGAGCAATTATTAGCAGATAAGCAGGTTGATGCCGTCATTATTGCATTGCCCTTACATTTACATTATTCCGTCGCTGCTGCGGCGTTGGATGCAGGAAAACACGTTTATCTGGAAAAAACAATGACCCACAGTAGTTTAGAAGCGTTGCGTTTGGAAGAAAAAGTAAAGCAATATCCTACCTTAACTTTTCAAGTCGGCTTTCAATATCGGTATTTTGGTCTTTATCATAAAATTGCGGAGATTCTCGAACAAAAATGGTTGGGAGATGTGATGCAATATGAATGTCAATACCATCGTAATTCAGATTGGAGAAGGCCTGTTTTAGACGGGGAATTAGAACGTCAGATTAATTGGAGAATGTATAAGGAATATTCCGGAGGCCTGATGGCAGAGTTATGCTCCCATCAAATTGATATTGTGAATTGGTTTACGGGAGGGCATCCACAACGTGTAGTAGCCGTTGGAGGAATAGATTACTGGAAGGATGGCCGAGATACTTATGACAACATACGTGCTATCTTTGAGTACCCTAATGGAGTAAAAGCTAGTGTAAGTTCTATCTTAAGTAATGCTTATCGGGGCTACTCCATACGTATATTAGGTACAAAAGGAACGATTGAAATCCAGCAATCAAAAGCTTATATCTACAGAGAAGCCAGTACGAAAACTTTGAGTACAGTAGACGGTGTGACACGGGCAACTGTAGAGTCTTGGGGACAAGGTGAAAAAAAAGTGGTTGAATTTAATACTCCTGATGGGCGAAACTTAGATCCTACGGCGTATGCTTTAATGGGCTTTGTAGAGAGTATATATACAGGCCGAACGCCTTTGGCAAATATTGAATGTGGCAAACTAAATGCTATTGCAGTTCATCTAGCTAATCAGGCGGCTTACACGGGTTGTGCACAGGTGTGGAGTTCTTAATTTTACTTTAAGGTAGCTCCGAATATCAATGATTTTATATATATTTAACTACTACCAAAAATAAAACCATAAAATTATGATGTGAGCATACTGACCGAAATGATGTAAAAAAAGCCTGTTAAGCGGTGATATGTATAACTTAACAGAAAGTTAATATAAAGGTAGTTTATATGTGATGAGTTTTTAGAAATTTTGGAGACAACTATTTTTATTTAAATACTATGTACCAGTCATATAGCGAACTTGAACTACTCTCAGCTTTTAAAAGTGGAGATGATAACGCTTTTACAGCGCTTTATCAACTTTATTGGGAAAGGCTTTTTCAACACGCACTAGCCATGACATCGTGTGAAGATCTAGCGAAAGATATCGTTCAAGAGACTTTTATCGAGTTGTGGGATAGGCTACGTTCTCAAGATATTCAAGTGTCTTTACGATCTTACTTATTCATTACGGTTCGTAATAGAACGCTAAATCTTATGGCGAGAGGTAAGGTACAAATGAAATATTTAGAATCGTTACGCAGTTACCTCGAAAAAGGAGAAAGCTGCACCGACCATCTTTTGAGAGAAAGACAACTCCAGGAACAAATTGATCAACAGGTCGCTTCTCTACCTGACCGGATGCGCGTAATATTTGAGATGAGTAGAAAAGATCTCATGACGTATAAGGAAATTGCTGAACAACTCAGTCTCTCGGATAAAACAGTAAAAAAGCAGGTTAGCAATGCTTTAAAAATTCTCCGGATAAAACTGGATACGTTGTTTTCCATTGTCGTTTTGATCTCATTTAGTTATAGACTCCTCTGTTTTATCCCATTGTATCTATAAAGAGCTGCCTACAGACTCTTTTCTAGGCAGATCTAGTCTTAGCGCGACCGCGCAAATCCTTTACGCATTATTTTATTATTCTATCGATAGATAATTGATCGTACTATAGGTATTGATACAATTATTTTCTTGCTATCTACTACTTAGGGTTATGGATAACTGTCTTATATATAACAACCCGTTGATTATTCACGATGAAGGAAAAAAAAGAAATTCGACAACTGATTAAAAAATATCTTTCTGGACAGTGTACCCCAGAGGAAATTCATAGGATTGAGAATTGGTATGCTGAGTATCTTGAAAAATATTCCACAGTTCAAGAATATGATCGTAAGAAGGTTAAGAACGAGGTTTGGGATGGAATAGCTCAACGAAGACCTCTCAGAAGTACAAAGGTAGTGTGGTGGCCGAGGATGGTAGCAGCAGCTATAGCAGTTTTGGTAGGAGTGGTTGCAGTCTATCAATTTGCCATTAAACCAACACTTATCCCAGCGACAACCTACGTACAAAACGAAAGCCCAATTTTGCCTGGAAGCAATACTGCCATTTTGACTACCAGTGATGGGAAGAAAATTGAGTTAACCAATTCGGCAAAAGGTATATTGACGCAAGGGAAGGGTTTTGAAATTAAAAAAGAAGATGATGGATTGATTGTTTTTAATGTAAAAGCTGATAACTCCTTGACGTCTGTGGTATATAATACGATCGAAACACCGAAAGGAGGAATCTATCAAGTGGTATTACCCGACGGTTCCAAAGCTTGGTTAAATAATGCCTCTTCCATCTCTTTTCCAACACAATTCCCGGGTGATGAGAGGATGGTGAAAATTACTGGGGAAGTTTACTTTGAAGTCGCCCATGATAAGAAGCGACCCTTCCGGGTGTTGACTCACCAACAGAAAATCGAGGTATTGGGAACGAAATTCAATATCAATGCTTATGAAGATGAGCCACTGATGAAGACGACGCTGATCGAAGGGAGTGTAAAGGTCACCGGAGGATCAGGTATTCAGGTACTCCGTCCGGGCTATGAAATGGCGACACAAAGGAACGGTAAAGACAGGGTGTCGGTAGCAGATCTGAAATCGGCATTGGCTTGGAAAGAAGGTATCTTTCATTTTGAACGTGTGAAGTTAGCTGTCCTAATGCGCCAGCTTGCCCGATGGTACGACATTGAGTTGGTATATGAAAGTGAGTTGCCCGATGACGAGTTTGTAGGGGACATCAAAAGAAGTGAAGATATCCATAAGGTACTTGAGATATTAAAAGAGGGTAAGATAGCAGTAACCTTAGAAGGTAGAAAATTAATTGTCGGACAAAAAAGATAAAACAATGATCTAGTTAAATGAAAAACTAAATGAAAAAAGCGGAAGTGCTACCAACACCCCCGCTGTATCCTTATCAGATAAGGAGTTCAAATCGGAAAAAAATGATAATTGCAGATCATGATCCCTTATTTAAACCTTACAAAAGTATGAATTTAAATTGTTTAGGTAAAATACCTATCCGTAAGATATATTCTTCAAAAATTTTACGACTGATGAAACTAACTATTTTATTTATGTCTCTGGGCATGTTCTTCGTAAGCGCCAGGACATATTCCCAGAAAGTCAGTTACAAAGGAACAGACGTCGCGTTGGAAGTTGTGCTGAAGGACCTCGGACGACAGAGCGGTTATTATCTGTTTTACAAGTACAATGAGATTAAAGATGTTAAGATTAAGACCATTAATCTGAATAATGTCGATCTGGAGATAGCGATCGGTAAGACATTGGAAAACTTACCGTTCGATTTCAGACTGAAAGAAAATACTATAATCGTCAATAAGGTACAGCGTCAAACGCGATCGAGTACCGCTAATACACCACAACGCATACAAGAATCCCTGACGGGTACAGTCAAAGACAGCAATGGACGACCACTCTTTGGAGCAACTGTCATGGTCAAAAATACCCAGATTCATACGATCACGGACGAACAGGGTGCTTTCCAATTTCCCGATGTACCTCCCGGAGCGATATTGGTCATTAGCTTTGTGGGGTATGACACGCAGGAAGTGGCGGTGGGAGATCGGAAAATTATCCCGATTACCTTGGCCGAACACGAGAAAGACTTGGATGAGGTTATCGTCATTGGATACGGTACGGTCACGAGAGAAGATCTTACCGGATCGATAAGCCAGGTTAATGTAGAAGACTTGACCAAGGCTCCTGTGGCCTCCTTTGATCAGGCGTTGGCAGGGCGGGTGGCTGGTGTGCAGGTTTCTTCGATGGAGGACGGACAGCCAGGAGAAGGGATGAATGTCGTTATCCGCGGGGCTAACTCCTTGACGCAGGACAATTCGCCATTGTATGTCATCGACGGTTTTGCCGTAGAGGGACCCGAGACTGCCGGTATAAATCCGGACGATATTGAGTCAATAACTGTATTGAAAGACGCCTCAGCAACGGCGATTTATGGTTCTAGGGCAGCGAACGGTGTTATCGTCATCGAGACAAAAAAGGGAAAGATTGGTCGTCCAGTTGTTACCATTAATTCATCAGTCGGGCCACAGACGACACCCAAAAAGATGGAGATGTTGAACGCCTATGAGTTTGTGAAGTATCAGGTGGAACGCTACGGCAATACCGGTGTGGCGAGGTACACACCCGCAGACTTGAATCCTTCCCATGCTTCCTATGACCCGGGAGGGTATACACTGGAATCCTACAGAAATATACCCGGTGTAGACTGGCAGGACGAACTGTTTAAAACGGGTCTTACACAGATACATAATTTTTCGATCAGAGGCGGAACGCAAGAGACAAGATACTCTATCTCCGGATCTGCCTACGATCAGGACGCGATTATCCTTAATACAGGATATAACCGTTATCAGACAAGGCTTTCATTGGATCAGACCATCAATGAGAAATTCAAGGTCGGAATGAATGCGAATTACAGCCACCAGAAGGGCTATGGGCAGATTTTAGGACGTACTTCCGCTACATCTTCTACTACGATCAGCGGTTATCTGCTATATTCCACATGGGGCTACCGCCCTGTCACCGGAAGAGAGGGAGATATTGATTATGAGCTGGACGATATACTCGATGAAATTATTGACGAAGAGGTGGATGATGAGGGTTCGGATTTCCGTATCAACCCATTGGTGTCGGCTAGAGAAACGTTGCGTGAACGCAAGACGAACAACTTTACCGCCAATGCCTACGCTACGTATGATCTTACCAAAAACCTAGAGCTGAAGGTAACCGGTGGGTTGAGCGGTGTATTGATGCGTACCGATGCGTTTTACAACAGCAAAACAGTGCGGGGAACACCTTTGCGCCCCAATAACATAAATGGTGTGAACGGTTCTATCCAGAATAATAATCGTCTAGATTGGTTGAACGAGAACATATTGACGTATAAAAAAAGGATCAATAGAGCGCATCGCATAGAGGCGATGGTGGGTATGACCCACCAAAGCAGACGCCGGACATTGGATGGTTTCTCCGCTATACAAGTTCCCAATGAAGAATTGGGGATATATGGACTGGCACAGGGCCTTCCGTTAGAAAACTCTATCGGCGCAAGCGAAAGCCGGCTGCAATCCTATTTTGGTCGTTTTAATTACAATTATAAATCCAAATATCTCTTTACCGGGACCATGCGGGCGGACGGTTCATCAAAGTTTCCGCGGCATAACAGATGGGGATATTTTCCTTCCGGAGCGTTTGCCTGGAATATGGGAAGAGAAGATTTTGTGAAGGATATTGCCGCCGTTTCTGATGCCAAACTCCGGATAAGTTTCGGGATAACGGGCAATGACCGTGTCAGTGATTTTGCACCATTGGCTTCCGCCGAATGGAACGATCTAGCGAGCTACTCTTTCAACAATGTCCGTTATTTCGGGCTGAATATGGATCGATTGAACAATCCGAACCTGAAATGGGAAAGTACCGCACAATTTGACATTGGTTACGACCTTAGTTTGTTCAAGGACCGTATCAACTTTGTGTTCGATTATTATCGTAAGACAACTTACGACCTGTTGTTGAATGCACAGATACCCTACACCACAGGATATAGCACGGCCTATAAAAATATAGGGAAGGTCCGCAACGAGGGATTGGAATTTACTTTAAATACCGTCAACCTTCGCAGCAAGGATTTTACCTGGGAAAGTAATTTCAATATCAGCTTCAACAAAAACAAGATACTGGCGTTGAACGAAGACCAACCAAATATGCTTTCCACGATGAGTTCTTTTGTCACCCGAATGGCGCAGGAGCCGATGTATATTGCGGAGGTAGGAGCACCTGCGGCGATGTTTTATGGACAAGTCTGGGATGGTGTTTACCAATACAGCGACTTTGACGAAATATCCCCCGGGGTGTATCGATTAAAGCTGAATGTTCCGGACAATGGCGATTCAAGAACGACTATTCAGCCAGGAGATATTAAGTATAAAGATTTGAACGGTGATGGTGTGGTCGACGCGAGTGATAAGACCGTTATCGGGAGTGGCTTGCCGAAGCACATGGGTGGATTTACCAATAATTTCAGTTACAAAAACTTTGATTTGAATGTGTTGTTCCAATGGTCTTACGGAAACGATTTGCTCAATGCCAACCGTTTGGTATTCGAAGGGAATATCACCAATGTCCATCATTTTAATCAATACGCAAGTTGGGCAGACCGTTGGACTCCCGAAAACCCGAGCAATACCATACACCGTGCAGGTGGAGGCGGCCCGCAGGTAATTTCTTCCCGAGTCATAGAAGACGGTTCATACCTGAGATTGAAAACAGTGATGCTGGCGTACAACATTCCACAATCGGTGACAAAACGAATCGGAATCAATTCGCTTCGTGTGAGTGTGGCCGCCCAAAACCTGTTGACATGGACAAACTATTCTGGAATGGACCCTGAAGTATCGGTTCGTAACACCGTGCTTACACCTGGATTTGACTTTTCGGCATATCCACATGCCCGAACTGTAGTATTTGGTCTTAGAGCAGGGTTATAATAATGATTATTAAAAAAGATATCATGAAGAAGATAAAGAGTTTAATCGTATTATTCGTTCTTTTAATAAACAGTTCCTGTACAAGTTTTCTGGATACCGAACCGGAAGATTTTCTTTCCCCGGAGTTTTTTTATCAAAATGAAGAACAGATCAATACCGCTTTGGTCGGAATTTATAACAAAATGTCCGATACACGGAATGGAGCCCCGCTGTATTCGTCAGCCTATTTTACCTTTATGGGGACGGAAGGTGATGACGGGCTTTATCGCAAAGGACCGGAGCGTACCTTGCCCGGACAGTTTTTATATAACCCTAGTGCAACCCACGTCGCCAATTTATGGAGAGCATTGTATGAAGGCATAAACCTCGCCAATATGATGCTCGAAAAACTGGATGGCGCTGATATGGACGATGCCAAAAGAGAAATAGCGCGGGGAGAAACCATGTTCTTGAGGGGGTATTACTATTTCCTGTTGGTGTCTAACTACGGAAACGTACCGATGCCATTGCAATCGACGGATACGCCGGATTTCAATGACATCGCGCAATCTCCTCCAACGCAGGTTTACGAGCAGATTACCAAAGATATGGAAGCAGCCTATGAGCTTGTTCCTACCGCTACGGAGGTGGGTTTCGGTGGCAGGGTCAACAAATCTGCCGTTGCGGGAATACTCGCGCGGGTCTATCTGTATTGGGCAGGTGAGCCGATTAAGGATGTTTCAAAATACCAGAACGCCAGAGACTGGGCCTATGCAGTGATAAGTTCTGGCGAGCATGCCCTGAATCCGTCTTTCGACGATGTGTTCAGAAGGTTGGCGGCAGACGAATATGATATTAAGGAATCCATCTGGGAAGTGGAATTTTATGGGAACCGTACCGATCGGCCAAGGCAGGCTGGTATGTTAGGGAACTATATCGGGATATATACCACGAGTACAGAGATAGGGATAAGTAATGCCAATATGTGGGGCTCGGGAAGACTTTACCAGTTATACGAAGCCGGAGATTCGCGCCGAGACAGGACACTCGCCCCGTTTACCTACTCACCGTCGTCATCAAGCAATGAATCACCGCTTGCTGAAACAGCTATCTGGACACGTTATGCCGGCAAATACAGGCGGTCAGAAGAAACGTTTACGCCTAAATCGCAGGGATACACACCTATCAATTTTCCGTTGCTCCGCTATTCGGATGTGTTGTTGATGTTTGCGGAAGCAGAAAACGAGGTCAACGGCCCGACTCCCGAAGCGGTTAAATATTTCAATACGGTTCGTCGCCGAGCATTTGGATTTCCTTATACAGATGGCGATCTGCTGGTACCTAATCCTATAAGCGATCTGCAGGATGAAGATAAAACCGACAAGATAGCTTTTCTATTAGCGGTTCAGGACGAACGTTCCAGAGAACTGGCATTCGAGTGTCTGCGCAAATTCGATTTGATAAGATGGGGGATTTACGTCTCCTCTATGCGCGCGCTCTCCGACCTTTATCTGACGGCGACCGAACCTTCGGTTCCTCCGGAGCAGGCGAGAACTGTCGCGACAGCATTGGGAATGATTACCAGTAGACATAAGTTACTTCCAATACCTACGCGTGAGATGAATCTGAATAGGAAACTGGTACAGAATTCAGGCTGGTAACGCTAAAGATTATATAATGAATATTGAAGTTATAAAATAATAGGATTATGAAAGCAACATATTTTTATCCCATATTATCTTGTCTGCTCCTTTTATCCGGCTGCAATAAAGATAGCGACATGATGGTCGAGGCGCCTTCGTTCGATGTTATTGACTATGCGGTAAGAGATGGTATTGATAGTTTGGGGAACCCTGTACAGCAGATCGTATTTAATCTGGAAGGTAATGCCGATCTTATTTCCTTTTATTCGGGAGAGGTTTTCCATGAATACACATATCGGGACGGGCATGTTATCGATGTGGAAGCACTGACGATGTCATTTGAATATATAGCGACATTGGTTGATAACCCTGACCCCAATTGGGATCAGTTGTCGGTACATGCTACGAATAGTTTCGACGGTACAGTGACGGAGGAAGGGGAAGGATGGACCGATATCACACCAAGGTTCGCCATACCGAAGGCAGCAGATGTGACAGCACGTACCACAACGAGCGCGGATATTTCGGACCTGTTGGTCTCCGGAAAACCCTTGTACATCGCGTTCAAATATATCACTCCGCCCAGAGCCGTGGGTGCAGGATATACAACATGGGATATACACGAATTTAAAGTGAATGCACAGACAGAGTTAGGTGTGGGAACGGTTGTCAACCAAAGGGATGCCGCCTTGCCGTTGTACCATTTTGGACCTGACGATGCCAGCACGCCTGGTAGAAATCCCCGTACGGTAAGTACCACGACCCGCTTGCGGTTCCGGGCAAATACGCTTGAAGCGAATGTGCCCTTTATGGCAGGAGTTTGGGCCGTATCGCCACCTATTGTCTTGGAGAATGAGATCGATCTGGGGCCGGATAGGCCAACCGGTATCAAAAGCCGCATCGATCCCATATTAAAAGAATACGCGTATGTCTATGATAAGCCGGGTACCTACAAAGTTGCGTTCGTAGCATCTAATGTAACTACCAAAGGGGAAGCGAAAGTTGTAAAAGAGCTGGACATCATTGTTCCGTAAGAAGTAGAGACGCCGATAGAGATAAAATTTTAATACCGATACTCATGAGAAATAAATGGAGTTTTTTACGTTATGTACTGGTTCTCCTGACTTTGCCTTTTTTTACCACCTCTTGTGGAGATAAGGAAGGTGACCCGAAGGAAGACCTTTCTTATCTTTCAGAACCTACTATTGCTACCCTGTCGCCCGAGAGTGGGATAGCGGGTGATGTGGTTACCATAACCGGTAGCGGCTTCGGGACCGATCGTTCCAAAGTAAAAATCCGGTTTAGCACGGTGGAGGCAACTGTTATTTCAGTGACCGACACGCAAATAGAGGTGGAAGCGCCTGAGGGTTTTTCGGACAGGACGGCAAGTGTCCGGGTGTTTGCTTCAAGCCTGCCTTCCAATACCGTAGATTTTTACTACATAGGTATGACCGACCCTTTCCTCACCTCCCTGACCCCGACGTGTTTCTATAATGCTACGGTGGTCATTACCGGAGCACACTTTAGCCCGAATAAAGCGGACAATATCGTGAAATTTGGAACGATAGCGGGGACAGTTACCGAAGCGACGACGACCTCCCTAACCGTAATTGCACCCGATTTAGGCAGTGCTACCGGAGCTGATGTTACGGTGACCAAGTTTGGTCAGCTCGTTTCGAATGCCCTGTGGATTGAGGTACAACCGGATCAAAACACGGTCGCTACATATAACTGGAATAGCACAGAAATAAAGCCGGGGGTCACACATAAAACAGGCACCTTCAGTGTGTTCGGATCTACTCGACGGATACATGTGTTGGATGTCACACTGGACGAGTCCAACCGGTTGGGGATAGGTTTAAGTGCATCCAACGATCCGCCGACCTTCAAAAGTACTGTAGCGCTATGTAATGAAAATAATGCGGTAGCCGGTATCAACGGAGGGTACTTCGATATGGGAGTTACCCCTAAAGATCCGTACATCAGGATAGACGGCACTACCGTACAGAACGGCACCTCAAGCACCTCGTATTACTTTGCAAATGCAGCGCTGACTATACACAACAACGTGGCCTCGGTGAGACGGTTGGGAACCAGTGGCAGGAACTTGAATCAGGTGGCTGCAAATATCCCCGTTTCGGAAGCTGCACATGTCATCGTATGTGGTCCGATGTTGCTCACCGACCATGTCATAGAAGACCTGTCCACGGGCGACCATAATACCTCAATCACGGCGAGAACAGGGCTTGGTGTTGTAGGAGGTGGTCAACGCGTAATCATGGTGACTGTAGATACGGGCAATGGATCTACGGGCGTGAAAACGGTCCAGTTAGCGATGATCCTGCAGGCGTTAGGCGCTGTCAATGCGATGAACTTTGACGGTGGCGGTTCGACAACGATGTTTGCACAGGGACTCGGTGACAATGGACTTGTTAATCTCCCTAGTGGCGGTGTACAGAGAAACGTCAGAAGCGTGATTTACGTGAAGTAGGTGTGATAGGAGTTAGCACAATAAATTTTAAACAGAAACAAAAATACGAGACATGAAAAGGATAAGAAAGAAGTTGTTGGTTATGGTGTGTCTTTCCCTTTTGCTGGGCTGTACAGCGGATAGCATACCTGAAGATAAATCGGAATGGGCATTTGCCAAATATTTGACACTGTCTAAAGCGCATGATCAGGAGTCGAATACGACCTATTATCTCACCCGAATAAAGCATAAAGATGATAACGGCCATATCATCAAGCTCCGGACGCAATTTGCAAATAGAGCGGAAGGAGAGACGGCTCGGACCTTTGCGATAAGGAATGGAACTGCCGTTACGATAAATGCTTCCCAGGGATTGGACGATCTGCCCGACAATCAGCGGCAGCCCACAGGCATTCAGATCATAGACGGGGAGATCATACAGGATTTGAATACGACGGCATACACGCTTGGAATTAAAGATAACAACGAGTTGCTTGTGTATGAACCTGGTACGACTGCCCAGGATATTCTGGACGATGGAATCAACACTGCGCTTACCGCTTTTTACCCACTTATAGAAAACCATGAATGGGTGTCGGACGATGTTCTGGCTATAAGAGGCAATTCGGCGGTAAAGCACCCCCGTCAGGTGATTGCCCAGTTTGATAACATGGATCTTTTGATTTTCAGTTGTGGTGGAAGAGGATATGATGGAGAAGGAATGACCGCCAAAGAAATGATGAAGATATTGAAGGATCTGGGTGTGAAATTTGCGTTTAATCTGGATGGCGGTGGCAGTACATCGACGGTTATTAAAGACAAGCTGATTACGAAAAAAATCGATAACAACGGAACCCGGGAAAGACTGCGACCTAATTTCCTGTACGTCATGGAAGAAAATTAACAAATTAAATAAAACCAACGAGTTAAATAATTATTGATAACATCAAATTAAAAACAGGTTATGAAATACTACGCATTTATTTATCGGGCATTGATCATCATGAGCGTTGGCTTTTTGATGCTACAAGGATGTAAAAAAGGAGGTGAAACAGATAAGACACCAACGGAGTTTGAAATGGTAGAATATACAGTTCAGGATGGTGTGGATACCGAAGGCAATCCCAAAAAGCGGGTCACTTTTCAGTTGAGTGGCACAGAAGGGCTTGATATTGCGTTCTTTTCGGGCGACATCGGCGGGAATTATGAATACAGGGATGGCCGTGTTCAGGAGCTTACGGATCTGAATCTGTCGTTTGATGCCGAATGTATTCCAGGTGCGGCGCAAGGCTGTGAGACTTTTTCGGTACTGGCATCGACGAACTTTAACGGAGGCGACCAAGTCGAAGATGTAGAGAATGCCACCTGGCAAAACATTACTGACAGATTTACAATTGTGTCTGGAGCATCGCAGAACGCAGGAACCGCGAATATCGTAGATGTGACTGAAGAGGGAAAGCCGCTTTATCTTGCATTACGCCATATCACGTATGCGCAAACCGTAACCCTGAGTTATTCCACTATTCGCATAAAGAACTGGCTGGTGACCAGTCATATCGAAGGGGTAGGTCCGGCCACACTGGTCGATGGTCATATGTCAGCAGAGGCGGGATTTTACCACGTATTGAAAGGCAATTGGATCGCTGGAAGAAATCAAATCCGTGCCGCTGACCTCACATTTCGAGGAAATCATGGCAGTAATACGGAATACTGGGGCGAGACAGAATGTTGGGCAATCTCCGCTCCAATAACAATCGGAGATATTCATATCGAGGCTGACCTTCCGCTTCGGGTGAAGCAGAGCCATCAGCCGGCAGTAAAGACTTTCGCTTTCAATTATAACGGTCCCGGTGAATATAATGCCGTATTCGTATTAACGAAGGGTGATGGTGAAGCTGTAACGAAAGCCATGACGATCAGTATTCCGGAATAATCACCGCCGCGACGAGTTTTCAACGATAGATAAATTTTGGCTAAGTATAGGACAAAAAAAGATGTCTATGTGGTTATAAGAAATGCTATGTACTAAAAGAATCAAATATGAAGAGAAAGAAAGATAATAAGAACTACGTAAAAAACATAGTGGCATTGCTCGGGATATGGATTATGCTATCCTTATTTACATTCGGTATTGCGCAACAGCGTCCCAAAATAGCCTATACGCCAGCGAAAGATCTTACCCTCGTCGGCAAGATCACTTCCACCGAGAACATATTCCATCGCGTGGATACCAATGTGTTTGCCGATTTGCCGGCAGCCGTCAAGAAGCGGGTCGTACAATCCGGCGGATTGGCGGTCTCTTTCAAGACCAATAGTCCGGCCGTATATGCCAAATGGTGTACCGCCGGAACGGTATCTTCGGCGACGATGACTGCTGTGGCGTATAGGGGTCTGGATCTCTATATCAAGAGAAATGGGCGTTGGCAATATGCTGGAATAGCGCGACCTCGAGAAGGTCAGGCCTGTGCTTCCACTACTATTCTCCAGGGAATGGACAATGCGGAAAAGGAATGCCTCTTGTACCTTCCTTTGTACGATGAAATGACCCGTCTGGAGGTGGGGGTAGACGATGGCTCGACGATGCAAGCTGGAGCATACCCTTTTCAGAAAAGGGTACTCGTATATGGCTCGAGTATAGTACAAGGCGCGTCCGCTAGTAGGTCTGGACTTGCTTATGCCGCGAGGCTATCACGGGAGACCGGTATTGATTTTCTCAATTTAGGAATGGGGGGCAGTGCCAAGATGGAAAAAAGTGTGGTCGATATGATCGCCTCTTTTGATGCGGATGCATTTGTACTGGATTGTGTGCCCAACAGTTCCCCAACCCAAGTGAGTCAACGGACAGCCTATCTGGTCGAAACGATCCGAAAGAAACATCCCGACGCTCCGATTATCGTGCTGCAGAGCGTGATCCGGGAAAGAGGGTATTTCAATTTGGCGTCGGGCGAGCGTGTCAGGCAGCAGAATGATAATATTAAAGTGGAGGTGGCCAAATTGCTCCAAAAAGGCATAACAAACCTCTATTTTATTCCAGCGGATGACTTTTTGGGCCACGATCATGAGGGTTCGGTCGATGGGACACACCCCAACGATTTGGGCTTTGACCGGATGATTAATGTTATTAAGCCGAAGTTGATGGAGGTGCTTGATTCATCAGTAAATAGAAAATTATAAAGAAGAAAGCTATGATAAAGAAAAAGATAACATCTATAATATTGGCTTTGGGCAGTATGCTTTGCGTTCAGGCTCATCACACCGATGTATTAAGTAACAGGGATGATCAAAAGGAAGTGAATACACAAAAAACGCCCGTTACGATCTCTTTTACGATGAATGCGAAAGGGGGGAGTCAAGGCACAAGTTATTTTCAAATTATGTTGTCTAAAGACTTTAAAGGAGAAGCGACCGCTCGAAATATAAATCGAGCGGATTGGATTGATATAACAGACAGATTTACACTCCCCAAATTGGAAACAGGGGACGAAGAGAAAAGTATATTTAGCAAGGTAAATGGCGATATTTCGAATTTGTTGACCCCGGGGCAAGCCTATACGATTGCATTTCGACAAATCGTCAAGGATCAGACTGCACATGGCGGACAAAGTCAGATTCGAATCCGTAATTTCCAGCTTGCAAAAGACTCGGATAATGCGAGGACGGTCGTGCTCGATCATGCGAGCGCGGAATGGAGCCTGTTTACTAAAGGTAAACTTCGACCTAATCGTCCGAACATTTCCAGCTCACAAATCGTATTGCGTGGTAACCACGGCAAGGCTATAGATTACCTGCAAGCTGAAACAGAGGTTTGGGTAATCGCTAAGCCTCAAATTTGGACGAAATAGAAAAATAGATTTAAAACTCATGTAAATTATATCAATAAATTCGGTTAAGTTATGCGTTGGACTGTTATAATAGGGGTTATAGGATTTTTTTTTATAAGTGAGGCCCTTTTTGCACAAGAAGATATAAAGAGGAGACAGCAATATCTGGAGGAGGTGCTCGACATTAATATTGACCAACTTTTTCGGGAAAATACGAGACGGGTCAGTATATCAGATAGTACTTGGAAGGATTGGCTGAAGCGTAGTGGAGAGCTCCCACCTGATTTTGCCAAAATGAAGTCCGTGCCGATGTTGCCGGAACCGTTGATTGATTATAAAGGCGACCGGGAGATTCCTATCACCACGCCAGCCCAATGGGAGAAAAAGCGGGAGTGGATCAAAGAGCAGTACCAGAATTGGATATCGGGACATTTCCCGCCTGCGCCAAAGAACATCAAAGCGACCGTGTTGTCGGATACCCTGACAAGAGGGGTATGGATTCAGATGATACAACTGAATTTCGGCCCGGACCAAAAGGCAAAGATGACATTTGAGTTGATGATCCCACATCCCGAAATGTCGCTAAAGCGCCCGGTTTTTATGACGCAATGGAACCATCGGGATTGGGCGCAGCTGGCAGTCAAGCGTGGGTATATCGGCTGTGTGTATGCCGGAGCTGACTTGAAAGACGATACAGACGCCTATATGTACCTCTATCCGGATTACGATTTTACCGCTCTGGCACGACGTGCCTGGGGAGCATCTCGGGTGATCGATTATCTATTTAAACGCGAGGAAGTAAACACCGAACAAATTGCTATAAGCGGGCATTCGCGTAATGGAAAGCAATCGTTATGGGCAGCAGCTTTTGACGAACGTATCGCTGCTGTGGTATCGAGTAGTTCGAGTACCGGCGGGGATATGCCTTGGCGGTATTGTGATCCGCAGTATGCAAGTGAAACATTGGATTATGTCACGGCTTGGAATGGGCATTGGTTTCATCCGCGATTGAATTTTTTCTCCGGCAGGGAGAAGAAGTTGCCCGTAGATCAGAATTTGTTGGCAACGTTAATTGCGCCCCGGGGGTTATTATATCACTATTCTATTTTAGAATCAGGACTTAATTCCTGGTCTATCGAACAGAATTATTACTCGGTAAAGAAAGTATACGATTTTATGCATGTACCCGATCATATCGGCGTACATACACGGATGGGAGCACATCTTTCGGTGCCGGCACGTGATGTGGAACAGACGATCGATTTTCTGGATACGTATTTCAAGCGCCGTGATGAAAAATGGGAAAATCACCTGTATTATACGTACAATTATGCAGACTGGTTGAAAAGTAATAAAACGGAACAGGCAGAGGCCGAAAAGATGGATGTGGTAAACCTTTCCGGATCGTACAAAAATCTAGGAGCATGGAATGATGACAAAAGCAAGATTCAGGCAAAGCTGAATTGGTTACTGGGAGAAGAACCACCGGGCGTACGCGCTGTCGATGTAGGGACATGGCCCAGACCCCAACATGATTGGATAGAGGGAACAAATCCCCGTCCGGTAGTTAAGGGGGCAAAAACTGTCTATATCAGTCCCTATGCCGCGCTTGGTGATGGAATAACGGGCGTGTTATATTGTCCGTCTGATGATTCAGGTAAATTAAAGCTTCGTCAAAATGGTAAAATCCCTGTTATCATCTATTCGCACCAATATGCATACTCTACCGGATTTTCGAAAGGCTATGATAAGAACGGCCGAAAAGGGACGACCGAATTGTTTGAAGAGCTGGTGCGAAGCGGCTTTGCTGTACTCGCTATTGATATGTACGGTTTTGGAACCCGTATCGAAGAGGCTAAGAATTTTTATACCCGTTATCCCAAATGGTCAAAGATGGGCAAGATGATCCGAGACCTAAGAAGTTGCATCGATGCGGTGGAAGATCTGGACTATTTAGATAACGATCGTATTTTCTTGTTCGGGAATGCGATTGGTGGAAGTGTCTCCCTGATGACAGCGGCATTGGATGATCGGGTGACTGGTGTGGCGACGGTAGCCGCAATTTCGCCTTGGCGTACATCGAATAAGGAATTTGAGTCTATTCGGACCTATTCACATCTACATGGCTTCATCCCCCGTTTGGGCTTCTTCGCTGAACAACCAGGTCGGGTGCCAGTAGATTTTGGGGAGATCATGGCCCTGATAGCACCCAAACCCGTGCTCATTGTTGCTCCGGACATGGATCCGCATACGGATAATCAGGCATTGCATAATGTGCTGACCTCTGTAAAATCGGTATATCGGCTGTATAATAATGAGAAACAATTGCATACAGCGTTCCCCCATGACATCAATCGTTTGTCGAGAGACCAGTATGGACTTATTAGCAGTTTTTTTATGGAGTTAATGAAATGAAAAGTTTATTGATTATAAAAGTGAATGATAAAATGAAATATTTAAGTGTAATATCGCTATTTATTCTTGTTGTAAATTGTGGTTCACAAAAGCTTACAACAGTTTATACTAACCATGGGGAAGCAGAAAAGCAAGATACCTCCTGGTATTCTTACAGTAAACATTATGATGAACAGTCGGAAACTTATTATTTTTTGACCCGAATTAAGCATACAGATAGCCAAGGAAATCTGAAGAAATTGAAATTGGCACAAAGTACAGTGTTGGAGGGTGAAGCGGTACACCAGTTCGCAAAGCGTGTACAAGCGACTTTAGCGTTTAACGCTTCGATGGGAATAAAGCGGAAGACAGAACAGGATAAGTTGCTTCCTGTCGGCATACAGATCGAAAAAGGAAAGATCATACAAAACCGACGAACCCGGGTGTACACTTTAGGTATAAAGACAAACAATGAGTTGGTGGCTTATCCACCGGGAACTACACCACAACAGATGTTAAAAGATGGTGCTCACGATGCATTGACAGCTTTTATCCCTTTGATTGAGAATCATCAAGTGGTCGATGAAAACCTTTTGGACATCGTAGCCAATTTCAGAGCTATACATCCGCGGCAGATCATTGCACAAATGGATAATTTGGATATCGTATTTTTGAGCTGTGGAGGAAGGAGTTTTGATGGAAAAGGAATGACTGCGATGGATGTCATTCGAGTCTTAAAAAATGAAGGCGTGAAGTTTGCCTTTATGTTGGATGGCGGAGGGAGTACGTCTACTGTCATTAATGATATACTAATAACAAAAAAAATTGATCAACATGGAACAAAAGAGCGTTTACGGCCTAACTTTTTGTATTTCGACTAAAGCGATTTTCGGACGTAGATCAGCTATTTGGGTATGGACATTCTTGCTGGCTTTTTTTACTTTCGGACAACTTTTAGGTCAGAATCGTACCACGCGGCTTGACACCGGCGATAGGGAAGAAGTTTCAAAACAAGCGCAAGAGGGAAATGGTGTCCATTGGGGTGCGTGGGAACCGTTGTTCGACGGGGATGACCCCGGTATTTACTGGCGGTTGAAAGATGAAGACCGATTTCCGGACGACAGGTGGGAAGTCAAAGGGGACGTTTTGATGTCGCTCCCGGGAAGAAAGACCGGTGATATTATGACACGGGAAACCTTTTCTGATTTTGATTTGGTCTTTGAGTTTAAGCTAACGGATTCGGCTAATACAGGTGTTAAATACTTTGTGGCTCCATTGTTGGATAAAAAGGGTAGGACGACCTTAAACGGACCGGAATATCAATTGATCGATGATATCAATCACCCTTCGGTTCAAGGAGGAAAGAGCCCCAAGACTACTACGGGAGCCTTATATCTGATGTATGCACCACAAAAGAACGTATTTCTACCATCAGGTCAGTGGAACACCGGAAGGATCATAGCCTTCGGAAATCATGTAGAACACTGGTTGAACGGAGTGAAAGTATTAGCATATGAACGAGGGTCGGAAGACTTTCGACAGCGGGTAGCCGATACCAAGTTCAAGGAATATGAAACCCCTTATGGAGAAGCAGCGGAGGGACACATTTTATTGCAATATCATAATGATAAAGCCTTCTTTAGAAAAATAAAAATAAGGAAGGGAAAATAAAAAGCATTTCGTATTTTTGTGTCCCTTTCGGGATGTAGCGTAGCCCGGTATCGCGCCAGCATGGGGTGCTGGAGGTCGTCGGTTCAAATCCGGCCATCCCGACAAACAAAAAATGAAGCTCTTGCGGACGCGAGGGCTTTTTTGCTTTCCGATGAGCCGAGTTTACTCGAGCGAATAGAGAAAAATCAAAAAAGCCATAGACACGAAGTGTCAGCTTCATTTTTGTTTGTCACTCCCCCTCACCGGATCACCGAGCGGAGTGAGGTAATCCGGCCATTCCTACTATAATTGCTGCAATTATTTTTTTATCAGATTATTGTTTTTTATTGCGGGGCGAATTCTCATGTTTTCGTACCGATATTAATGACAATTTTCTATGGTTAACGGATAAATTCTAAAAAAAATGATTCAAAGAGCTTTTTTAATAACGTTTTGTTTATTATATTTATGGTGTAAAACAAAGCGATAATATGGAGTAATATGACGAGCAAAGAGATTGAAGATTTAATTAAATCGGAAAAACAGCAGTTAGAGGCTTTTTTAAAGATTTCTAAACAGTTTAAATTACCACCAGAAGTAGTAGAGCAGCAAATAAACCTCTATTTGGACAAGATTGCTGAACTGCTGAAAAAACTAAAGTGAAACAACAAGCTCTCTCATAGAAGAGGGGCTTTAAAACTAATAAGGGATATGAAAAAGCAAATAGAATCAGAACTAAAATATTTGATTACGTTAGCCGGAACGTCTGACTTTGACAAGGAGCTTGACAACATCTATACACGGTACAAAGACAATACGGAAGCTATAGCGATGGTACAGAACTTTCTCGTTAAAGGCGTAAAAGCATCCGTTGAACGGATAGATATTTTAACTATCAAGGCACAATTTGCCGAGATATCGGAGGTTGTTAACCTATCTTACATCGCAAAAAAATATTTCAATAAATCAAGGGCGTGGTTGTCACAGCGCATCAATGAGCATCAGGTCAACGGCAAACCGGCTTCTTTTACAGAGGAAGAAATAAAGACGCTCAACTTTGCCTTTCAGGACATTGGTAAAAAAATTGGCTCTTTTAGTATATTATAGCTAATTGTTTTGTTTACACCGGCCCCATGATAGCTAATCGTGGGGCTTTTTAATTACCTTGCTTACCCTAATCCGGCTAAACTCTCTTCCAGGATCTTAATCTTAGCTTCTGCATCCGCTTTCTTATTCTGTTCGTTCTGTACAATTTCTGGTTTTGCATGCTGTACAAAACGCTCATTGGATAGTTTTTTATCGACAGAAACCAAAAAGCCCTGTAAATACTCGATTTCTTTCGCAATACGTTCGCGTTCGGCTTCTATATCTATATTTTCGGCTTCAAGCTTGACATAGCATTCGCTTTTACCTGCTAGAAAGCTCAAAGCTCCACTTACTTTTTCCTGTACGAATGTCAATGTCGAAATATTAGCCAACTTGACGATACTATCCTGATATGGACTGAAATCGATATCCGTTGTATTGATTGCCAATGGCAATTCCACTTTGGGAGAAATACCTTTTGAGTTACGCAGGTTGCGCACTTCCGAAATAATTTGTTGTACCTGAGCGAATTCTTTAATAATCCTTTCGTCAAAAGATTTCACTTCAGGGTATTTGGCGACGATAACACAATCTTTAGTGTCACGCTGACCAAATAATTCATCATGCCACAGGTCTTCGGTCAAAAAAGGCATGAACGGATGTGCCAATGCTAATATTTTTTGGAAGAAAACTTTAACAGTCTCCAGTGTCTCGGCTTCTATAGGAGCTTGGTAAGCCGGTTTGACCAGTTCGAGGTACCATGCACAGAAATCATCCCATATCAATTTGTAAGTCGCCATCAATGCATCCGACAAACGGTAATGGGCAAAATGTTCATCAATTTCAGCCACGGCCTGATTGAAGCGGCTTTCAAACCACTGTGCAGCAGTTTTCTGTGCTTCCGTAGCAGGTGTGTCTGTTGTTTCCCATCCTTTAACCAAACGGAAGGCATTCCATATTTTGTTGGCAAAGTTACGTCCTTGTTCACAATAGGACACATCAAACATTAAGTCATTTCCCGCAGGAGAGGAGAGCAGCATGCCGACGCGCACGCCATCGGTGCCGTACTGCTCCATCAATTCGATCGGATCAGGCGAATTGCCTAAGGATTTGGACATCTTACGACCCAATTTATCACGGACGATACCGGTCAAGTATACGTTTTTGAATGGTGGCTTTTGGGTATAATCATGCCCAGCGATGATCATACGGGCAACCCAGAAAAATAAAATCTCCGGAGCCGTAACCAGATCGTTGGTTGGATAATAATAGTTGAAGTCCGCATTGTCTGGATCGCGAACACCATCAAATACTGACATAGGCCACAAGGCCGAAGAAAACCAGGTATCTAAGACGTCATCTTCCTGACGAATGCCCGAAGCCGACTTCTCTTGTTTTTCAAATTCCTGAACAGCCTCTGCTTCTGTCTTGGCGACAACCCATTCGTTCTTTTCATTATACCAAGCCGGTATACGTTGTCCCCACCATAATTGACGCGAGATACACCAATCTTTGACATTCTCCATCCAGTGCTTATAGGAAGCAAAGAATTTCTCCGGAATCAATTTGATCGTGCCGTTTTCTACATAATCGAGTGCCGGTTTAGCAAGTTGCTCCATTTTGCAGAACCATTGCATAGACAGCTTAGGTTCGATAGCGGCATCGGTACGCTCCGAAAAGCCAACTTGCGATTTATAATCTTCGATTTTTTCGATCTGGCCAACCTCCTCCAACAGCTTAACCACTTTTTTACGGGCGATAAAGCGATCTTCACCGACCAAGATTTCGGCCTTCTCATTGAGGGTTCCGTCATCGTTTAAGATGTCAATGACGGGTAGGTTGTGCTTTTGTCCGAGTTCATAGTCATTGAGGTCATGTGCCGGAGTAACTTTAAGACATCCTGTACCAAACTCCATTTCTACATATTCATCTTGGATGATCGGGATCTCCCGATTGATCAGCGGTACCAACACCGTTTTTCCTTTTAAATGCTGATAGCGTTCATCCTGAGGATTTATGCAAATTGCTGTATCAGCCATAATGGTCTCCGGACGGGTAGTCGCGATAACGATATACTCCTCGCTATCCTTGATTTTATAGCGGATATAATAAAGCTTCTGGTTGACTTCCTTGCGGATGACTTCTTCATCGGATAGCGCTGTCTTGCCTTGGGGGTCCCAGTTGACCATACGCACACCACGGTAGATGTAACCTTCGTTATAGAATTTGATAAATGTATCGATAACGGCTTCAGACAAATCGGGATCCATGGTGAACTTCGTCCGGCTCCAATCACACGATGCACCGAGTTTTTCCAACTGTTTCAGGATAATGCCGCCATATTTTTCTTTCCATTCCCAGGCATGTTCCAAGAATTCTTCTCGACTTAACGATTTCTTATCAACACCCTGTTCTTTGAGCATAGCAACTACTTTAGCTTCCGTAGCAATTGACGCATGATCAGTACCCGGTACCCAGCAGGCATTTTTACCTTGCATACGTGCACGACGGATCAATACATCCTGAATAGTGTTATTCAACATATGCCCCATGTGCAAGACTCCGGTGACATTTGGTGGAGGCATTACGATGGTGTAGGGTTCACGGTCGTCGGGTGTAGAATGGAAAAAACCTTTTTCCATCCAATAAGTATACCACTTGTCTTCAGCTTCTTTTGGATTGTATGTTTTCGCTACGCTCATTATGGACTTGATAAAAATAAGAATGCAAATTTAAGGAAATAAAAGCTTGTATTCCTATATTTCCTCTATAAATAAAGGTTCTCCAAGGCAGAGGCGACCTGCGTGCCAGTAGGCAGGGATCAATAAATTCCTTTTATATGAAATGCAATTATATTGCATATAAAAGCGAATTTATCTAAGTTTGTCCAACAAAGAAATAGATATGTATACTGGACCAGTTACGTTTAAGCAATTGTTTTGGGATTTCCGTTTTGTGCTGTTGGCTTTGCTATTGGTGGAACTCATTTGTGGTTATCTCAGTCTTCAATACACGCAAGTAGAGCAGTTTCGCTTAGTCAATGGATTGTGCCATGAACGGATGGATCTTTTTTTTAGATATTATACCAATATCGGTGATGGTTTGTTTGTCGTGGTTGTTGGCTTATTGCTGGTATTGGCACGCTATAAGTATGCGATATTGACGATCGTCAGCTTTCTGCTATCCGGGTTAGTAGCACAGCTAATTAAGCGATCGGTGAAGATGCCACGACCGGGATCGGTATTTAAAGATGATCCTTCATGGTATACCTTGCAAGACTATCATATACATGGCAACTATAGTTTTCCATCAGGACATACCACGAGTATTTTTGCCTTAATGATTGTCTTATATTACGTGTTTCCGAAACAACGGAATAATCCACTTTTCTTTATTCTAGCCTGTTTGGCGGGCTACTCAAGGGTTTATCTTTCCCAACATTGGCCAGGAGATGTCTATGTGGGAGCTTTAGTCGGGACCATCACTACGTTATTTGTTATTTATATCTTTGAACGTACGAAGTGGTATCACAAAAATTGGGCGAATGGGAGCCTGTCTAAACTTAAGATCAGTCCAAAGGAAGTTAAGTAGATGAACAATAAAAGGCATGCATAAACACACAAAAGCGTTTGGTTTTATTATCCTTTATTTTTTATTCTGGGTTTTTATCGCATGGGTTGATCGTTTCTTTTTCCTCCTATTTGCGTCACCGGATTCGGTGTCGTCAAGTTTAACAAACACGGCAAGAATATTCTGGAACGGCCTGCAAATGGACTTATCGGCTTCTTCCTATATTTGTGCGCTTCCATTTTTAGGTTATTTCGTCTGGACTTTTTTACCAAAGTTGCAGTTGTCGAGAAGATGGATTGATCTCTACAGCTATATCGTGCTTTCTGTGCTGACGCTGGTCTCCTGTATCAATGTCAATCTATACCCCGAGTGGACGGATAAAATATCCAAACGAGCCATCGATACTTTTTTTGAATCTCCCAAAGAAGTATTATACTCCGCTGGTGCCACCTCATTGATGAAGCCATTGGTTGTGTTTTTGTGTTTGGGTGTTGGCGGTCTGCTGATCTATCGCTTTATTTTTAAAGGTGCTTTTTTTAAAATACAAATTCATTTTATAGGGAAGTTTTTAAGCTTTTTTCTAGGTCTCTTGTTTTTGTTTACGTGCATTCGTGGCGGTTATGGTACTTCCCCTTTGAATGAAAGCCATGCCTATTTTTCAACTGTCCAATTTGATAACCATGCTGCCGTAAATACTTATTGGTCGCTTATCAACGACTATGTGAATAGTGGCAGTAGCCGCAATCCGTATGTGTATTTTGAAGATAAAGCCCTACGAGATGCACATTTAGAGCCGGTTTTTCATAAAGTGCCGGATTCGGCCTATACTATTCTAACCACAGCCCAGCCCAATGTCGTATTGATCTTGTTGGAAAGCTTTACGGCAGACCTCGTGGAGAGTTTGGGTGGGGAAAAAGGAATTACACCAAATTTAGATAAACTTGCCCGTTCCGGTATAGCGTTTACTAACTTCTACGCCGCTGCAGATCGTTCGGATAAGGGGATAATAGGCCTGTTTTCTGCATTTCCCGCGCAAGGCGAAGAAAGCATTATCAAATCGGTCAAAAAACACGAGAAGCTACGCGGCATTGGCCAGGAAATAAAGGAAGCAGGTTACCGTACGTCTTTTTATTATGGCGGGCAAAGTGAGTTTTATAACTTTAAATCGTATATGATGTCTCACGGTATCGATCGTGTAGTAGATATGAATGACTTTCCTGCGTCGGACAATGCGTCTTCCTGGGGTGTATATGATGAGAAGGTTTTCGGTAAGATGCTGTTCGATCTGAATGCAGAAAAAGCTCCCTTTTTCTCCACGATATTTACCATTACCAATCATGAACCCTATGATCTGAAAGGTAGTTATAAATTCGGGCGGGCAAGTACAGAAGATATGTTTAAAAGTACTGCATACTATACCGATTCCGTGGTAAATGACTTTTTGGAAAAGGCAAAAAAGACATCTTGGTATGATAATACCTTATTCATCATTACAGCCGACCACGGACACCGCTTGCCGTATAATCGGGAGATCACGGATCCGAAACGTTTTCATATACCTTTAATTTTCTATGGAGAGGTCCTGCAACAACAATATCGTGGAGTTTCCATAAACCGGACTGCCGGACAGGTTGATATTGCGGCAACCTTGTTGAACCAGCTTAATCTTCCTTCATCACATTATGCGTGGAGCAGAAACCTCTTCAATCCAACTTCTTCGGAATATGCGTTTTTCAATACGAAGTACTCTGTGGGCGTGGTTACACCTCAGGATACCATTGTCCTAGATACCCATTTGGGAACGGCAATTCGTGATGAAAATATGAATCGCAGCCTTACGGATGTTTTGAAAGCGTATAATCAAAAAGTATTTGATGAATATTTGCAGTATTAACAGATGGGGCATAAAAACTAACATAGCAGCAGTATAACCATGAAGATTAAAGGATATTTAGCGGTTTTCATCATGCTGGCACTTCAGTTTGCCGGACTCTTATTCCTGTATTTTGTTTTACGGCTAGGTTTTTATGGGGTGAATAAGGATTTGTTTGGTGATGTCGACACACAACGCCTATTGCTGATGTCGGCAGGAGGGATTCGTTTTGATGTCGTAGCTTTACTTTATCTGAATACGCTATATATATTGCTGTATGTCCTTCCTCTTCCTTTCAAATTCAAACCACTGTGGAAAAAAATCACCACGTACCTCTTTGTTATCACCAATGCAATAGGTGTCTTGCTCAATTTGATCGATATGGTCTATTATCCATTCACCTTAAAACGGACCACGGGGACTGTTGTCGAACAATTCAAGAATGAAACAAATCTTGGACAGTTATTGGGTGATTTTCTAATTGACTATTGGTTTTTATTGCCTGTGTTTGCTTTTTTTGTGTATGCGCTCATCAAGCTAGCTACCCTTTTTAAAGTTGTCCGACCTACAATTGGGTGGAAATTCTATGCTATTCATAGCGCAGGCTTGCTCGTGGTGACTTTCTTATTTATCGGCGGGGTACGAGGGGGCTGGGCACATAGTACACGACCGATTACCCTAAGCAATGCCGGAGACTACGTCCAGTCGCCCGAGGAAATGAGTATTGTACTGAACACACCATTTTCTATCCTCAAAACACTGGAGGCCGTGTATTTAAGAGAGGTACACTATTATTCGCCTGAAGAATTGGACACCTTGTATCCCGTTGTGCACTTACCTATCGATAGTCTTCCTTTCCGGAAGTTGAATGTAGTCTTCTTAATTATGGAAAGCTTTGGAAAGGAGAACATCGGCTTCTATAATAAGGATATCGACAATGGGGCCTACAAAGGTTATACACCGTTTTTAGATTCGTTGATTGGACAAGCCTATACCTTCAACCGTTCCTATGCTAATGGCCGTAAGTCCATTGATGCTTTGCCCTCCATCATTTCGAGTATTCCTTCCATTGGAGAACCTTTTGTATTATCCGTATACTCGGGCAATAAAACCACGAGTGTCGCCAAGGTATTGGGTGACGAAGGGTATGAAACAGCCTTTTTCCACGGTGCGCCGAATGGTAGCATGGGATTTTCGGCATATACTCAGTTGGCGGGTATACAGCATTATTTTGGGAAGAATGAATATGGGAATGATGCGGATTTTGATGGGATATGGGGCATTTGGGATGAACCGTTTATGCAATTTATGGCCGGTAAACTGAATACCTTTCAGGAACCATTTTTTGCGAGTTTCTTTTCCTTGTCTTCACACCACCCATTTAAGGTACCCGAGAAATATAAAGATCAGTTTCCGAAAGGGCCGCTACCCTTACACGAACCCACCGGATATGCAGACTATGCTTTGAGGCAGTTTTTTGCTAAAGCTGAACAAAGTTCGTGGTATAAGAATACACTCTTTGTTATTTGTGCCGATCATTCCAGCCAGAGTTATCTGCCGGAATACCAAACTTTACCCAATCAATTTGCTATACCGATAGTGTTTTATTATCCGGGCGGTGACCTCAAGGGTGTATCCAATAAGCTGGTTCAACAGATTGATATTATGCCGACGGTCTTGAATTATCTGCATTATGATAAACCTTACTTTTCTTTTGGTTTTGATGCTTTTGATAGTAAGAGTCCGAATTTTTTAGTAAACAATATCGGAGGATCGTTCAACTTCTTTATGGATGATTATTTCATGACCTATGATGGAGAAAGGCCAACTTCCTTATTCAATCTTCGGGAAGATAAAGGAATGAAGGATAATATACTACACAAAGACGAGGCAGCTCAGGATACACTGGTCAAATACCTACAAGCTTTTATCCAGCAGTATAATTATCGGATGATCCACAATGCGTTGACCACAGAATAAAGTGGCCCCTCCAATAAATTATTTTCCAGCTTTTTTTCCGATGGTATAGCGAAGAATAAATTGCTGTTGGTTGTCCATGACTCCTTCGGAAAAGTGAAAACCTGCCGTAAATCGTCCTTCCAGATTCTTGCCCCGCAAGGGTATCCATCCAATGTCCAACCGATTGTATTGCTTGGATGTATAAAATACATCGCCATAAGGAATAGCCAGTGATTGCCCGGAATAGAAGGTGTTCCGCAGGAAGAAATTAAAGTGTTCGGCATACAGCTCTCCGATAAAACCTTTAGGAAACCGCCAGTCATAGACATTTCTTAATCGGTCGTAATTGATGATTCCACCGATTTTAACTTGGAAATCATCCAAGATTCCGTATTTTCTTAAATCTGCGCCGATATGTACAGAAGCAGCTCCATTATCCCGAATATGATCGTCAGGGTCTGGTTGATCCACCATCGGACCTGCATTATGCCACAGTGTGGCATAGTGAGAGACAAAGAAGACCGAATTTAACTTTACTTCGCCTGATAGACCTACCATAAATTGCTCCCGATCTGTAATAGTCTGCCTGCTGTTCCAGTCGATCCACAGCTGTTGCTGAAAACCTTCATTTTGATATTTAACCAACATACCTTCGATATTCGGTTGGTAATAGCCTATAGTATCGCTTAGTATGGCTTTCGGGTAGTCATCGAGATACGTATGTCTCGGAAACATACCGATCTTAAAATCGAAACCATGATCGGTATAGTTGTAGTAAGCGACAGGCCGCACAGGTTTGGAGATATGCTTAGAGCCAAACTCATGCAGGTAGGAGACCCCTAAGCGAATACGATGTACACTATCGACCACGAGTCCTATTTCCGGAGTAATACGAGCACCAAAAATAGTTTGTGGGTAACGGTCTGAAGCTCCATATTCCCGGTTGTCCGCAAAGCCGTGGAAATCAAGATTGCCTTCCAGCTGTTGAGCGGATGCTTGCTGAAAAAAAATGCTTAGATATATATATATAACCAGTTTTCGTACAGGACGAAAAGTAGGTTTGTTATGTACCTTCCTAAACTTATTCATGTGTAACATATACAGGATATTTTTTGCTGTTTCGAGGACCTCCAAAAGGTTCTGTACGTAAGGAGAATAGGATAAATCGGTCTCCACTTTCTGGAGGAGCCGTTATACTTAACTGAACGGAAGTACTTTGTTTACTAGGAATCGTGAGATGACGGTAATCTTCTTGAAATTCGAAGAATGTTCCTTGATCCCAAATATATTGAGTATAGCCGTATTCAAAGAACAAAGGCCACTTTTGGTTCAGGTTGCTAAAGGTTATGGTTTCGTCATAGGGATTATAGATCGTCAAATTAACCGGGTATCGTCGCCCGATGACTAAGGTATCTGGTAGATTATCACAGCTGATTTCAACTTTCTGGAGTAGTCTGACGCTATCCAAATGAACGGCATACCAGTCGCCTTTCAATCCGGTAGCAATAGTATCCTGATCTGAGGAGTCAAACGAACTTGGGCGCACCCATATGACATCCTTGTTGCGTACACTGTCTTCTATTGGCCAGTAGTCGTATTGGGTCTTTCGGTAAGCGCGTGTATTATAGGAAAATGCGGTAGTTGTTCCGGTATAAAAGTTATACGAAGAAGCATCTTGAAACCCATTATCAAAAATAAGTGGCTTGTCCCCGGCATATTGATGAAGTTTTTGTGCCAGTTCTTTTTGACCCCAAAAAGTATTTATTCCCGGCATCTGCTGAATAGCCGGAATAGGTACAATCAATAATAATCGCATGGCGATGATCAGCCCGGCGGTGATATATAACAGCACATAAAACCAACGTGGAATGGTCTGCTTAGCAAGTGCGATATAACTGACAATAAATAAGGGAAGGTAAGCCAGCAAGACCCATTGGGCTTGTACGTAGCTTTTTAAGGAAGCGCTGAAGAAAAAAAGGATAAATCCCCAGAAGATAAATTTGAGGATGCGGATAAACCGATCTTCATTCTTTTGGTAGAAAAATTTGTAATACAGATACCAACCTGTTAATGGCCCGACGACCAACAGTAGGCTGCTGATATAATCGGTGGTAAACGAAATCTGATACGCTCTGCTATTCCGCTCAAAGAGATGGTATTGAATGGAGGGATAGTCGTGCTGCACTTGCCATAGCATATGCGGAAGGTACAGGAGAATACAAAACAGCACCATCCCCCAAAAGGAACGACGCGACAATAGCCGCCATTCGGCCAGCAGGGTGAAGAAAAGGAGTAGAATACCGTGGTACTTGCTATACAACAAGCCGGTAATAGCTATGGATAGCCACCAAACGGTGGAGAGTCGTGTTCGGTCTTCCTGGAGGTATCGTTTTAGAAAGTATAAGTACAATACCGCGAAAAAGAGGAGAGGACTGTCGGGAGAATTGATAAATCCAAATACATGAAAGATCGCGAAGCTGAAGAATAAGGTACTAAAAAGCCATACATTGTTGGCGTAAGGCTTTACAATTTTCCAGAGAAAGTAAACTGCCCCCACGTTCGCGAAAATGCTCATGATACGTACACCTATCTCTGCTTGAGAAAACCATGTGCCTATTTTGATAAATACCGCCACCATAGGAGGGTGGTCATAATATCCCCAATCCAAAAATTGACTGTATACCCAATAGTAGGCCTCATCCACATGAAGCTCCATAAAATAGCCCTGAATCAAATTGATGATAAACCAGAATACCAGAAAATGTTGGATTTTGATGTTGGATATCAACTTGCTCATGAAAGACTAGGAATTGGTAAAGGTGTAGAGGTAATTAAAGGAGAAGTTCCATATGGATACAATGCCTATGGCCATTAATTTGGATAGATAAAAATTCCATTTGAGTTTCTCATGGAAAAAATACAGTATAGCATTGTTGATCGCAAGGCCTATCAAAGCAATGAAAAAGAATTTCGAAAACTCATTGAATCTGGCTTCTGCATCCTGTGTGTAAAATGTCCAATAGCGATTTAATAAGTAGTTGCTTACTGTTGCGGTAATAAAACCTAAGGAGTTGGCAACATATTTATGGATTTTTACTTTCTCTTTAAAAAGCCACGTGATAGCGAAGTCAACGACTACACCTGAAGCTCCTACGACGGAGAACATCAGAAATTTTGTTATCAACTCTTGGTTTATGTGCATATAATCAAAAAAGGCTACCATACAAAATGATAGCCTCAAAGATAATTATAAAATCTTAATTATACTTCCAATAATAGTCTGGCAGGATCTTCCAATAGCTGTTTTACACGAACCAAGAAGCTTACCGACTCGCGACCATCCACGATACGGTGATCATAGGATAGAGCGATATACATCATTGGACGAATAACGACTTGACCGTTTTCTGCAACAGGGCGTTGTATGATATTGTGCATACCTAAGATAGCCGATTGTGGCGCGTTAATGATCGGTGTAGATAGCATTGATCCAAATACACCACCATTGGTAATGGTAAATGTACCACCGGTCATTTCGTCGATCGTCAATTTGTTGTCACGTGCTTTTCCGGCCAACGTCCCGATCGATTTTTCAATCTCGTGAAGCGACATTGATTCCGCATTACGGATCACAGGGACAACCAAACCTTTGGGAGCTGACACAGCGATCGAAATATCTGCAAAGTCCGAGTACACAATTTCGTTTTCATCAATACGGGCATTGACCGCAGGCCATTCTTTTAATGCTGTTGTGACAGCTTTGGTAAAGAAGGACATGAATCCGAGACCTACGCCATGCTTTTCTTTGAAGGTGTCTTTATATTTCGCTCTTAAGTCCATGATAGGTTGCATGTTCACTTCATTGAATGTAGTGAGCATAGCCGTCTCATTCTTTACCGTTACCAAACGTTTAGCAATAGTTTTACGTAATGAGCTCATCTTCTCCCGACGTTCGTTGCGTGCGCCGGCAACTGTAGTGACACTAGCCGCAGGTGCGCTAGCTATTGCAGGCTTCACCTCTGCTTTAGGTGCTGCAGGTTTTGCTTGCGCCTTCTCCGCGTCTTCTTTCGTAATACGTCCGTCTTTGCCGGTTCCTTTGATCGTTGATGGATCTATTCCTTTTTCTCTTAATATCTTCGCAGCAGCTGGTGAAGCCGTTCCGGCAGCATATGATTCAGGAGCTTCGGCGGCTTCGGTAGCCTCTTCAGCTTTGGCAACCGGAGCAGCAACCTCTTCTTTTGCAGGTTCTTTTTCGGTTTTATCAGCAGCAGGGGCATCTCCATCCTCTATCGTACATACCACGGCTCCGATTTCCAAGGTATCACCTTCTTGAGCTACAATACGCAGGATACCCGCTTTTTCGGCAGGTAATTCAAAAGTTGCTTTATCTGATTCCAATTCGGCGATATTTTCGTCCATCTCAACGTAATCACCATCTTCTTTCAGCCATTGGGCCAATGTAACCTCTGTGATTGATTCTCCAACGGTAGGGACTTTGATTTCTAAGCTCATATTTTGATATTTTTTATTAGATATAGAATGTCAAAACATTCATCTCTGTTTTTTATAGTTCAAATGCTTTATTTACGATTTCTTCTTGTTGGCTTACATGTTTTTTCATATAGCCTGTCGCCGGACTTCCACTGGCAACCCGGGTAATACAATCGGTAAACTCAACGGGTGTTTTTCGAAGCTTACGACAATAATATGGCCAAGCACCCATGTTTTCATTTTCCTCTTGTACCCAGATAAAATCTGTCGCTTTATTATATTTTTCCCGTATAGCCTGAAGTTGGAGGACAGGTGTCGGGTATAGCTGTTCAATGCGTACAATCGCCACATCTGTACGTTTTTCCGCCTGCTGTTTCTCCAACAAATCGTAATAAATTTTACCTGAACAGAACAAGACTCGTTTTACCGAAGCTGCCTTTACATAGGTGTCGTCGATAGTCTCTTGGAAGTTTATTTTGGTAAAGTCCGTAATTGACGAAACTACTTTTGGATGACGCAGTAAGCTCTTCGGCGTGAAAACGATCAAAGGTTTACGGAAATCGCGCAGTAATTGACGACGTAGCAAGTGGAAGTAATTCGCAGGCGTTGTACAGTTGGCGAGAATCATGTTTCCATTTGCACACAATTCCAAAAAGCGCTCTATACGACCTGAAGAGTGTTCTGGTCCTTGGCCTTCCATACCATGTGGCAACAACATCACTAGACCATTCGAACGTTTCCATTTGGTCTCTGCACTACTCAGGTATTGGTCAACGATAATCTGCGCACCGTTGTAGAAATCACCAAACTGTGCTTCCCATACGGTTAAAGCTTGTGGGTTTGCCAAGGCATAACCGTACTCAAATCCCAATACACCATATTCAGACAGTAAGGAGTTATAAATATTGAATCGTTCCCCTCCGTTTACTTGGCTAAGTGGGATGTATTTCTCTTCCGAATCCTCTAAAGTCAACACCGCATGACGGTGTGAAAACGTACCGCGTTGAACATCCTGTCCAGATATGCGGACACGCTTACCATCATTCAACAGCGTTGCATAAGCCATCAGCTCACCCATGGCCCAATCATAGGAGTCTTTCTTAATCATAGCCGCACGATCTTCAAACAACTTGGAGATCTTACGGAAGAATTTCTTGTCCTTGGGTAATGTTGTAATTTGTGTAGCTAGATTTTTGAATGTTTTGGTGCTAACTTTTGTGTCTACAGGTTCAAAGGTTTTTCCCTTTCTGGCAGGATGTAAGCCTCTCCAAGCTCCACCAAACATTGGGATTTCATCTTCAATGCTCTCTGTCTCCTTCGAAGCGTCCAGCTGAGTTTGTAGATAATTTCTGAATTCCTTTTCAACCTCTTTGGCGTATGCCCCATCGATAGACCCCTCTTCGATGAGCTTTTTGGCGTATACATCTTTCGGATTAGGGTGTTTTTCGATCGCCTTATATAACAAAGGCTGTGTGAACTTCGGTTCATCGGCCTCATTATGTCCAAAACGACGGTAACACAACAGATCAATAAAAACATCTGTTTTGTACTTCTGGCGATATTCTACCGCTAGATTGATGGCATATACCACAGCTTCCGCATCGTCACCATTGACATGGAAAACTGGCGAAGAAGTGATTTTGGCGACATCCGTACAGTATGTTCCTGAACGGGCATCCTTATAATTCGTCGTAAAGCCTACTTGATTGTTAATGACGATATGGATCGTTCCACCTGTTTTATAACCGTCCAATTTAGACATTTGCGTCACTTCATAGACGACACCCTGTCCGGCAATGGCTGCATCGCCGTGAATAAGTATAGGCGCAATTTTAGAAGAATCACCATCGTACTTCATATCGATCTTAGAACGTACGACACCTTCTACGATGGGATCGACGGTTTCTAAGTGCGATGGGTTAGGTGCTAAAGAAAGATGAATGTTTTTCCCCGAGTCCGTGGTGATATCCGAAGAATAACCTAAGTGATATTTCACGTCACCACCAAACTGTAATTCAGGATCCTCTTCTTTATACATTTTTCCCTCAAACTCCGACAAAATAGTTTTGTAGGGTTTGCCCATAACATTAGCCAGCACGTTGAGCCGTCCTCGGTGAGCCATACCGATGATGAATTCCTGTAAACCTAATTCGGCACCCTTTTCCATGATGGAATCCAGTGCAGGAATTAAACTTTCGGCACCCTCCAAAGAAAAACGTTTTTGGCCGAGAAATTTGGTACCTAAAAAGCTTTCGAAAATAACAGCTCTATTAATCTTTTGTAAGATACGTTTCTTTTGCTCAACGGTATAACTGGGCTTATTACGATTGGCTTCCATGCGATCCTGCAACCACTTGATCTTTTCGGGGTTACGGATATACTTGAATTCGGCACCAATAGATTGGCAATAGGTCTCTTCGATCAATTGACGGATGTCGCGCAACTTTGCCGGGCCCAGACCCACCTCAATACCTGCATTGAAGGTCGTGTCCATATCGGCTTCCGAAAGACCGAATGTTTCTAACTCTTTACCCGGATAGTATTTGCGACGTTCGCGAACAGGGTTAGTGTGTGTAAACAAATGACCACGGTCTCTGTAGCCGTGGATCATATTCAAAACGTTGATTTCTTTTAATGCTTGCTCGGGAACATAATCGGCGTCGATGGAAGCTCCAGAATCCTGCCCAAACTCGAATCCTTCAAAAAATTTTTGCCATCCAAAGTCCACTGAATTTGGATCAGCTTTGTATGATTGATATAAGCCGTCGATATAGCTCGAATCGGCATTACTCAAATATGTCAATTTGTCCATTTACTGTTTTTGTATACTAAAGAACTTGCCAAAGTTATAAATAATAATGCAGTTTTGTCTATTGAATTTTAAATAATTGTAGCTTAAAACGGTCAAATAACAAGCTTTTCTCTTAAGGGAATATTTTCTTGATTTTTTCCCAGTCTTTATCTGATCTATTATTCTTTATGCTCGTACCTTGTCCGGCAAGATGCGCCCAAAAACCGTAATTGGTTGATGGTGCGTAATCGATCAATTGCTGTTCAAACCAAGCTGCTCCGTAGAGCCAATTCTGCTTGTATTCGTAAATCAAATGCAGACCAAGTGCTTCTCTGTTTTTGTAGGATAGGTTTCCGGTTTCATTAAGCGTTTGCATGAGTTTGTTTATAGCCTTGTTCTCGGTCTGTCCTGTTGTCCATTTTGTCAAAAGGTCGAGGTTTGCTACCGATTTATCCGGATTAATAAAAAAACGATTAGGAAGTTTTTTTAGCATAAAGCGAAAATAATCCCTACGTAGCAGGCCATCCAATATTTGTTTGGCGTTTTTTTTGTTTTGTGAGGACGCTTTCTCCGATAGGAGATGGTAGGTAAGGACCGGAGACAGGGAGCCAATGGCCAAGAACGGAGAAAGCCGTATGTAAAGATCCTGGTCAGTCACACTGCTGCGCAGCGCAGCATCGAACTCTTCTAATGCCGCGGTCTCCCCGAAAGAACACGTAAGGCTCGTTTCAGCAAACTCAGGCAGAGCAGATTCTTCCAGATGGGGCGGAATATTTATCTCCGTTATATCCGGCAAGGGTTTTCGAACACTACTTTCTTTTTCTATTTTTTTTCTAAAAAGATGAAAATCCTCCGGAATATCCTTCACCGGAAAAGGGAGGTCCTCCTTATGATAGAGGGTATGACCAATAAAATGCTTCAGGTTTATTTTTATTTTCCATAGCGCTTCTTCGACCAATTCCGAAATGTCGGTTTCACGTTTCGCTACTTCGCGATGATGATACACTTCATCGACTTCATATTTTTGAACAAGTTGTGGGATGATTTCTTCCGGTAAGCCTTCAAAAGTTAGCAAATCTCCTCCCAAAGCTTGCAACTTTTCCTTTAAAGCACGAACGGTATGGTAGGTGTATTGATGGCGAAGATCTCCGGTATTTAAAAAACCACTTTGGTTTGTTTGATAATATCTCGTATCGAAAATATAGACGGGTATAATAAAGTCTGCTTTCTCTATAGCACTATACAAGACTTCATTGTCATGCGTTCGAAGATCGTTTCTAAACCATGCCAGAATAACCCTTTTACTCATTTACCAGCCCTTTACCTTAATTTTAGATTAATTTAAATAGCACAAATATAATATATCTGTACCGATATATAGCCTTAGAAGTTAATATTGACACTATTTAAACAAACCAAATGAAACAAAATTTGCAGAATGAGGTTTAAGTAAATAGAGTTTTTTCAGGTATAACATATGGAGGTTTTAGTATGTGGTCTTAATTCCTACTTGGGTAGAGCGAGTGTCAGTTGTCTGCATGGTGATGGCTACAATGTCCATGGATTAGTGCGGGATGTTCGTTTGCTATCTTATTATATTAAAACTCCCGTCACGGCTAATATTGTGACCGTCGACCTTATTAAGAAAGGTAAAGCTTATGAAGATTTTAGTCTCGATCGGTTAGACCTTAGTTTTTATTTTACGCAGATACCTGATTTAGACGACAATATTGCTATTCAATACGAACTGCTGTCTTTACGCCATTTTATCCTTCTTTCCCAACGCAATGGCTGTAATAGAGTGATCTATGTCGGTCGTACCTATGATAAAAATTATCTGGATGATATTAAAGCACTCTTTGTTGAATTACGTGTGGCTTATACCATCGTGCTAAAGGATATCGCCATTGGAATGGGAACCTCTTTCGATCGTTTTATGACGAGAATGATGGTACACAAATACATATTTCTCTTCAATCCTACAGGCAAAATTAGATTTTCTCCTTTTGTGCTGAACGATATCTTTCGATGGATAAAAAAAATTCCCTGGAAGGAAAATTTCATCCATGAGGAAATCGAATTTGGGGGTGCACAGATCTTGGATCTGAAAGATTTATTTTTGGAGCGTATTAAAAAACAAGGGCTCAAGGACGTGTATAAGATTATTTCGGTCCGCAATAAAACATTCGCTCAATTTTTGAACCGGTCTATGTATGGTATTCGTCCAGATACCTATAGCGAATATATACTGAACGTTACCCGAGGTAATTTTGCCGATAATTCGAAATGGCAAACGCTAGTTGCTTTTGAATATACACCTATTATACCTAATTTGCGCCACTGAGTTTTGTCAGGGGTTACCTGCCTTTTTATTATCGGCTTTCGGTAGCAGGTGCCATGTGCCTCCTCAGAGAGCTTAGGGTTTTTATTTTAGCGTTTTACCGATCAAATAAAGGCTTTCGCCGAGATAAAGTGTATCATACATCTAATTATTGTAGCGAATGGAGACATTCGAGATTATATTTGCGCAGTTTACAATCTTACTATAGCAACCTTATATGAAAGGAACTTTTACCTTATTTTTTATTTTTTTTATTTCTGCTCACGCGGTGATAGCCCAGCAAAAAATCTTTGGAATCATCGTTGATGAAACCGATAAAACGAAATTAAGGCAGGCAACCGTCATGCTGTTGCAGGCTAAAGATTCGATTTTGATCAGTTATGGTCGTGCAGATGACCAAGGTTCTTTTTCCCTCGATAGGCCAACGGCCGGAGACTTCCTGTTGATTGTCTCTTATCCAAAATACAGCGACTTTTATACGCCTGTCGAAGGTGCAGATAGTCCTTTAGACCTTAAGGAAATAGGCTTAACAAGCATACAGCATATTTTGGATGAAGTCTTGGTCACAGGACGTATCCCCATTGTGATGAAAGGTGATACAACGGAATATGATGCGGCAAGTTTTAAGGTAGAGCAAAATGCGAAGGTTGAAGATCTCTTGAAAGTATTACCCGGTATTACGGTGGATGCTTCGGGAAATATTACGGCTCAGGGTAAGAGCGTGAAGAAAGTTTTGGTCGATGGAGAGGAATTTTTTGGAGATGATCCTACGCTGGTTACCCGTAATATTCGTTCGGATATGGTGGACAAAGTGCAGGTTTATGAAAAGATGTCTGACGAAGCTGAACGTACAGGGGTGGACGACGGCCAGCGGGAACAGACGATTAATGTTAAGCTCAAAGAAGATAGTAAAAATGGACTTTTCGGTAAGGTACTGGGAGGCGGGGGTACCAATGACTATTACATGGGGCAGCTCATGTTAAATAAGTTCAAGGGATCGCAAAAGATTGCATTATATAGCCTCTTAGGCAATAACGGTACGACCAGTATGAACTGGGAAGATGCACAAAAATATGGTGGAGATTCCGGCGTGACTTATGGGGACGATGGTAGTATCAGCGTGGATGGCAACTTTTCGGATGCTTTTTCCGGTAGGGGAGCAGTAGGTATTCCGAGAGCGATCAATACAGGGGTAAATTTTTCGGACAAGTGGAATGGAGATCGGCATGGGGTAAACATCAATTATAAGTATGGACGTATACTTAGTGACGGGGAGGAAAATACAGTTCGAAGTGGTACACTAAACGATAGAACCGTAAAAGGGGTTGATGCACAAAATGACCAGCATCGGGTTAATCTTCGCTATGACTTGAAGTTGGATACGATGAATACGGTGACCATCAAGGGTGGTTTATCGCAACGAAATGCGTGGAGAAATGAAAAAATCTATACGGAGAGTATGGATTTCCAAACAAGCAATGAGAGTGGTGAAACGGCAGATAATACGACAACTGCCATCAACGTAGAGGCCCTTTATACGCATAAATTTGCCAAGAAGGGTCGGTCATTGACCCTGGTAGGTGCATTATCTTCCGACCGTACTTCAGGAGACGGGTATCTCTATGCCGTGTTAACAAGTCCGGACGGGAGCGAGCCGGACGTGACGGACCAGCGTAAAGACAGAGCACAGGAATTGAACAGATACCGGGGTTCTGTTGTCTATACAGAACCGCTGATCAAGGATTTGAATCTTTCTGTCGGATATAGTATTGCGAACAACCAAAATACATCTGTATTGGAATCGTTCAACAAAGCCATCGATGGCACCTATACTGAGCTAGATAGTAGATATAGCAATAACTATGATTTTCAAAGTCTTGGACAAGCGTATAAATTGACGATAGGGCTGAAAAAGGAGAAGCTGCGATTTAATTTAACAAATAGTTTGAATGAGGACCGGTTGAACCAAGTCAATAATTATGACAATCGGAGGTTGACACGCACTTTTACGACCTATAATCCGCAGCTGAATGGAGGATATAATTTTTCAAAAAACAAAAATCTATGGTTTAATTATAATGGAAGAAATCAATTACCTTCTTTAAACCAGATCCAACCCTTGTTGAATAATTCGGACCGCCTGAATATTTTTGTGGGAAATGAAGATTTGAAACCAGCGTTTAACCATAATGCAAATATCGGATACAGTACATTTAAAGTTCTTACCGGAAGCTATACCTACATCGGCGGAAGCATGTCGTTGACAAATAATCCCATTTCGCAGAATATTACACGAGATCTGGATGAAGGGATAAATTATTTTACCTGGGACAATATGCAGGGTAGGACAAACTCATCCTATAATATATGGTCAGGCTATTATTTTAAGTTGTTCAAACAACTGAATGTAGCCAACTCTCCTCAACTAAATGCCTCTTGGAGCGATAGTTATAATTTCTTTGAGGAGAAGGAAAATAAGATCCGTACGACGAATTATAATGTGAGGTATAATCTCCAGCGGCAGACGACTACGGGCTTCAATTTTGATGTCAACTTTGTTCCGCAATATCGGCAGATGACGTCCAGTTTACAACCGGATCAAGACAACAATGGATTTGTTTTCGGGGCACACGGAAATCTATCTTATTTCCTGACCAAGACATTTAAAATATACGCCAACTATAACTACACTTATGAAGCACCTACGGAGGCATTTAACTCCAGCTTCGATCAATTTTTAATCCATCCGGGAGTAAGTAAAAAGTTTTTCAAAAACGAATCATTGACGGTGGATTTTACAGTAAACGATGTACTTGACCAAAATAGAGGATTTCGCCGGAATGTAAGTAATTCGGTTTTTGTTCAACGTAGCTTTGAAACCATCAGACGCTATTACATGTTAAAATTGTCCTGGGACTTTACCAAAATGTTTATCAAAAAATAGTATGAAGACAACGAAGACACTATATACACTTTGTATTGCATTAGCTTTTTCCATGCAGCTCGGCTATGGACAGTATACCTTATTTGGAAAGAGCGGTGTCGTGAGCTACGACAAGACGATGTACACGAAAAATATCCTCGCCAAACAATTTATCGACAAGGCCGATGCCAATTCAAAAACCCATTTTGAACGGATGTTGCCTACAGTTCCCGAAAATGTAGTACTCAAGAAAGTGCTAAAATTTAAGGATAACCAGACACTCTTTGAACCTGTAAAGCAAGATCTGGATGATAAAACCAAAGGGCTGATCATGATGTTGGCATTGGATATGGATGCGGTCACGCTATCGGATCTAAAAACGAAAGATTACAAACGTTTTAATGATTTGATAGGAGAGAAAGTCATTATTCAGGATACGGTAAAACGTATCAAATGGAAGATTACGGATGAGTATCGGGAAATAGCGGGGTACAACTGTAGGAGAGCCAATGGATTGACACCGGATTCGGTGTATGTCATTGGTTATTTTGCTAATGAGATTCCCCTTGATGGGGGACCGGAATCGATTAGCGGTTTACCCGGAATGATCTTAGGGCTCGTGGTCCCAAGCCAGCATGTTTCTTATTTCGCAACCAACGTGGAATTTAGCGACAATGTGTCTTTGGAGACAAAGGCTTTCGATGGCAAGAGAAATAAAATCATGACCCGCAAAGAATTGGAAGCGACGTTTTCTCAATCTTTGTCTGGGTTTTTGAATAAAGAAACGGTTGCTTATATTATGAAATTGACGTTGTTATAATAATCGTTTTTTAACCTCTTCTTTTGCGTGTGTTTATCATAGATAGCACTATATCTACTTGTTTTTTGTTCACAGGTAAAGAAAATAATACCGGAGGCTTTATTGCCCAGGATATAGGCTGATGTTGCTTCTTTTGAAAAAATATCCGATATTTTCTCTTCATATTCTAGTTGAATGTCGTTACTTATATATAGGTCGAAACTCCCTTGGTATAGTTTGTCCAACAGGATGGAGAACGTAGACTTTCGTGAAATGGTCTTCAGTATTACATTCGTGTCAAGTACAACTTTCAAGTTAGAACTTATTTTTTAGTTTCTCCCAATAGCTGTTCCAATTTATCATGACTGTAACCTCTCTCTTCCCAAATTAAATCGGCTTTATCTCTCGCTCGTTCAAGAAGAAATTTGGCCATGACTTTTTTATTATGTAGATTTTACAAAATATTCATGAAAAATTTAACTTTTACCTAAAAAATAGCTAAATTTAGGAAACCGACCTAGGTTGTTCCAAAAATGGATAAATGTAATTTTTTCGAATTTAGAGGAAATAATACGGCGCTAAAGCAATATAGTAGGGCCGGTTATTTGTCGTTTTTACCCCTTTCCTTTCAAGGGGAGGTAGACGGCCGCGTACAGTATCGTTGTTACGAGCTTGAACATATATGTCTGTTGGAAGTTCGGGGTGAGGTGGGGACAAAGGGATTACAATTGGATTTATTGACTCAAGATATCGGTTTTTGGCTCTTTAACCAATTTCGCGGAAAGTCGAAAGTGTATTTGCCCCATGGCGTCGAACTATCCGAGAATAGGTGTTTGCCTTTCGCCTCCCTTCGTTCGACTGTTACCGTGGCACTATCCGCAGGCAAAGTATGGTTATCCTGTATAGGATTTAAGCGTAGTGGATTGCCTCTTCTTACCGAAGAATATAAATCATTGAAACGATTGGTCGATTTTGAACAACAACGTAAGACCTATGACTTATTATTAACTGATGTAAGTATCGGACATAAGCAACGGGCATTGTGGGAACAGATAAGGAACATGGTTTATAAGCCTTTCCATACCCGTCTGGAAATAGGGTTGCTTGTGGAAAAGCTGCTCCAGGAGATCATGCATGTAGGAAGCTATGATATGCAGGCCGAGCGGTCGCGGTTGGGAATTTATCATGAAGCGTTAGCTTACATCCGTACCCATTGCGACGAACATATCGTGAAAGAGACGGTTGCGCAAGCACTGCATGTGAGCACTCGCACATTAAACCGCGCTTTTGAAGATAAGCCGATAAAGTTAGCGGATTATATCCATCGGTTGAAGCTCCTGAAGGCGCAGGAACTGTTGTATCGTGGCGACATGAGCGTGGAAGAAGTCGCTAATGAACTTAACTTTTCCAGTCGTAACTATTTTAGCAAAGAATTTAAGAAGTATTTTTTTGAAGTACCTTCGTCAATCAGGAAAATGTAGGCGAGGGCAAGTCTATTCCTTATGAGGTTTAGATCGAAAGACTAGAGGAATTTGTAAAAACTCATGGCAAGAAAACCTTTCCTCATGAGGTGTAGACTGAAAGACATGAGAAGTCCGTAATACCTCATGAGGAAGAACCTATTCCTCATGAGATTTAAGCCGAAAGACTAGAGGAATTTATTAAACCTCATGGGAAAATGAAATTTCCTCATGAGGTTTTGTCTTTTTCCCTAGAGAAACGCTGCTATTCCCATAAGGAACACGCTTTTTCTCTTATCAAAAAAACAGCAGGGGATAAAATCGTGCCAAAATTCTTTTAAAGTGATGAGAAAAATGGCGCGATTTTATCCCCTTATTGCGAAAAATAGCCCTCATATTTGTGGTGTTAATTAATTTATTTATTCATTTAAAACAAAGTAATCATGGTAAAACCAACATTACAATCAAAAAATCTGAGCGAGGCAAAGTTTGCCAAGTATGCAGAGAACATCGTGGTCAAGATGACCGAAAATGTCACATTATTTCCTGAGCCGGATCCCAGCTTGGCGACCTTAGAAGCAGCATTGGAAGCGTTCAACCGATCGCTAGCCGATGCGACTTACCGAGACATGCGTCAGATCGTTATCAAGAATCAGCAGTTTGCAACGCTGAAGAATTTGGTCTTCGAAATGTCGCTTTATGTGACAAAAGTAACCAAAGGAGATCCGGCCTTGATCCTTGCGGCAGGCTTTCTTCCAACAAAATCACAAACTCCTGTGGGGCCTTGTCCGAAGCCGGAGAATTTTAGGGTGGAACTGTTGCTGGACAATTCTGGATACGTGCGTTTGCGCGTGAAGGCATGGAAACCCGCGTTGATGTACCAGTTTGAGTATCGCAGAAAACAAAGTGAAGAGGCTTGGAAAACAGTGCTTTCTTCTAAGTCGAGTACTGTGATCGCAGACTTAGAGTCCCTGCAGGAATATGAATTCCGTGTGGCGTACATCGGTAGAAATCCGCTGATGACCTATAGCGATGTAGTGGCTAGTTACGTGTTGTAGGTTGCGCTTGGAAACAAGCGAAAGGCTATCCCCTGCGCAACGGAATATTGCGCCCTCCCAAGGAGTGGGATAGCCTTTTTTACAAAAAAATCAATACCTTTATATAGACATAACAGATATGGGAAATTTGAAAACTGTTGTCAAGAAGCATCCGCTAAAGGATATCATTCTCGACTTTGATCTCGATATAACACCCCCGCCATTTGAAGTGGAGGCGCTTAACTATTACTATGAAGCGCATGATAAGACTTGGACTATCAAGCAACATGCCATGGATATGGAAAAAAGGCTGGAAGAAGCCAATGCTATTATTGAAGACCTGGTTTTGAGGCGTTTGGGAATTGAACAGGAGTTGGAAATATTGGAAGATTGGCTCGGTGTAGCCGAGCTTGAGGATATACCCTATTTTGAAGAAAGTATTACGATCGATATCAACGTTTTTTTGACCTCTTGTCTGAAGCATAACGAGGACCTCAATCAGCTGTATGAAAAAGTGGATGCCATCACGTCGACCTATAACAGGGATGTGGAGAATATATATGAAGATGATTATCTCATTGATCCGATGTATTTTGATACGCTGGATGATCTATATCCACGTTATGATGAGCTCTCTGTTCATACCGTATCCTTAGATGATGACCATCAGGAATTTTTAGGGACCTATAGTAAAGTGAGCGAGTTGTTTTTTCATTATATGGATATGGGAGGGGAGCTGTTCGATCGATACGGCACATTAGTTGAGGTCTGCCAAAGCCTTTATTATAGGGTCGAAGACGTCGATCAAATCATAAGGGACAAAATAAAAGGATTGGATAACGAAGAAAAATAACCTAGTATAAAAGATATGGGATACGCCAGTTTAGCTGCTTGTATTGACGATTTAGAAAAGCACGGACATTTGATCCGTATCAAAGAAGAGGTAGATCCCTACCTGGAGATGGCTGCGATTCAGATGCGTGTTTATGACGCACAAGGTCCGGCCTTATTTTTTGAGCATATAAAAGGCTCGGAATTTCCGGCGGTATCCAACCTGTTTGGCACGATGGAACGTTCTAAATTCATGTTTAGAGATACACTTGACCATATCAAAAAATTGGTAGACGTCAAAATGGACCCAACTGCGGCCTTAAAACATCCACTGCGTTATATCGGTTCCTCGGCCGTGGCACTCGGTGCACTCCCTTGGAAGAAAAAATCAGGCGCGCCTATCCTGTATGGTAAAACCCAGATTAGTAAACTGCCTCAAATTGTCAATTGGCCGCTGGATGGAGGGCCTTTTGTGACGATGCCTCAGGTATATACTGAAGATATCACAAACCCCGGGATTATGAAAGCCAACCTTGGTATGTACCGGATCCAATTAGCAGGTAATGAATATATTCAAGATGAAGAAATAGGGCTGCATTATCAATTACATCGTGGTATTGGTGTCCACCAAATGAAAGCCAATCAGTTGGGGCAACCCCTGAAAGTCAGCATATTTGTAGGTGGCCCACCCTCGCATCCTTTATCAGCCGTAATGCCCCTTCCCGAGGGGCTTTCCGAAATGATCTTTGCCGGGGCGTTAGGTAATAGACGTTTCCGTTATTTTTATGATAATGAAGGTTTTTGTATTTCGGCAGATGCTGATTTTGTCATTACAGGAACGGTCTATCCCAACGAAAATAAACCCGAAGGCCCTTTTGGTGATCATATTGGTTATTACAGCCTAACACATCCTTTCCCCTTGATGAAAGTACATAATGTGTACCATAAGAAAAATCCGATATGGTCATTTACGGTTGTGGGGAGACCTCCGCAAGAGGATACCAGCTTCGGTGCACTCATTCACGAAATTACGGGCAATGCTATTCCCCAGGAAATTAATGGGTTAAAGGCAGTACATGCCGTGGATCCTGCCGGTGTACACCCTTTGCTGTTCGCGATAGGGCGGGAGAGCTATACACCTTATGAGAAGGTCGACAGGCCACAAGAGTTGTTGACGATAGCGAACCAAATGTTGGGCAAGAACCAATTGAGCTTAGCTAAATATCTTTTTATTGCTTCCGCAGGCGATAATCCAGCTTTGGATATACATCATATCGAAGAGTTTTTGATGCATATACTGGAACGTATTGATTTATCACGGGATTTGCATTTCTATACGAATACCACTATTGACACCTTGGATTATTCGGGCGATGGACTGAATGCCGGATCAAAAGTTGTTTTTGCTGCAGCCGGTGAGAAGAAAAGAGAACTCGCCCGTGAGTTGCCACAGGGGTTGGAATTACCTCAGCCATTTAGTGGAGCTAAATTAGCTCTCCCTGGTGTATTGGTCGTGGATGGTGCTGCCTTTACGATGTACGAGCAAGAGGCAGGGGTAATAGGTGACTGGTGTACAGCGTTGCAGGAAAAGAACCTGGACGGTATACAACTGATTGTTATCGCTGACGATGCTGCTTTTACAACAGCACATATCAACAATTTTGTCTGGGTGACCTTTACCAAATCAAATCCTGCCTACGATATCTATGGCATTAAATCTTTTACGCGATACAAACACTGGGGCTGCGAAGGACCGGTTATTATCGATGCCCGACGCAAACCTCACCACGCCCCAGACTTGATTAAAGACGAGACTGTGGAGCGGAGAGTAGACCAGTTGGGGGCAAAGGGTGGAAGTTTGTATGGAGTGATATAGTAATCCAGGTTATCGGGTCAATTCATGCCACTCCATCTTTTGTAAGATGAGGGCGACACCACCCTTTGATCTTGTTTCGTAAAGACAATAAATGGTATTATCCGGGCCAATGGCCAGATCGGCATAGCCTGACGAACCTGGGTTGAGCACTTTCGAGACAGGCCATGTTTTTCCTTTATCCTTACTAAGCTTTAATGTTAGATTCGCACGTGGATGTTTATCGATATGCTCACTATCCGGATTGACAAATAGCAAATAGTTTTTTTTGTTGTCGTGAACCGCAATGATACTTCCCATACATATCGGTTCGAACAGTCCGTCAATAAACTCTGGTTTAGACCAACCGGATATACCATCTTTACTTATGCTGACCCCTCTGCGTCGTTTGTCAGAATTATTACGTATGTTAAGTGCTACACGGCCATCTTCCAGCTGTACAGCCATAGTCTCACTTGGATTTTTAAAACCCTCCACATCGGGTATCAGTTCACCAGCAAGCCAGATTTTTCCATTGTCATCACTGTAGATAGTAGCTATTCTGGATGGATAGTGACTACGGTGTGGTTTTAACCGCTCTGAGGCTGCCAGCCATACGGGTACCACCAGCCTGCCATTTTGAAGTTGTATGCTGTGGCCCGGGCCCGGAGCCAATACTTTCCAGTCATATTCAGACTTAAAAGCTTCAAATGTTGCCGTGATATCTTTAGTAGGAGCCCAAGTCAGTCCATCATCGGTAGATTGTGTATAGTAGGCGTAAGCGTAATCCCGTTGGTAAACCAAGTGGATGGTTCCGTCGTGCCCGACGATAGGCGTAGGATTATCAGTGGGTTTTCCACCGGCGCGGTGAGCTACAATTTGCAAGGGGCCCCAAGTTTGTCCGCCATCTTCACTGCGTTTCATGATCAGGTCCATATCGGCCCAATCGCTTCCGCTTTCGATACGCCCTGCCGCAAAGGCTAATAAGGTGCCTTTCTTGGTAAGCACCAGAGCGGGTATACGCGTCGAGGAATATTGACCCTCAATGGGTTCAAAAACAATGCTTCGAGTGACCGAGGAAGTGTCTGTTGTGTGTGACACTGGTAATTCGGTAGCCAACAAAGAATGGGAGCATATTAATAACAATATAGCAGTTATTTTATTCATATTGTACGTCATCATATGTTATAGTAAATAATGTAGTGTATCTTTTATAAATTAAAAAATTCTGGCAAGATCTGTGTTGCTTTATCGCGTACACGGCTTACATCCTCCATAGGAATATTACGATAAGGCCATCGCAACCGACTATCGATACCACACCAACCACCTACGGCCGCCATAAATTTATCAGCAGCCTGATTAGAATAGCTGTTTTTTCCCAGATAGGGTTTTATACAAGATTCCATAAAAAAGCATATCCGTTTCTCCAGTTCTAAAGCTCCCTGCATATCTGTCTTGGTAGACTCATACCATTCGTGAGTAACTCGGGGATTGAGGCAGGAAACATTGGAATAAGAACCTTGAGCACCATTTTGTAGTCCGGAAGCCATATAATGGCCGGGAATGAATACGGATAAATGATTCATTTTTTCTCTCATCTCATTATACCATTGATCCGAACCCCCTGCAACTTTGCATCCGATTAGCGGTATCTGCATTGTTTTGATGCGCATGAAATCGGTTGGAGATAGCTGTTTTTTTGCGTGGGGTGGATTGTATAATACAATGCCAACCGGATCGGCTTCGGCACAAATTTTTTCCAGAAAAGCAAACATCTCATCGTCGGAAGGTGACCACCAGTCAGGAAGAATAATTTGTATCGCTGATGGCTTCAGATGTTTTGCCCTATGCAGCCGCTCAAATGATATCTGAGGACTCATATGGCTGCATCCGATTTGAAAAGGCATACCTGCGGCGTTACATTTTTCCGCTAATAATGTCTGTATTTTATCAAATTCAGTTTCGGTCTGATTGTAAAATTCCCCGGCCGTACCATTAGAATAAATACCTGTTACTTCAGCGTCGATTAGAATATCGATTTCCTCACTAAGAAGAGTGTAATCTATTTCATTCTGTGAGGTGATAGGCAGTAGCAATGTGGCCCAGTCTCCATATATCTTTTCTTTATCTAAAATAGGTTCCATATAGCACAATAATTTAGGATAAAAATTTTATGTAGAACATATAGACAAACATATAATTGTTTATATAATTATCCAAATACTGAGCGAAATATTTTTTTATGATGGTATAAATTATGGTAAAATACTGTTTAACAGTGTTTTTTATATTACGTGATAAAAAGGGAGAAATAAAAAATATGAAAAAAATTTGTATTTATAGATTATTGATTATATTTGTACTACATAACTACAATAATAAAAAAGAGTTGTTGTTATGTAACAATTATAGAACGAAGGATTAGTTAACCATATTGTACACCTATGCACGTGTTTAAGTTAAGAAAATATTATGTATTTGTGTTGTTCAGCACATTCATTCTTTATTCCTGCAACAAAGCCTTTGACCGGTACTATAACCCGGAAAGCACCTTGGGGAATAGTATCATCGGTATATTAGAGGAAAAGGGAGATTTTGATCTTTTTGTTTCTTTAGTGGATCGGGCGGATTTGCGAAAAGCTTTGGGAGAGTCCGCTATCTATACTTGTCTGGCACCTAAGGATGAGTTTGTAAAGGATTATTTCTTAAATCATTTAAAATACAGTTCACTGGATAAGGTGCCAATCGTGGAGGTGAGAAATTATGTGAACTATCACTTTATCAACGGGATGTACTATATGTACGATCTGGAAAAGCGGTATAAAGCTGCGACCAGCCTGATCAATAAGAGCCGTGCTACAGGTTACAAGACGCGTACGGAAGGTAAGAATGTGGGGAAAAGTATCCGGATTTTTACGCCGTCGTTCTTTGCAGAGCAAGGAGCTGATTTCAGCTTTATGTATGGCGGTGAGGCGAATTCGGGTTATTATGTGGAAGGGATGAAGATATCGGATACCGAGCGCGATATAAATGCACGAAATGGTGTGGTACATGTCCTTGACGAGCCTTTGTATCCAACATTACGGGCTGATTTTGCTATTGCTGATGATCCGGATCTTTCTATATTTAACAGTTGGATCGAAAAACATGAACAGTATAGCTTAGGTGCTATAGACGAGAATGGGAATGTGGATACCGCAGTGTACAAGGGGTATACCTTTGGATTCAATTTGGCAGATGAAAATGCCTTATCGACACTATTTGTGCCAACGAACCAGGCTGTCGCAGACTATTTTGCGCCGTATATGGATATTTTGGATAATACATTGGACTCCATTCCCAAACACGTCATGTATTCGCTCATAAGGTCGAGCATCCACTCCAATCTTTGGTATAGGTCGGATTTGGAGCGGAACAATCCACAATGGAGTTCGTTGACAGGGAATATCAGTTATGCCAATCCGGTATTGGAGTCGATTGTTGGTGTCACGCCGGCAAGCAATTCTTTTATATACAAGACAAATAGGGTCATGGAGTCGCCCGAGATGAATAGTGTGCGCTCCGGTATCATGATGCTATACAAGCAATATAGCCAATGGTTCTGGATGTTCACCAATAAAGGGCTAAGCTCGGGAATGGTCGATGCGACATATCAGCATAGTCCAAAGACGCTTTTGGTACAGTCGGATGATGTTTGGGGATCTCCATTTGCACAGGATATGGATGCAATAGCCATTGAAACGCGGCTTAAAGAATGCAAGGTCGGTATCTTCAATTATAATGTGCAGGAAGACGGAGGATTTCAGCGACGGTTTTATCCGACAGACTATGGTTATATACTCTATGACAATAACAAATTTTATGACTATACCGGTCATTCGGTCAATCTGTTGACGTCCGAACCGGTGTGGGAAAAACCTACGGGGGTAATTTATGAAATCGATGGTTTTCTGAATCCTATAGATCGCTTGAACGTCGATATTACGGTGTGGAAGAAGATACAAGCCGATCCAAATCTCTCTGTATTTAAAGCTTTAGCCGAAAAGGCCCTGCTGTCCGGTGAATTGCAGCTGACGGGTTTCTTTACCTACTCTGTTTTTGCACCTTCTAATGCTGCGCTTGCCGCGGCCGGTGTAAATGCCTCCACGATAAGCGTGGCAGCGGCAAAGGATTTAGTTAGTAGGCATATCATTACCAATAGACACCTGTTTACAGATGGGGCATTTACCGGGCAGCTCGTCAACAAAAAAGGAGAATATCTGACGTTTTCAGGAGCCTGGGACAATTTTACTGTTCAATTCCAAAATAACGTGGGTCACGCCGATCTGGCGAACAGTAATGTGCAGGGGAGTAATGGTGTAGTTCACGTGATCAACAAAGTGTTATAACCTAAAATATCTTAAGGAATATGTATAAACATATTAATTTGAAAAGTACTATCTATCTGTTTCTCAGCCTCTGTAGTATTTCACTTTATGGGCAGCAACAGCAGGTCGTGGGGAAGGTATACGATCAGTCTCGGGCAGTTCCTTTTGGACAAGTCTCCGTACTCTTGGTCAATAGCAATGACTTGATCTTGACGGCTTATAAAACCGATGTCGATGGAAGTTATCAGGCTCCTGTACCAAACAATGCCGCTAAGATCATCTTCTCGGCTGTAGGTTATTTGAAGCAAGAGTTTGATCTGTCAATCGTGTCCGGTACGCTGGATGTCGTGATGAAACTGGACGACAAGCAGATTGAAGAAGTAGAGATTGTAGCAAAGGCTAATCCCGACGCTGATCTTGGTTTTATGACAATAAATAAACGAGAAGTGTCTAGCTCTATCGCTTCTATAGATATGCGAGGGATAGAAAATTTGCCCGTAGTATCGGTCGATCAATTCCTCCAGGGGATGGCACCTGGTTTGCAGGTCGTCGCCAATAGTGGGGATCCCGGGGCAGCAGCTTCGATACGTATCCGTGGGATATCCAGTATCTCGGGTATCAATGATCCGCTATGGATCGTAGATGGCGCCGAGGTCATTGGCAATAATTATTCTGTCCAAAGTATTTCAGACTTCGGTTTTAGTCCTATTGGAGATTTGGATCCAGCAGATATCGCCGCTATCGATATCCTTAAAGATGCTTCCGCAACAGCACTCTATGGCTCGAAGGGAGCTAACGGGGTCATCGTTATCCGTACGAAACGGGGTAAGAAGGGGAAACCGATTTTCAATTTCAATAGCAGGTTTACGCTCTCTGAGGTGCCACGTACTATACCGATGCTGAACGGGGATGAGCATCGAATTTATTCGATCGAACGCTGGACTGGAGGCAATGATAATGGCACAGCATTACCGGAGTTACGTGGTGATATGACACGTGACGATGCCTGGATATTTAACAATAATACGGATTGGATAAAGGCGATCAGCCGTAACGGCGTGTATCAACAATATAATACATCATTAAGCGGAGGGGGAGACCGTATCAATTACTATTGGGGTCTGGGATATACCAATCAATACGGTACGACTAAAGGTACAGGTTATGACCGCTTTAATACCCGGTTTAACCTTAACTATCGGGTATCCGATAAAGTGTCGGTATCCGCAGACCTAACCTACACCAATTCGCTGACGGACAAAAGAGGAACTAGACATCCCTATGATATAAACTCGACAAATGAGATGAACCCATTAAGGGTAGCCCGGCAAATGCCGGCTTATTTTCCTATGTATTCGGAAAATGGTATGGGATATTTTGTAGACCGTAATGCCGGAGTGTCCTTTTACTCCAGATATAATCCGCTGGCGCTGATAGATCATTCTTTGTTTCTCTCTAAAGCTAATCGCCTGATGGCTTCGACGAGTCTTACCTACAAGATATTGAGCAATCTGGAGTTCCGTACACAGGTGTCTACGGATTTTCGGGAGGCAGCTGATGAATATTTCCTGCCGGCTTATGCGACGAACGCTATCCCGGGAGAAACATTCTATAATGCGGGTATGCAGGCTGATGGTTATCAGATACTCATGAATAATACGAATCGGTTGATATGGAATGCACTACAGAAAGACAACCACCGGTTGACATTCACAGGTGTCGTCAACTTAAGTATGGACAAAAGCAATAGCATGGAGCTTCGATACTTTAATGGGGGTTCTCCGCATCTCCGGGCGGCAGATGCATCTGCTAGGATATCGGATATCACAGGAGGAACCACCGATCAACGGTATCTAGGTATGTTTATACAGGGACATTATGCTTTGCTCGATCGGTATTTTCTGACGGTCACCGGAAAGACGGAAGGTGACTCGCGCTATGGGAAAGATAACCCGTACTCCATATTCCCGGCGATAGGTGCGGCTTGGGACATGACCAGAGAAAAGGGTATACGCAACGTCAGCTGGATCTCGACGCTTAAACCTCGTTTTGCCTTTGGTATTACGGGAAACCTACCTAAGATCGATAATATTTACGATATCGCTTACAGCACTTCGCTCGGATATCTTGGTGAAACCTATATATACCCATCGAAGTTTGCGTATGAAGACATCCAGGAAGAGCGGACGACAGAGTACAACCTGGGCTTGGACTGGGGGATATTTAAAGATCGGGTAACAGGCCAGTTTGATATTTATAAACGGACAACCAATGATCTGCTCCTGCGGGAAAATCTATCCAGTACCTTAGGTTACCCCAATCAATATGTCAACTTCGGTACGGTAGAGAACTCAGGTATAGAGATTGGTATTACAGCAGATATTTTGCGTGGCGGTAAGAATAAACCTCGGTTACGTTCTTTCTTCAATATCGCTTTCAATAAGAATAAGTTGCTGAAGCTGCCGGACAATTTTGATGAAGCGTCGTTTTCGGCAACACGGAATGGTTTTACATCCAAGCTGCAGGAGGGTGATGTTATAGGAGCGTTCTATGGATACAAGGCCTTAGGTGTATATGCAAGGGATGAGGATGCCTTTTTAAGGGATGAAAATGGACAGTTGATTATGGAGGCTGATGGCCTTAACCCAAAAGTTATGCGCTATAGCTCGGTGACGGGACAAAAGTTTCAGGGGGGCGATATGATCTATGCGGATATCAATGGAGATGGTGTGATCAACCAACTGGACAGGGTGCAGATCGGTGATGCCAATCCTTCTTTCTTCGGAGGCTGGAACAATACCTTGAGCTATAACGAATATACCCTGGCATTCAACTTCCAGTATCAACTGGGTAATGACATCATTAACGGTACCCGTCTCATTATGGAGGAAATGTCGGATTCTAAAAACCAGGCCCAGTCAATTTTGTCCAGATGGAGAAAACAAGGCGATGTAACGGATATGCCGCGGGCAGCACCTAGTAGTGAGTGGAACAGGATTGCATCTACCAGATGGGTAGAAGATGGTTCATATGTACGTCTGAAATCCATTTCTTTTACCTATAACGCCAATGATCTGTTAAAAAGGTGGGGGTTAAAACAGTTGAGCTTCTTTGTTACAGGGTATAACCTATTGACATGGACAGATTACAAGGGGGTAGATCCGGAAGTTCCTATTACAGGCAGTGTTTATTTATTCGGAATAGACAATAGTTATACGGCTCCGCCAAAGCAGTATACAGCAGGAATAAGGTTTAATCTATAAGACTTTTAATAAATACGATATGATTCGATTTTTAACATATTTAACACTATTGTCTTCGCTAAGCTATATAAGCTGTGACAAGTTCCTAGCAGTAGATGTGCCCGACAATTTGGTACATGACGAATATTGGCAGAATCGTGAGCAGGTGCTGTCCTCCCGCAATGGGATGTATTCCGCCTTGCACAATAACCTCAATACATTTCAGGTATGGGGTGACTTGCGGTCCAGCCTATATACTCCCGGTACGGGAGACGCGTTTACGGGAGATTATCGACAGTTCATTGTCCATGATATCAATCCGCGAAACGGATTGGTCAAATGGACGTCGGTATATACGGCGATTACGTGGATCAACTCTTTCATTAAAAATGCACCTTCAACCTTGCAGCGCGATCCGACATTCAAGGAGACTGAGTTAAATATGATGATAGGAGAGGCTTATGCCTTGCGGGCATTGAATTACTTCTATCTCGTTCGTGCTTTTAAGGAAGTACCGATTATTGAAGAACCTTATGAGTCCGATACCCAAAGATTTGACACGAAAGCGAGTTCAGAAGAGGAAGTGCTCAACTTTATTGAAGCCGACCTGAAGCGAGCATTGTCCGCGGTGGCGACAGATTTCGAAAATGTAAACGAACGTTACGGACGTATCACAAAAAATGCGGTACGCGCAATCTGGGCCGACGTGAAACTGTGGCGAAACGATTATGAGGGATGCTTGGATCTATGTGAAGATTTGGATGCGGTATATAGGAATAATATGCTTGAACCTTTAGATTGGTTTTCGATCTTTGCGCCTGGCAATTCCAAGGAAGGCATATTTGAATATCAGTACTTACAGTCTGGGTTTTCGTCCCCATTATACGGCTGGTTCGGACATTTTTCGTCACCGGCTAGCGCAGGTGTGAAATATCTGGCCAATCGGGTTAATATCGATATAAATGCGACGGAATTGTATCCTCCACGGGCTGAAGATCTGGTGAATTGGAGTGCGGATACCATACGTTTAAAGAATTATGCCAGTTTTCGCCAGTCTGCCGTTTCTTATCCCGGAGGAAGTGGCTATGAGGTATATAAGATGGTCGGTCAAGTGCCTTATGTGGCGAGTTATAGACCGGCCGGCAGCCGTACGGTCAATTATATTTTCTACCGGTATAGAGAGATTCTTTTTATGGAGGCCGAGGCTTTGGCTATGCTTGAGCGCTACGAGGAAGCGGAGCAACGAATTAACCTGATCCGCGAGCATACAGATATCCCCGAGATGGTACCAGGTACTATGGGATCAGGTACAGACTTCATGCGTTATTTACTGATGGAGCGTGAATTTGAACTGGGTTTTGAAGGCAAAGAATGGTTCGCAGCAGTGCGGGTAGCACGTAGACCGGGCTTCCAGAATGTTCTTATCGAGAAATCTGCCGAAAATAATCCCGTAAATATACAATATCAGGTGGTCAAGGCGAGATTGCTCAACCAGGAGGGTTGGTTTTTGCCGTACCACGAAACGGAGGTAGAAGTCAACTTATCGTTAATCCAGAAAGATTATTATAAAAATAAATAAAATAGTAAAGACATGGCAAAGCATAAAAAAAGTACAATTTGGGTGTTCGTGTCATATTGTATCTTATCCTTGATGTTCGGTTGTAAGGAACCGTTTTCGGAAGCCCGATATGACTCCAATGACGAGATACAGATCATGGACTATCTGGAAGAGCGTGAAGATCTGAGTATTTTTAAGGAGTTGACAAACTACGTAGGACAGCGCAACTTACTGAAGACTGCAGGTACCTATACGGTATTTGCTCCGACCAATCAAGCTTTTCAGAAACTCTTCGAGAGTCTCGTAGTCGAAGGTAAACCTATCAAGAAAATCAGTGATGCGTCTCCGGAATATTGGCTTGACTTCTTCCGGTATCATGTGCTGGATAAAAAAATTAATACAAATGTTTTCATTCATGGGCCGCTACCATCATATACAACTTTCAATGAGAAATATTTGATCGCGGACATTAGTGGATCGTATGAAGCTATCCGACTCAACAATACGGCAACAATCGTGGAAAGTAACCTCAACTTTAATAATGGATATGTGGACGTAATAGATGCGGTATTGCCCCCACCGACAGAGTCCCTGTATGATATGCTTGTCAAGAGTGGTAAGTATAATACCATGTTATCTGTTTTTGAGGAAACAGACTTATTGCGGTATCTCAAAGATAGTATCGTCACCGTGTTAATAGAAAGCGATGAAGCATTGCTTAAAAGTAACTTTGATAAAAATAGTATCGACGATTTAAAAGATTGGGCTGAATACCACATTATTCCCGATTCGGGATATTACCTCAATCTGCTGACGGCGCAACGTTTCTATCCATTGTATGAGAAGGAAGCTTTAAGCTTTTCAGTAGATACTTATGGACAGTATGAGGTGAATGCAAAGGTTAAATTTAATCAGGATCCTGCATTTGGTATTGATAAAGTTGGAAAAAACGGCATTTACCATACTCTCGACGAGCTGCTTTTGATCACACCTGCGGTTCCATCACGTGTGCGGCTGAACTTGTATCCTCCGGGTAGCACGTTTGGTGCCCAGAATGTATTTACCATTGCTCCAGCCGCGATACAAAAAGATACCGGTACGCAGAGTTATCACCAGAATAAAACGTATCAAATCTGCCGATTCAATGGCAAGCAAGCAGGAGACTACTTTTGGCTTACAGTGCCCGATGTTCCTGCAGGAAAATATAGAATCCGAATAATGCACCGTCAAGGGACCAGAGGTAAGTTTATGACGATTTATAACGATCAGATCGTAAAGGAGCTGACAGATTTTGCAGTGTATGATGACCCTTTTGAAGAATACGATTATTTAAAATACAATTATTGTGGAGATATAGAAGTCACAGAACGATCGGACGTGAAACTGAATTTTGTATTACTTGATTTCGCTTCTGGTAAAGATGGAGGTTATTGTTGTGATCTTTTGATGGATATTCTTGAATTAATACCGATTAACTAAAAAATTTATAAGCTTATTCATGAATAAGATGAAGTATATTTTAACATCACTTTTTTTAGGCTTGTCCGTCAACAATTATATGCATGCCCAGACAAATGAGACTATATTGTCTTCACCCGACAGTGCGAAGATTGTTGATCTCAATCCATCATCCCTTTCTGTTGCCGGAAAGATGTACGCTTTGCCAAATGTTTCTGTCATGGAGAGTGGAAATATCGGCGCAAGCCCCGTGTTGATGTTGAGAGGCGTCAATAGTATCAATCTGACTAGTAGTCCACTGATCTATATCGATGGGATTCCGTTACGGTATAACGGCTCGAATCCAACATTTCTAGCGACCTATGAGCCGGACAGGTTGGGGTTTCTCAATCCTTATGATATTGCTCATATAGGTGTTCATACGTCAGGTGTAACGCTGCCAAATGCAGGGGGGAGAGGTGCAAATGGTATCTTGGATATCAGGACCGAGAGGGGTGAGTTTGGTGGTACGAAGGTCGACTTCAGTGCTAATTATGGTATCAATACTGTGAATTATAACATTCCTCGCTTCGATGCACAAGGTATGAAAGCCTACCTGTGGTCCCGGTTTGCCGAAGAAGGTATGTCCCCGGAGCAAATGGATCAACATCCTGTTTTTTCAAGTACCCATCCAGCCTATAATAATAATACGGATTGGCTAGATCTTATCCGGCAAGATGGCGTATTTCAGGATTACCATGTCAAGCTTAAAGGAGGGGATGGTGATGCGAACTACCTGTTTGGTGTTGGCTACACGAACAAGGAAGGAACGGTTAAGAATACAAATTTCGAACGCATAGGGCTGCGTTTTAACTTAGACTACGACCTGGCAGCTAATATCAAGATATACAATAATCTTTCGTATACCAATACGAGCGGGAATTATAAAGAGTTCGGCAATAATTATGCGATACATCCACTGTATATTGCCAGTGCAAAGGCCCCTTTTTTACACACCCACTATATCAATGAAAGTGGTGAGCAAAGCCGGTATCTGGCCGGTGTAGATACATTGGGATTTAGCAACCCGATTGCTTTGGTAGAAAACCTGGAAAATCAAAACCGCTTCAATAGGATTGACGGTGTGATGGGCGTACATTGGACATTGGCAGAGCAATGGCTCCTTTCGTCAGATCTGTCGGTTTCTTATTTCAATATGTCAGAAAGACAATACCGCCCTGCACTGGGTATCGTTGAGGATACGTACCGGCTACGCCAGAACTCGAAGAGAAACTCCAGCGAATTCTACCTCAACTGGAACGCCAGGTTGGCAAAGACAGGGAAAATAAACGATGTGACCAGCTATGAAGGATCTGTGCAGGCTAGGGTGGAAACCTATGAAGAAAAGTCGATGTATGGGCGCAAAATCAATGCCGGTACGGATGATTTCGAAACATTAGAGCAAGGTACGGTAGATAGTGCCTCCAATACGAGATTCAGATCGAACCTGATGACATTTGTAGCAAAAGGTGCGTTGGCTTGGAACAATAGGGTGGATCTTGCAGCCTTTGTCAACGTACAGGGATCATCAAATTTCGGATCGGGCGCCCGGTGGAATATATATCCAGGTATACGGACCACACTGTATGTCATAGGAGAAAAAGCTGAGAATATACTGAATGTGGCTCTTGGGTATGACCGTACAGGAAATCATGAGGTGAGAGGCTTCTATCATTATAATCAATATTACCCTGTCAATTATTTTGGATTTGGTGCTGTCTATCTGGGCAATATCGCAAATCCCGACCTGAGACCTGAGATTACGGATACTTATGAAGTCCAGGCTGCGATACAACCTTTTGGTAATCGGTTTAACTTGAATATCTGCTATTATTACAAACGTACGCACGATCTGATTACACACAAAGCGGTTGTCAAGGAATTGGGACTGGATGGATTTTTTGAGAATGCAGGTACAATCGTCAACCGCGGTCTGGAAGTGGGATTAGCTGGACAAATATTAAGCGGGAAAGATATGAACTGGAATGTGTCGGCATCTGTTTCTACCTTAAAAAATGAAGTACTCTCCTTGCCTAATGGCGATGTCGAACAATCCATAGGCATGTATAGCGGTGTAGCGAAAGAGGGGTACGCTTTGGGATCTTTTTATGGTTATAAAGTACTGGGTGTATTTGAAAGGGCAGCCGATGTAAATCTGAACAAATCGGATGGAACACCTTACTTTGCCGGAGACTATATTATTGAAGACATCAATAAGGATGGCAAAATCAATGCTTTGGACCGCCAAGTGCTGGGTTCTCCCTTGCCTCGCTTTTTTGGTCATGTATCTACCGATTTTTCATATAAAAAATGGGGATTGTCAGCATTGGTGAATTTCTCGCAGGGAGCGGATATTTACAATAGTTTTGCGCAGCAGATGCATTTGATGAAGGATTATGCTAATCAGGATCCTGCCGTTTTGGATCGTTGGCAGTCGGAAAGTGATCCCGGAAAGGGCTTGAGCCGGGCTGCTATTGGTGACCCATCGGACAATGGGGTAGCTTCTTCTTTGTGGGTAGAGGACGGCAGTTATCTGAAGCTTAAGAACCTAACGTTACATTATGACATCATGGATGGTGCTGCACAACGATTTTTCAAACGTATCCGTGTGTACGCCAGCGCCGATAATTTGCTCACAGTCACTTCTTACAGTGGTTTTGATCCGGAGGTAAACAGCCTGAATAGTCCGATGTTGCGTAATATCGATTTCGGTGCGCCGCCATTGGGGAAGACATATAAGTTGGGTTTTAAAGCTTCTTTCTAAGTGTTTGTCTATCGTAAAAAATAACTTTATGAAAAGAAAAATTATATCTTTAAATATTTTGCTTTACCTGGTTGGGGCAGGCGTGTTGAGTTCTTGTTCTGCATTTTTCGAGGTGGAACCCTATCAGGCAGTGGTTGAAGAGAACTTCTACGGGAGCCAGGAAGATCTTAACGCTTCGGCTCTGGGGATGTATGTACCTTTGAGTAAGGATGTGCACAAATTTTTGCTCTGGGGGGATGCGCGTGCGGATATGGTAACTACCGGACAATTACAGCCTGAACCTTATATCAACGAGTTCGCGATCAACAATGTAAGTGCGCAAAATCCCTATGCTGATTACAGTAATATATATCAGACCATAGCACGTTGCAACCGGCAGATGGAACGGGTTTATGATGTTTTGAAGCGGGATGACAAGCTATTGCAAAAAAGTGCAAATGCATATTATGCAGAAGCCTTATTGCTTCGTTCGATTTGTTATTATTATCTCTTGCGGACGTTTGAAACCTTCCCGCTCATTCGTGCGGACTATGCGGAAGATATCTCCTATATCGATGAACAAGGGAAAACGATTGACCGAAAAACATCGGAGCTCAGTGCCACCGAATTGAAGGGCTTATTGGATTTTCCAACGGACAAGCAAGAGGTGTGGCGGATGGTCTATAATGATGCGCTTACGGTGTTGGGAATGTTGCCACTGAATTTCCAGTGGAACAAGACCAGTCTGCCTTCGGAAGAACGATACGGGCGGGTATCACAGCCTACCGCTGCGACATTTGCTGCGGAGGTAGCCATATGGTTGGGCGAATACCAGACTGCATCTGCTTTTTGCAACTCCCCGATCGTTAATAATAGTCATTCTTTAGGGACAGCCGGCGGATGGCCAAATCAGTTTACAGGAAGTTATTCCTCACAACATTGTATGTTCCTGCTGGGCTATCGGTTTGATAACAGTTTTGAGACAAACAGACTACAGGAGTTTACTTCAAATATAGCGTCGGAAGGAGGTAAATATTATCTAAAACCAGCATCACAGGTAGTCAATACGATCTTTGCTTATGAGGGCAGTGATATCCGTACGAGCTTCAGCTTTAAGGTCTTTGGTCAGGATACCGTCATTTGGAAATATATCGGAACAGATAATGTTTCTTCCCGAAGACCGGCGTACAAGAGTACAGCAAGTTGGCAGATATTTCGTTCGGCCGATGCCTGGCTTTTGAAGGCTTTGGCAGACTTGCATCTCGATAATTATGCTTCTGCATTTAATTTTATCAATATGGTACGGACGGCTCGTGGTTTGACGGCTTGGTTGCCGGAAGAGATTGACTATACAAATAAGGAGTTGATGCTCAATATTATCTTTACTGAGCGTGCGCGGGAATTTGCATTTGAAGGTAGACGATGGTATGACCTGATGTTATGGTCCAAGTTGGCAGGACGCAATATCTTGGCCGAAAAGGTTGCCCGAAAGTATGATGGTCAGCTGAAAGATGAAATTTATCAGAAACTATTGGATGAAAGTAATTGGTATCTGCCGGTTGAATAGGTTAAATAAATAGTAGATTAACATAAAAACGTATAAAGTATGAAACGTATAGCGCTAGGTTTGTGGATGTGCTGTCTCTGTCTTCTGATTGCTGGATGTTATAAACAACAACATTGGGATTTTCCGGGACCTTATGAGGAAGAGACTGTATTGCCGGATGAACTGCCTTTTCCGTTTGACGCAAACAAAGAAGCGGGGATGTGGCTGGTAAAAGATGGCAAGCCTTTTCATGACCGCGTGTTGTTTAAAGGGTTTACCGACTACTATGCGGCGCAGGGTGATACGCTGTCCTGGATAGAAGAGCCCGACGGAGTGCGGGTAATACAGCATAGAAACCATTATCCGGTGAACAATAATGATCATGTCGGTGGTCGGGAGAATAGCTACAGAAATAATTGGGCGGTATCCAAATATTTTTTGCCGGTAGGCAAAGGGAAAACATTATATATGTATTTCAAAGCCACGATTGGTACTTTTAACGGTACTGCGGCTGGCCTGGTTTTGGGTACGAGTTGGGAAAACGGAAAGGAGTTTGTTTTTGGATTTGATGGTTCGTCCAATGTTGCTCCTCAATTTTTTATGGATTTGTATGAACGGACAATCTCGGTGAAGTCGGAGGATGGATGGCCGACGGTCAATGAGGTGGTAACACCTGGTATTCCTGCAGAGTTTGAGGCTGTTATCGTCGATAATCTTTTCTATCTCAAGGTCAATGGGGTGTTGTGCTTCAAATTTCAGCTTCCCAGCCAGTCCTTGTTTTATTACACACCAACTATCCGGCCGTGGCGGAATTTCATGACTATACACGATTTTTATGTAGAATCGTCGGATATGTATACGGTGGACTATGCTTTTTATTACAAGGAGTTTGGGTATAATCTTGTGCAACGGCCCGCATTGTCTACTGCAGATAATGGAGATGTATTATTGTTTGCTGAAGGAAGAGATGAATACGAGAATGCCTATCAGCGCGTAGATCAACATACCAAGGCGATCGGTAATACTGATATTATTCTTCGTCGGTCAACGGATGGAGGTACAACATGGGAAGACAATATCCTGGTGATAGCAGGAGAAGGGTCTTCCGATACCTACGCCAACCCGCAAGTAGTTAAAGCAAATAATGGAAATCTAATTCTTCATTATAGCAAAATTGCGTATACGAGGACCGGGAATACTTATGCGATTAATCCCAGCCAACAGGTTATATATCAGCGAATCTCAACAGACGACGGCCGAACATGGTCGAATGAGATGGATATTACCAACCAGCTTCGCTCCAGCGCAGTCTTCATACAACATTCTTCTGGACATGGAATTTCCTTAAAACAAACAGCATACAAAGACAGGTTGGTCATGCCATTGAATATCGGGACGGATCAGGTTCGTGTAGCTTACTCGACAGATATGGGACAAACGTGGTCTGTCTCCGCAACATTGACCGGAACGAGCAAGTTAAAAAATGGATCTATCGTGGAGCTAAATGACGGTAGATTGATGATGATAATGTCTCATGATAATGTAACACCTAAAAGTAAAGCCGTCAGCTACAGCACGGATGGAGGAGCAACTTGGAGTGCGACGACTTCATTGACTAATGGATTGACTACGGGAGACTTTGGACATATATATGCGAGTGTCGTAGTAAAGGATGAAAATGCGAATAAATTATATTATGTAACACCTTTGAATAGGGGTACAGATGCCCGATCATACGGTATGAGTCCTGTCTATGCAAATTCACCGACACTCTTTTCCAGTACAGATCAAGGACAGAATTTTACAAGTTTAGGAGCTCTGTTTGATAAAGTGACACATAACACATATGTGGTTCCGGTCGGGCAGATGGATGCAGTAGTATTATCCTCCGGACAGGTATTGATTGCGACAGAAGGCGGTGTTAATACACCATTTGAAGGCATTGTAACCTATAAAAAGTAAGATAGAATATCATGAAAAACAAACATATTTTGAGGATAAGAAAATTTACCTTACTCATTAGTCTGTTCGCTGCGGTTGTAATATCCTGTGCTGATAAAGATACGGGTATGGCAAGTGTAGCTAATTTTGAAAAGCCTGTATACAATCCGGATAATGGAGGGGACAACGAAATAATCAAGGAAACAGTGCGTGTTTTCGAACAGGCTACCGAGGGCTATCATTCGTATCGTATTCCTAGTCTTACTACCGCTCCGAATGGCGATCTTATTGCCTTCGCGGAAGGCAGAAAGTTGACGAGCCTGGATTATGGTGATATTGATATTGTGGCGAAGGTATCGGCGGATAAAGGCAAAACATGGAGTCCTTTGAGAATTTTAGTAAGTCAGGGAGAAGGAACGTGGGGAAATCCTACGGTAGTTACAGATTATGAAACGAATAGAATTTGGTTATTTATGTCGTGGAATTCGGATTCATATAGTCAAAGTGGTGGAAGCTTCAATGGCAAGACGTATGCTGCCGTAACGGAATGGGGGCAGCGTCGCGTATTTACGATTTATAGTGACGACAACGGACAGACTTGGTCCTCTCCACAAGATCGTACCGACCAGCTTCTTCCTTTGGATTTTATCTGGGATGCAGTAGGACCCGGCAGCGGAATACAGGTTCAGAATGGTCCGAATAAAGGGCGCCTGATTATTCCGGCGGGAGAAAGAAACATTTATAGCGATGACCATGGTCAGACCTGGAAATTTCAACGTATTCCTAAGAACACATTTGAGGGATCTATCGTTGAGCTAAGCAGTGGATTGTTGCTCCGGAACGATCGTGCTGTAGCAGGTACATGGAATAAGGGAAGATATCGCTATACTTCCAAAGGGTCAATAGAGGGCGGTTTCTCAGCGTTTAGTGCCAATGTCAATCTTATTGACCCGAGATGTCAGGCATCGATTTTGCGCATGTCATTCACCCCTAATATTATAGCTTTTGTCAACCCTGCGCGCAACGATGGAGATACGATGCCTTATCGGTGTAATATGACGATCCGGTTGAGTGCAGATGATGGTCAATCTTGGTTTGCCTCCAGGGCATTGACCTATCCGGGGATTCCTCAGGAAGACCTATGTGATAAGGGATATGGAGGGTATACGAGTATGGCAAAAATCAATGACGAAGAAATAGCGTTGCTCGTGGAGCAAGTAATTAATCCGTCTGCCGGATCTGCCATAAATAGGAAGCACTCTATTGATTTTCATTATGTCAACTTGAATTGGATAAAGAAAGTAGATTGAGATGGAAAATATGATATTTACACTAATGTAAGTTGATCATTAACAGAGTATTGATAAAAAAGTTCAAATAATAGATTCTTTTATGTTAATTTGTAGAACATGAAGTCGAATAATTAAATAAATAATGGGAATAAGTGAGTTAAGTAAAGACCTGAAACCCATATCAGTCAATACCAGAGCCGATATGGTAGAGTTGCGTCTTAGAGAATATTTAGATAAAAAGGAGTTAAGAGCTGGCGATGTACTTCCTACAGAGATGGAACTCTCCGAAGCGTTAGGTGTAAGTAGAAATGTGTTGAGAGAAGCATTGAGTAGGCTTCGAATGCTAGGACTGATCGAATCAAAAAAGAAAAGAGGAATGATCTTGACCAGTCCGGATATATTAGGTTCTTTTGAACGCGTATTGAATCCACAATTAATTGATACCGCTACCTTACAAAATCTTTTCGAGCTGCGATTGGTATTGGAGTCGGGATTGGCTGATTTGCTTTTCATTCGTAAAACGGATAAAGATATTCAAGCACTAGAAGCTATTATAAATAATGAAAAGTTTATTGATGATGACGTTTTCCGGGTAAATAGTGAAATCGCTTTTCACGGTAAATTGTACGAAATCACAGGTAACGATACATTAAAACGCTTCCAAATTATGTTATTACCTTTGTTTGATTATGTTTTGCAAAATGAAAATCGCAGCGTAAAATCTAAAGTTTCACATGCGGATCTAGTAAGAATTTTAAAAGAAGGAACAAAGGAAGAATTTGTGTTAGGTATGAGAGAACACCTTCGTCCACATTTTGAATTACTCAAAAAATAAATGATATCTGGTAATAGAATCCTTTTGGATTCTATATTTTTTTATTAATTTTATTTGTAGTACATAAGTACTATATTTTATGCGTTATAGATCGAATTTTATGCTGAAAAGTTTTTTGTGTTTTGCATGTATCGTGTTGGCTTTAGAAAGCCATTCGCAAATCAATGTTGTGGAAAGAACTTATATTCTTCCAGTTCTGATGGATCAGGAGATCAATGTTGTTAAGAGATTACAAATCAATAGCGATAGCGAGAGGAAAAATTCAAAAGGAGAAATCTCTCTCTCTCTGGATGATAGATCAGCTGAGGTAATTGATGAAATAGGATTATGGTACATTAGCGGAGATACGACTCTTTTTAAACAAAATGGTATTCGGAAATATACCCCATTAGCAAAATTTAACGTAAAAAAAGGCAATAACCGATTGTCTTTTAATAGTAACCTTGTCAAAGGATCGAATTATATATGGATTACAGTCAAGACGAAAGATATTCAAAATATAGAGGTTCCATTTTCACTTCATCTGGATAAATTTTCGATAGCCAATCGTAAATTTGATAAAATACTGAGCAGGTCGGCCACTACGCACCGATTGGCTGTGGCTGTGAGAAGGCATAAACAAGGAAATGTACATACTAGCCGTATCCCTGGAATTATAACCGCCAAAGACGGATCATTGGTTTCGGTATATGACGCTCGCTATGAATCGGGGAGGGATCTACAAGGGCATATGGACATCGGAGTCTCGCGAAGCCTGGATAGAGGACTGACGTGGTTACCGATGGAAGTTGCTATTGACATGGGTGAATACGGTGGTTTATCGCAGAAATTTAACGGTGTTTCCGATCCTAATATCTTGTTGGACGAGAATACAGGTGATATCTACGTCGCCGGATTATGGATGTATGGTGTGATCGATGAGACTGGTACCTGGTATCCGGGGGTAAAAAATGGGGAAGAAATATGGAACCATCAATGGAGAAATAAGGGCTCCCAACCGGGCTTCGGTATCAAACAAACATCTCAATTCCTGATGGTCAAAAGCACAGATAACGGAAAGACATGGTCTGAACCGGTTAACTTGACGAAAATGTGCAAAAAAGAAGAGTGGTGGTTGTGGGCACCTGCTCCGGGAGCTGGCCTGACATTAGGGGATGGGACATTGGTAATGCCTACACAAGGGCGTGACAAGACCAGTAAGGCATTCTCTACCTTGACTTATAGTAAGGATGGTGGGAAGACATGGGCTACAGGCAATCCAGCAGTGCCGCGCTCGACAACCGAGTGTATGGCTGTTGAGTTGGAAGACGGACGCATTATGCTTAATATACGATCAAACTCTAATAAGGGCAATATGGGCGATGACAATGGACGCGCTATCGCTACGACTGCAGATCTGGGACAGACTTGGACAGAACACCCGACTTCGCACAGTGCCTTGATCGAACCTACATGTATGGCAAGTATCCTAAAACATCGTTACCAAGAAAAGGGAAAAAACAAATCTATCATTGTGTTTTGCAATCCGGATTCCAAGCTCGAACGGGTGAATATCACCCTCAAGGTGAGCAGGGATGATGCCGAAACCTGGGGACGAAAAGTCTTGTTGGATGAGGGAAGAGGAAGAGGATACTCCTGTATGACATCGATAGATGATGATACGATAGGGGTGTTGTATGAAAGTAGCCAGGCAGACCTGGTGTTTCAGCGTGTATCATTGAAAGAGCTTTTAGGAGAAAAGTAAACGGGAATATTAAATGATAAAAAGGATAAAATTAGGTGTTCTTTTAGTTGTGGTTATAGCAGGATGCGTACCTCAAAAAAAGGTCGTCATCTCAAACAGACAGAACTTTAGTGGCATATATCCACATTTGGCCTATTATAATAACGAAGGAGAATGCGGAACTGGGGCTGTGGTTCCGTGGTCGGATCGGCTTTGGGTAATTACTTATGGCCCACATTTGCCGAGGGGTTCTTCGGATAAGCTGTATGAAATATCCGAAGATTTAGAACAGGTTGTAAGAAAAGAAAGTATAGGCGGTACTCCTGCTAATCGAATGATACACCGAGAGAGTGGCCAGCTCTTTATAGGCCCCTATGCGATTGATAGCGCGCGTAATGTGCGCACGATTCCCTATAGTGTTATGCCCGGTCGCCATACAGGTACGGCACGGCATCTGTCAGATCCGATGAATAAGGTTTACTATGGCACGATGGAGGAGGGGTTTTACGAGGTGGATGTTCATTCGCTCGAAGTGAATACGCTGTATGAAGATGGAAATGTCAACCGAAAATCCAATGAGATGTCACAAGAAGCACACCTTTTGCCAGGTTCGCATGGGAAGGGGCTGTATTCGGGGCAAGGTGTACTCGTGTATTCAAATAACGGTGAAGCGACGAAAGAAGCGCTACGTAAATTTGATGTAGAAGCAGGTGTACTGGCAGAATGGAATGGTGAGGACTGGAAAGTTATACGCCGCAACCAGTTTGTGGAGGTAACTGGGCCGGGAGGAATTTATGGTAATGCGAATCCGGACACTGACCCGATATGGGCGACAGGATGGGATCATAAATCCGTTTTGTTGGGTGTCCGGCACCCTGAATCCGGATGGTCGTTTTACCGCCTGCCCAAAGCCAGTCATTCGTACGATGGGGCACATGGCTGGAATACGGAATGGCCACGAATACGTAATGTGGGTACGGAAAATAATCCCGATTATCTGATGATTATGCACGGTATGTTTTGGCGTTTTCCGAGTGTGTTTTCTCGTGACAACACAGCGGGTATACGACCGCGCTCAGCCTACCTGAAAGTTATAGGTGACTATGCTCGATGGCAAGACCAATTAGTTTTTGGTTGCGATGATTCCGCCCAAAAGGAATTTTTAAACCGGCGTGGCATTAAGGGAGGAATAGAAGGGCCTGAGCAATCTAATTCCAATTTGTGGTTTACAGCTCTTGACCAACCTGATAAATTAGGGCCCGCTACTGCCGGTGGATCAGTTTGGTTATCTGAGGAAGTACTTATAAACCAACCATCAGAACCATTTTTGTTTGCTGGTTGGGAAAACAGATCGGCTTGGGTCATTAATGAAGGTGAAAAACCCGCATCATTTAAGTTTGAGATAGACAAGCAAGGAAACGGTGATTGGTCGACTTTAAAAACGACGACTGAGCTTCAACCTAAAGCATCGGCTTATATAGCTTTCTCTTCGGAAGAGCAGGGTGAATGGATTAGGGTGGTGCCGATGGTAACTACTAAAGCCACAGTGCATTTTTCCTATACGGACCATCATCGTTACCCAAATGGTAGTGATAAGATCTTTGAAGGATTGGCGAGTGTAGGTAATGACCAAGTGACGACCGGAGGCTTGTTGTATAGCTTAGGGGGGGATGCTAGGTCGCTGGGAATACTGGCTTCATCGTCAAATACCAAGAATGAGACTTCTAATGAAGGATATTATGAATTGGGTGCCGATATGAGGCTCGTGAAACGGAATGATACCGCAAGGGCATCTTTCATCAAGGAACACATGGCCATTCCTAGCAATGTGGTTCGTATCGAAGAATCTTCTGTATTAGTTATTGATGATGATGGGCGTAGATGGCGTTTTCCATTAGGGGCCGCCGATTATACGAGACCGACCGATGATGGAAGACTGCGAATCTGTCGTGAAGTTGCTACGGAGCGGGATTTGATGAATCTCCATGGCACGTTTTATGAGTTGCCCGCAGAAAATGCGGATGGCTTTGCCAAAGTACGTCCTGTTGCTTCTCATGGGTTGGCGATTCAGGATTATGCTTCATATCGTGGTTTGTTGGTCATGACGGGAATTGAAAAGGGATCGCATGACAATAAACACATCATCACCTCGGAGGATGGACATGCGCAAGTCTGGGTCGGTGCAATAGACGACCTTTGGAAATTAGGAAAGCCTGTAGGACATGGAGGGCCATGGAAAGACACTCCCGTCACCAGAGATAAACCGTCGGATCCATACCTTATCGGCTTTTATAACCAACGATACTTGAAAATATCCCATGGCTATTCTGAACCGGTAAAGTTCAAGATACAAGTCGAACCAACAGGCCATGGTCCATGGGTCGACTATATGGAAATTGAAGTAAAAGCTGGAGAAACTTTTGAACATAAGTTTCCCGACGAATTTCAGGCGCGATGGATACGCTTTCAGACAGATAAGGACTGTAATGCCACCGCTTGGTTGACGTATAAATAAAGATTTTTTTAGAAATTAAATAGAAAAAATGAATAAGATTAAAGGTTTGATAGCAGCTACATTTGCTGCTTACAGGGAAGATGGAAGTATTGATTTGGATATTATTCCTTCCTACGTGGAGTATTTGATCGAACAAGGTATCAAGGGAGTGTTTGTGTGTGGTACAAATGGTGAAGGCCCCAATCTTTCTATTGAAGAAAGAATGGCCATTACCGAGAAATATATTTCGGCTGTCAATAAGCGGATATTAGTATTTGTCCACGTAGGGCATAGCTCCATAACAGAGGCGAAACGCCTGGCAACACATGCTCAGGAACAAGGAGCGGATTACATCTCTTCGGTGTCGGCATTTTATTTTAAACCTACATCTGTGGTTAACCTCGTGGCATGTATGGCGGAGATAGCCTCTGCTGCTCCTGAGCTGCCTTTCTTCTATTACCATATTCCAGCTTTGACAGGCATTCAGATAGACATGATCGAATTTTTGAGGTTAGCTGAACAGCAGATACCTACCCTAGCAGGGATTAAGTATACGGCTGCGACGATACATGAATATCAAGCATGTAGACATTATAAAGATGGTAAGTACGATATCTTATTTGGATATGATGAATTGCTATTGCCGGCGCTTGCCGTCGGCGCTGTAGGTGCTATTGGAAGTACTTATAACTATGGTGCGAGATTGTACAATCAGGTCATCAAATATTTTGAAGAAGGAAAACTAGATGAAGCAGAAAAATTACATTATCAAGCCGTGGAAATGATTCGGTTGTTAGTGAAGTATGGGCCTATTCCTACACAAAGGGCTATTATGAAAAAATCTGGGTTTGATCTGGGAACTCCACGTCTTCCATTAACGGCCTTGTCTTTTGACAAAGAAGAAAGCTTATACGCCGATTTGGATAAGTCTGGCTTCCTTGAGCTAGCAGCTTCTGGCGAATTAACTTTGTCTTGATGAATTTTCAACGAATTATATTACTATTATTTATGATAAGTCCTATACCCTTACTCTCCCAAGAAGAGCAAATAGAAGTGAAGTGGACAGAATTGTCGCCTATACCAGATGAAATTGGTTTTGCAGGAGCTTATGTTGCTACGGCCCTAGATTATTTATTTGTGATGGGGGGCGCCAATTTTCCAGATGGCAGAGCTCCATGGGAAGGTGGGAAAAAAGTTTGGACAAACAAAATTTTTGTTCTTAAAGAAAAAGATGGTCAATGGGTAGAGGCGGGGAGTTTACCGGGGCGTATGGGATATGGCGCTGTTGCGTCATATAAAGATCATATATATGTAGCTGGAGGTAGTAATGAAGGAGGTCATCTTGCAAGTACGTACAAATTAGTATGCCACGCGGATGACTTGTTAGCCGAAAGATTACCGGATTTGCCACATCCTATTGCTAATTGCTCTAGCGTCCAGATAGCGAATTATTGGTATATCCTGGGAGGGATAGAAAAACCAGAATCCAAAACAGCCTTAAATATTTGTTGGAGGCTGGATTTGGATCATACAGAAAAAGGCTGGGAAGTTTGCCCCAGCATACCGGGCGAAGGTCGGATGTTGTCTGTTGTGGGAAATTTGGATGGGGATTTGATACTTGCATCAGGCGTCAGCCTCCGTGAAGGAATAAGAACATATCTCCGGGACTCATACGTTTTTGATTCGAGCGATACTTGGCATAAAATAGCTGATTTACCCGAATCTGTTGCTGCAGCCCCAAGTCCTGCATGGTTTGACAAGCAATCGGGTAATTTGTTGATTTTTGGTGGGGATAATGGTGAATTGGCAGCCAAAGATTTGAGAGAGAGACACCCCGGCTTTTCAAATAGCGTACTTAGCTATAATCCAAGTGAAGGTATATGGAATTATGGTGCTAATAGGATTGAAATAGTCGTACAAGATCAGGGAGATAAGACTTGGGCTCCTGTTACAACAGGAGCTGTCTTTTGGAAGGGAGGGATTGTATTACCGACGGGAGAAATAAGACCAGGGATTCGTACCCCACAGGTTCTCTTCGGTATATTAACTCAAGAATAGTAATTTCATTAGCATCGAAACTTAGCGAAGCGATCTCATTGATGCTAATACAGACAAACTATAGACCAACAAAAAATAATTAGATGAAAACAAATACGAAAGGATATGCGTGGTTGCTTGTAGCCTTACTATGGGTCGTTGCATTTCTTAATTACTTTGATCGTATATTAATTACGTCGATGCGCGATCCTATCGTCGCAGATTTTGATTTAACAGACGCACAATTTGGATTACTGACATCAGTATTCCTTTGGTCGTATGGATTTGTAAGTCCCTTTGGAGGCTATTTAGCAGACAAATATTCCCGTAAGAAAGTGATCGTTTTGTCTGTAGCTATCTGGTCTGTGGTAACCCTTTGGACAGGCTACGCAACTTCCTTTCCCGAAATGTTAGCTACACGCCTACTAATGGGAGTAAGTGAGGCCTGCTATATTCCTGCGGCATTAGCTCTAATTACCGATTATCATACCGGCAAAACCAGGTCTTTGGCTACGGGACTGCATATGTGTGGTCTATATACTGGATTAGCTTTAGGTGGCTTAGGCGGTTTTATAGCTGAATACTGGGGATGGCGATATGGTTTCCACGTCTTTGGGGCTTTTGGTATTGTGTATGCGTTTTTGCTGTTATACCTTGTCAAAGATAAATCGAAAGAAGTCGTTACGGGGGAGGAGAATATTCTCACCGAACAGAAGTACTCTATAAAAGAAGTGCTGTCTTCTTTATTTAAATTGCCGTCCTTTTATATTATTTTGATATTCTTTGCCGTATTAGGAATGGCGAATTGGTTGGTGAATGGCTGGCTACCTACATTCTTAAAAGATCAGTTTCATCTGGATCTGGGTACTGCTGGCATATCAGCTACCGGATATATTCAGATAGGGTCATTTATAGGGGTTATTTTGGGAGGTATTATTGCAGATCGATGGGTGCAGAAAAATCCAAAAGGGCGGCTCAACGTGATGATAATAGGTTTTTGTGTCGGAGCACCGTTTTTGTTTATTATGGCATCTACCAATGTGTTTTTGTTAGCTATCTTAGCGATGGCTGTGTTTGGTTTAGCACGAGGATTTAACGATGCAAACTTAATGCCTATGCTGAGGCAGGTTGTGGATCAACGCTATATCGCAACGGCTTATGGCTTTTTAAACTTTTTAAGTACGATTGTCGGCGGCTTGATGGTCTATGCAGGAGGCGCTTTGAAAGATGCTAATATTAGTCTTTCCATTACCTATCAGGTGATTGCTGTTCTTTTGTTGCTCGTCTCTTTAACCTTGTCACTGGTAAAAATTAAACAAAAGAGTTAAATAAAGGCTTATATGATGCGTAACTTTTTTAAATTCATTTATTTAAAGTTAGGGTCTTCATTTTTGTTTCTAGTCTTTCCTTTTTTTGTTGAAGCGCAGTTGATACTTTACAAAACACCTGTATGGGAAGGAAAGGAAAACGATATGTTTGCACATTTTGTATACGGTTTAACAGTGACCGATAAGGGTAGTATATTGGCATTTGCTGAGGCTCGGATTGATAATGGTAAGGACGATGGGCCGCACCATATCGTTTTGAAAAGAAGTACGGATCAGGGAAGGAGTTTTTCGCCATCAAGCATTATTGTAGACAGCAAAAATGGTCAGTCATGGGCGAATCCTACAGTTGTGCAGGATCAAAAGACCAAAAAAATATTTCTTTTTTATGCTTTAAATCATGAAAATGTACATACCGAAGTTTTTTATAAAATAAGTGGGGATGACGGTATCACATGGTCTTCGCCTAAAGAAGTTACCGCATTATTTGCCGGCAATCGGCATGGGTGGACTTTTCATTTACCTGGACCAGGGCATGGTATCCAGTTGAAGAATAAGCGAATCATTGTGCCGGTTTGGCATAGAAAATCTATTCTATTTACTAGTTCACAAAGAAATTATGGTGTTAATTGCTTATACAGTGATGACCACGGAAAAACATGGAATGTAGGGGGAGATACTCCTGTGGGCGAACTTAATGAATCTCAGGTTGTAGAAACTAAAAATGGTAATATCCTACTGATCGGACGAACGTTAAACGGATATTTCGGTTCTCATCAGGCGAAGGTGTGGAGCTACGATAAGGGAGAAACATGGACTCAAAAACTAGCTTATGACAATGCATTGACCGGAAAAGTATGTGATATCGGGCTGATAGATTATCCATCAAAGCCAAAAACACTTGTGATATCCCAACCTGCAGATATCAAACAGAGAAAGGATCTCACCGTCAGAATAAGTAAAAATGAAGGGGAAATATGGACGACAATAGGACTCCTCGAAGAGGGGGGATCCAGCTATTCAGATCTTGCTATACTTCCCGATAAGACTGTCATATGCCTATATGGCCATGGTGGAACTGCGCATATGCCTCAAAAGGTTTCTTTAGTTGGATTCAAGCTGGAATAATGAGATTCTAGCTATGCACTTTTCAAACTCTTTTCGCCCAATATCCAGCTCGCTTTAGGGCTTACTTTGGCACGAAGGGTTTGTTCATGGACGAAATCTTTGATATAGGCAATAGCCTCATCCGAATTATCTGTGAAAAATACCAGATCTTTGTCTTCCGGAGAAATCGTACCTTCTGCGATCATCTTATCGAGGTGCTCGAGGATGTTATGATAATAGGGTTTGTCCAGGACAACTATAGGGTATTTAATTAATTTTCCGGTTTGTACTAAGGTATAGGTCTCAAAAAACTCATCTAACGTACCTATTCCTCCGGGCATAATGACAAAAGCGACCGAATATTTGCGGAGTAATTCTTTACGAACGAAAAAAGATTCGATATTCACAAACTTATCCATGTAAGGATTGTGCATCTGCTCATGAGGAAGTATAATATTGCAACCCACAGATTTACCGTTTACATCTTTTGCTCCACGATTGGCAGCTTCCATGATACCGGGCCCGCCTCCGGTCATAATAGTCAGTCCAAGCTTGGCAATTTCTGCCGAAATGTGACGTGCTTGTTGGTAAAAAAGATGATCCTCCTTAAACCGTGCCGAGCCGTATACGGTTACACATGGCCCCACAAAATGGAGGGTACGTAGGCCTTTCATAAACTGTTTGACGACACCTATTACATATTGAAACTCTTGCCAGCGGTTTTGCACATTGTTTAAAAATCCAATTTCTTTTCTGACGAATTGACTACCCATATCTTTTAGTTATTTACGTATACGGCTCTTAAAGTACGATATTTTTAGCAAATTAACGATAATGAGGGTGGCTAATGGTCCTCTTTCAGAAATTTGACAGACTCTTGATACAAACTTAAATGGATAGAATAAGAAAGACCGATCCTATTCCGGACCGGTCTTTTCTCTTTTCTTATAAAAGATATTTCAGTACTAAACAACCAGGGCTATTAATTGTCTGTGTCAGTTGTTTTTATGGCTTCAGTATTTAAACTTCTGATCGTATAATTTCTAGTCGTAGCTGATGAACTCGTAAGAACATCGTTCATGTGGATGATCGTTACATTGTTACCGCCTTTATAAGTTCTGGTTAGATACCAAGCTCCATTTGCATTACCAAGCGCTGCCCAAGCCGTGTTGCTATTTCTATAGCTTCCGTTTGGTGCAGCAAAACCTGTAATGTTATCATCATCTGCACGTCCAATGACTGGGTATGTTTGTTCTCCAGTGTTGTAATCTATAAACTTGCGTAGCCTTCCCATATTTCCCACTCCTCCAATATAAGTCCTAAGTGCTATAGCCTGATCAGCAGTTGGTACAATCCACCCGGTAGGAGATAGCTTATCTTCTATAAGATCGCCGTCTCCTGAAACCCCTGCTGATGCAAGATTTGCAAAAGCGCCAATTGCTACGTAGGAGTAATATAATCCATAGCGTCCTCTATTTGTAATCGCTTGAGGGTCTGTAGAAGCACCATTAACATACTGGTAAACTGAATAGTTCGGAGTATCAGCGTTCTGATTAGTCGGAATTGACGCCAACCCTCTATAATAAACCGTATTCAAGTTTTTACCCATCCAATATTGTGCGCCAATTTTTACGATCGGATATTCATTGTGTTCACTACCACGGACGTCATCGATAAGATGAGGCTCCACCGTAGTGACTTTGCTGCCGGGTACTTCCTCAGGCCCCATGCCGACATCGCCTGGCATATATACCGTCGTAACCGGATTAGCTTCCGTACCTGCTACATAGCCGGATATTTTATTATTAGCGATGTCAAAAGATACCGTGCCTCCATGAACAGCTCCTGTAGGTGCTTGATAAGTATATGTGGCGTCCGTTAAATCTGTATTTTCCAATACAACCTGTGCTACATAGCCTTTGTTCAGGTAAACAACATCATTTTCTACCGGATAGATGACGATGGCCTGTGCATTGACCTGACCTACCGATCTCAAAAATTCTTTGGTAATCTGGGCAACTTGCTTATTGCCATCCATGACCTTATACACATTGGAAGCACTGAAGTCAGGCAATTCGATGATATAAGGAGTCATGCCACCACGACCCTGATACAGGTTGATGAACGACGTTACGGTCTCTTCGGAAATCTTTCTTTTGGCGGAAACAGTGATTAACGCCTGTCTTGCTACGGTTAGATCATTAATCGTTACATGCAGGTTTATCTTATCATTTTCGGAAAAGATAGATAACCAATCTTGTGTTCCTTCTTCTGCGGTAACCACTACATCCTTTAGTTCATCAAAATTGCTGATGGAGACTACGGATGTGGAGTTGAGGTATCGTACAGGAACGTATGTCTGCGATAATTCAATACCTCCTTCACTATCTTGGTGGACATTGATTTTTTGTGTATAGTTTTTGCTCCGAATAACAATGTACGATGATCGCGCTTCTCCCGATGTGTTTCCATCAACATATACGTAGATCGATGAACGACCCGGAATAACCTCTTGTGTCAGCCAAGTATCTTGCGAAGGTGAATAGATATGCCATCCGTTGCTTTGCTCGTCGATAGGGATCTCCAAAAGTTGGGATTGCCCGCCATTATTGAAGTTCAGGGAGATGTCGTCCAATTGAATCTCATCCGAATTGTCCAAGTCATTATCTTTTTTACAAGACATGACGGTAAGTCCACAAAGAAAAAGGACGATGAACTTAAAAAAGTGTTTTTTCATAATTTGTTGTTTTGTTATTTTTTTCTGCTGTTTGTTCAATTATTAATTTTCAGTTTCGTAGACATCGCTATAGGTATCGTAACCCGGGTTTTGCTGATCCCGAATAGCTTTGTTTGCTTCGAGCTCATTGAGCGGAATTGGGTATATTACTTGTGTACGTGAACCTGATTTTCCTGTGCCGAATGCGATAGTTATCTTGTTGGCATTTTCCAAAAGTTCAGGACGTTGAAAAGTCTGTCCTCTGCGGAAGTAATCCCAATAGGTGTGCCCTTCAAGCATGAGTTCTCTTCTTCTTTCCTGCAGGACAAGATTTAAACAAGTTTCGATATCATTGGTGCCAAAACCGCTATCCTTCACCCGTGCTTGGCGCAGGTAATTGTAATATTTTTCGGCAGACACAAGATCTTGGCTGTCGCTATTGAGATAAGCCTCTGCGAGATTGAGGTACACTTCCGGCAGGCGAATAATCGGCAGGTTATAGACAAAATGGTAGGCTTCGCCAACGTATTTCCGGTAACCCTTATAATTTTTGTTAGCTATTCCCAAATCACAAACCAAGTAACCACGTACATCTTCCACGCCATTTACGGTTCTTTGCAAAAAGCTGACCGTCGCGGGGAATAATCCGTAGGCCGCATAACCTAAATCTTGGGAAACCTGTCCATCATTGGCAGCACCTGGATTGTTGTAAGTCGGCTTTCTGACTAAAGAATTGAGCGAGTTACTTCCCAAGTGATCTGCCAAGTTGTAAGTCAGCTCCCAGATATTTTCGCTGTTGTAGGATTTGTAATAAGTCGTTTTGTAGCTTTCGTAGGGGATGAGGCTATACTTCCCTTGACTTGCCGTTAAAGCTTCTTCTCCCATCAGGATTACGTCGTCCCAGCGGTTCATGTACAGGTATAGCCTGCTGAGTAAGGAACATACCCCGACATAATTGAGATGTCCGGTAGGTGAGGCCTTGCCGTGCAATAGCGTTTTTGCCGCCAAGAATTCATCCTCGATGTATTGATAAGTTTCTTGTGCGGTCTTTCTCCGTATTTCGTATTGCAGGACATTGTTGATCATATCCATGTTTTCGATAATAGGCAGACCGAGCGCATATTTTTCGTCATATTCTGCTCCTCCCGGGATAGAAAACCTCGGGGTATAGGCAAATAAGCGCATCAGGTCAAAGTAAGCCAGAGCGCGAAGTACCTTTGCTTCTCCGATGATGATGTCTTTTTCTTCTTCGCTGAGACCGTTGGTCTTATCGATGTTTTCCAACAATGTCGTCGCAGTCCGTATAGCCTCATAAATTGTGATCCAAGTATTAGAGGCCTGGCCGGAGGAGCTTGTTGCTTCAGCATACCTGTTTTCACGCTCAAAGGTATTTCCACTGGACAGACGGACAAAGAAATCCAATCCCTTGGAGCCTTCGTATCCGTACATGTTACGACCGTAGTAGGTATCGCTCGAAAACGAATCGTAGATCCCATTGAGCAATGCCTTGATTCCCTCCGGTTTTGTCAAGATGGTCTCGTCATAGTCGGTGTAAGATTCTTTATCCAAGAAGTCCTTACAAGAAGAGAACAAGAGGGCGAAGCATATTGCTGTAATAGTTAATATATTTTTCATGTCTTGATTACTTCTTAAATTAAAAATTCATGTTAATGCCAAAGGTGCACGTCGTCGCAGTAGGGTACTTCGCTGCACCGATATAGCCATCCATTTGTAGATCTGGATCATATCCCTTTAGTTCGGTCCATACCCACAGGTTTTCGACTTGTCCGTATAGCGATACATTGTTGATGCTGAGTTTGCGGAATGTACTTGGGGCAAAGGCATAGGACAATTTGATGTTCTTCAACTTGAGGTAATCGCCATCGTAAAGGTATCTCGTCGAAATACCTGGAGACAGCTGCCCGTTTATCCGGATACGGCTTGTTGCGTAGATATTGTCCGGGTTCCAACCATCCAATTGGCTGACATCGGCGTTGTAGTCCATAGATTGACCATCTATACCTGTACGGAGCGCTTTCCTGTTGTCGTACACCTGATGTCCCCAACCGAAAGTAAACAAGGTCGAAAGTTCAAAACCTTGATAACTCAAGAAATTACTGATGCCGCCTGTTGCGGAAGGCGTTCCTTTGCCGACAACACGCCTTGCTGAAGGATAGTCGGTATTGGCTATGATTTTGTTGCCTCCATCATCGTAAGCATAAAACAAAAGCTGCCCTGTATGGGAATTGATACCCGCAAATTCGTTCAGGAACCAGGAGTGGACACTTTCGCCATTTCGCATAATATGTGTGCCAATAATATCCTGCTCCAATCCGTAGTAAGTCGCGTTAAGGGTGGCAATATTGGCTTTGATATCCCATTTGAATAGTTTGTTAATGATGTTTGCATTGACGTCCATTTCAAACCCCTTGTTTTCGATGCCTGCTGTGGTATTCATCAGCATCGTGCTGTAGCCGGAAACCCGGGATACAGGTACATCTTGTAAGAGGTCGGAAGATTTTCTTTTGTAGTATTCAGCCGTAATTTTGATTTTATCCTTGAACATACCCAAGTCTACACCCACATTCCAAACCTTGTTCTTTTCCCAGCTGAGGTCATAGGTGCCGCGGAAAGACTGTGATAGCGCGTGCTCCGAATTGTATCTTCCGGTCCCGTTGAACAAGGTGCGCCAGCTGTAGTAGCTTGAAGGTAGTGTTCCGTTGTAACCGTAGCTACCTTTAAACTTGATATTGTTGAATACAGGTTTGATTGCTTTGACCCAAGCCCAAGGTTCGTTCGTAATTCGATAAGCTCCTGAAACCGACCAAAAGTCTCCGGTGCGATGATCCGGAGAAAAACGGGAGGATTGATCTTGTCGGAATGATCCGCCGATAAAGTATCTGTAGCGGTAAGAATAATCAAACTTAGATACCAAGGAGACCATCGAATAATCGTAGCCGCTACCTGACCATGCCGCTACTTCGGCACCCGTCGAGAGGACCGGCTTCTCGTCGGTCATAAAGTTAACTACGTTGATCGAACTCCATGCTTGCTGAAAGTTAACCAACTCAAAGGCTGCCAATGCGTTGAAGCGATGTCTGTTATTGATCGTGTAGTTGAAGTTCAGGGTGTTTCTATTGGTCAGTTTTACCCTTCGTGAATTGTAGCTTGTTAGGTCACCGTTGACTCCATAACCTGAACCAAAATCCTGATCGAAGTAATCCTCCCGTCTACCGGTGATGTAGTACTGCGACACATCACTGGTGAGATTCAACCAAGGTTTGAAATTGATCCTTGCCCAACCTGATGTAAACAGGCTGAATTGCGGACGTTCACGGATGTTGTCATAAGCACTGGCTATAGGATTGTGATTTCCGTTTAACAAATTGTTGGGAAACCTGAAATTATACGAACCATCTTCCAGGTATGGGGGAACTACTGAAGGCAGAAGCAGGGCTGCATAGTGCGGTATGTTGTAGGAAGATCCCGAGGTCAATGGGCCACTTTGCTCGGTGCTGCTGATATTGGTGTTCAACCCCCAGTTAATCAGTTTGTTCTGGTTATCCGAATTTAAGTTAAGACGCATGGAATAGCGTTTCAGGTTACTGTTCAGTATAATCCCTTCCTGATCGAGATATCCGAGCGATAAGAAGTACTTTAAGTTGGTACTACCACCGTTCATGGAGAAATCATACTGCTGGAAAGCTGCCGGACGTGTGATTTCATCGAACCAATCGGTGTTGGGCAATTTGTTTGCATCGTCGCCCCAAAAATCATAATTATAGTACGTACCATCTGGTTTTTGTAGTGCGTAGTAATTATTGAAATCCTGCTGCGCCTGTTTTTGCCATTGATAATAGTTGAAACCATTCAAAAAGTAGCCTAATTTATTGTTATACAAGTTGTCGAGGTTTTGTTTGAAATCACCACCTTGGCCTTGTATCAACAAATGCAGCTGTCCTTCGGTCCACAATTCCTTATATTGTTCACCATTGATCAAATCAGGCTTGATCTGCGTATGGATGGTGGAAACGCCACCTTGGGCAGAGAAATTAAAACGCATACGGTCAGAGGCCACACCTTGTTTGGTCGTGATGACAATAACCCCATTGGCTCCCTGTGATCCATACAACGAAGCTGAAGCGGCGTCTTTAAGAATAGTGATACTCGCAATATCCGAAGGATTGATAGTTGCCATGGGACTGGAGACCGCTCCACTGTGTCCTGTGGTATTGTCTTGATCGAAAACGACACCATCGATCACATACAGCGGTTGGCTCGAAGAATTCATGGATCCAAAGCCACGAAGACGTACCTCGGCAATATCGCCCGGTTGGCCTGAACTGGAAATGGCCAAGCCCGGTGATAAGCCGCTCAGTGCGTTTTCAAACGATCCGACGGGTCTGTTAGCAATGTCATCGGAGCTAATCACATTGGCCGAACCGGTATATTCTTCTTTGTTGATATTGCCATAGCCGGTAACGACGACCTCTTCTATCCGATTGTCGAGTGCCTCGAGTATAACATCGATAGTTGTCTTCTTATTGACTTCGATAGTCTGTGGTTTCATCCCTAAGAAACTGAAATTTAGTTTCAGTCCTTCTCTGGAAGTTACTTTGATGGAATAAGCTCCATCTCTATCGGCAAGAACGGAGTTGGTTGTACCTTCTTCTCGGATCACTGCGCCAAACAGTGGCGTGTTATCCTGGTTATACACATAACCTTTTATTTCCATCTGTTGCATAGTTTGGCTAGCACGGACAGACGGAAATTTGGATTCGTATTCCTTGGTAATTTCTTTAGAAGGCAGCACGCCAGCAAAAGAAATCGCAGGAATAAATAAGATGTTCAAAAGCAAGGATTTTTGTGGCATGTATTTTTGCCGATTCCTGCTTAACATCGTGGATTTGTCCTTCATTGATTTCATCTTTGATTAGTTAATTATCATGCGTTTATTTTTCGAAAATGATGTGATATGCTCCCATATTTGTTAGGTCTTTGTTGTTATAGACTCGCTCATCGTTTTCAATTCTCCAGTTACGTACACCAGGTTTTCCGTAGACCATTTGTGCACTACTGTGTCCTGCTTCGGGTACGTTCATGATTGTCCAATTGAATGCATAGTTCTTTTTTCGAGCGATGATTTGCGAAGCATTGAAAAACTTCCAGGCACGCTCGTACCGGTTGATACCTTGTATAAAGACAGGGTGGTTGTCAGCCAATCCTGTCGATGGTTCTGTATCATTGGTACCAATGAGTATAGTCAGGTTTCGTTTGAAGAATGTGGCCAGGTACTCTTCGTTGGCAAAAGGGGTATCTTTCAAGGAGTAAGGCCAGCTTGGTGGATCCGCTAGTACACCAGAAGCGGAATAGAGACCGTTCTCATCTGGATACGTGTAGTTTCCCGGATTGGCTGCTACGGCTTTGCCCACCCGTGCCTCGGGGGTCATCAATAGATACCTGTGGACGAATTGGCCTCCTGCCGAATGTCCGAACATATCATAGGTTTCTGCTGTATTTCCGGTACATTCCTTGAAATAATCAAACAAAGGTTCGATGATCTGGTAGGTCCAGGTTTCTCTGGGTTTGAGAATGAAGTTTTTAGGATCTTCAGAGACACCACCAAATTGGTAATCATTTTCCATGTACTTGTTGGCATGTGTAAATTGAGGAGCTAAGACAATGAAACCATATTCCTCGGCGAGGTTTCGCCATACGCCGCGTTGTATTAGCCCGCTACGTTCTGCGCCGTGCATGGAGAAGAGTACCTTCATCTTCTTAATGTTGCCACGGGTGGGGATGTAATAGAATATAGTGACGGGCTTGTCACTCAGCGGACCGTACCCTGTATATTCAAACGATCCGGCTCCTCGTTTGAAGGGATTGTCTTTGTCCTTCTGCGCAAGAAGATGATTGCTTGCCAAAAGGCAAAAAAGCAGTGAAAATAATAAGACTGTTTTCTTCATGTTATTGTTGATTATAATTTTGCTTAATTGAATCTATATCCGGCTTTCCGCATATCTTTTTCATTTTCAAATGGAGATGGAGGTAAGAGGTATTGATCTAAGAATTTATAAGCTTTGAAGCGAATGTCGGTAGCTTCTTTAATATCTATCCTGTCAAATAAATGAGCACCTCGCTTTGGTTCATAAATCGTATACTCAAAATCTTTATTATGGTGCTTTAATGAATCAATCATGCGTTGAACTTCTAACACACTGACATCATCATCATTTTCTGTGGTCGTAATCATAAGTGGTTTTTCTAACTGATTCGCATAGTAGGAGGGAGATCTTCTGCGGTATTCTTCCGGGTTTTCAGCTACGGTCTGGCCTATGTGGTAGTCCGCTGTAAAATAATCCGTATAGGAGGGTTGCATATATGCTAACCGGAAGATTACATCACTTACCGGCACCCCTGCATAAGCACAAGCATATTTACTGGGATATTTCAAGACGTTCATTAAAGAAATCATACCACCGTGGCTCCAACCCAATAGTCCAACTCTGCTGCTGTCTACAATGGAATAGTTTTCGACCATATAATCTCGGCTAGACAGCACATCTTCATTTTCCAGACCACCGTAATCGATATTTTCCCGGAACTTTTGGCCATAGCCGATACTTCCCCGGTAATCCGGAGCGATAATGATATACCCCTGTGCTATAAGTTCTTTAACGACATGGGCATATACATTGGAGAAGGTACCATGTATGCCCCCATGTGAAAAAACGATTAACGGATATTTTTTACCCTGTTCGACTATCTTTGGAATGAAGACATAGGACTGAAAAATCAAATCATTGTCGATGAATTGGTCATCAAAGGCATTATTTATCTTTTTAGGATTGCTTCGTGGGGGACCTGCTAACCTTACTTTGTCAATATAGGCTACATCACCTACAAGGTTGAACCATTGGGTATCTTCAATTTTCTTGTCGACGACATCAAAATAATGAACTCTTTTATCGATATTTTTTGACAAGGAATTCAATTTATGGGCCGTCTTTGTATGGGAATAGATCAAAATTCCGCATGTCACCAAAAGTAAGGCGATTGCTAATAAGGAAAATCTATTTGTATTTTTCATGGAGATTAGGTTTATTTAAATATTAAGTCAAATGCGCAGTTAGTACCGGTATTAGAAATATCCGTCGGATTAGAAACCGCTCTGCCATAGACCATGCGCAGTGTAGAGTGGCCTGCGTTTTCGACTTCTGCAATCTGAAAGGCATAGGGCGTGTGAAGGCTTTCAGCAATACGGCTGCTCTCCGTATAAAAGAACCGTCCTCGAGCTAACCGGTGTGGTCCTTGAGTATTAGCGGAAGCATCTTTCGGCAAACTGCTGTCGTTGACATCCGTGTCGAGCTGCCCTAAATGGATCCACATCTTTTTTGCGAAAAATTGCTTTAACGTATTTTCTGTATGGAATGGACTATTTAGAACGGCCATTGGCCACCCGTACGGTTTATTATCGGTTCCTATGATACCCTCGATATACGGAAAAGTCCACGAGCCCGGATTGGCTGCTACAGCGGTATGTACACGTGCATTGGGCATGGCCAACATAAAGCGATGTACAAATTGACCTCCTGCCGAGTGGCCAAAAATGTTATAAGTACTCGCTTTGCTATCCGTTTCCTTTTTGAAGTAATCAAAAAGTGCCTCTATTGTTTGATAGGTCCACTTCTCTGTTGGATTGACCTGTTGGAATGAACTTGAGGTAAACACACCTCCAAATTGATAGTCATTTTCACTATAATATTCTTTGGAATATTGGGGGGCAATAACAATAAACTCGTTGGCTTCAGCAAAATATTTCCACGCATTGCGTTGAATAGTGCCATCTCGTTCGGCGCCATGCATGGAAAATAAAACAGGCATATCCGCTATGTTCCCTTTTGTCGGAATATAATAATACACCGTAATAGGTTTGTTTGCCAATGGAGCGTATTTCGTGTACTCAAATGAATTGTCGCCTCGCTTAACAAATACACCGTCTTTAGGTGTTTTTCCGGGAGGGATAATATCATCTGGTATTGGATCTCCACTCGACGAACAGGCTGAGAATATAAAAGAGGAGAGGACAACCATGCTCCACAGTACCCTTAACTTTTTCAATCCAATACTTCCTCTTTGTGTTTTTATTGTTTTCTTCATATTCTTATCGTTGTTGCTTGATTAAAAATTCATATTCAGCCCTAGCGTAAAGGTCGTGGCACTGGGGTACTTCGCTGGCATCACAAAACCATCCAGCTGTAAATCGGGGTCATATCCTTTCAATGTCGTCCAGACCCACAAGTTTTCGGCCTGTCCGTAGAGTGATACACTATTGATACGCAGCTTGCGGAATGTATTCGGTGCAAAGGTGTATCCTAGTTGGATATTTTTGAGTTTGAGGTAATCACCTTTATACAGATATCTAGTCGATGCACCCGGAGAGAGTTGTCCGTTTATGCGTATGCGGCTGCTGGCATATATATTGTCCGGTGTCCAACGGTCCAGTTGGCTTACATCCATATTGTAGTCCATCGACTGACCATCTATTCCGGTCCGGGATTTCCTGCCATCCAATACATGGTGTCCCCAGCCATAAGTCAATAATGTCGTTAGTTCCCATCCTCGAAAGCTAAATGTATTGGTAAAACCTCCCGTGGCGGTCGGTATTCCTTTCGCTATCACTTGGCGGGATGATGGATAGTCGCTGTTTGCAATGATTTTGTTGCCATACCTGTCATAGGCGTAGAACAGCAACTGCCCGGTATGGCTGTTGATACCTGCAAATTCGTTCAGAAACCAAGAGTTGACACTTTCTCCGTTACGCATGATGTGCGTATCGATGATGTCCTGTTCAAGACCATAGTAGCGGGCACTCAGTGTGGCGAGATTTGCTCGGATGTTCCATTTAAATAGTTTATTGATGATTTGGGCATCTAAATCCATTTCAAAACCCTTGTTCACAATTCCAGCCGAAGTATTCATCAACATCGTACTATAGCCCGAAACCTTTGAAACAGGCACGTCTTGTAACAGATCGGAGGAGCGTCTCCGATAGTACTCTGCACTTATCCTGATCCGATCTTTCAGAATTCCCAAGTCGACTCCAACGTTCAGTATCTTGTTCTTTTCCCAACTCAGATCGTATGTAGCCCGGAACGATTGTGAAAGTGCATGCTCTGAATTGTAGCGGCCTGTACCATTGAATAGGGTTCGCCAGCTATAATAACTTGATGGGAGCGTCCCATTGTGGCCATAGCTTGCTCTGAACCGTATATCATTGAATATCCTCTTGACGGGTACCATCCACTCCCAGCGTTCGTTGGTAATACGGTATCCTGTAGAAACAGACCAAAAATTACCCGTACGGTGCTCGGGAGAGAAACGGGACGACTGATCCTGACGGAATGATGCTCCCAAGAAATATTTGTAACGCCAGGAGTAGTCAAGCTTTGATACTAGTGATACCATGGAATAATCATAACCGCTTCCCGACCAGTTCGATATCTCGGCTCCGGTAGATAGCACAGGTTTCTCATCAGTCATGAAATTGACTACGTCTATGGAGTTCCATGCTTGATTGAAATCAACCAATTCAAACGCCGCAAGGGCATTGAAGCGATGCTTGTTGTTGATTGTATAGTTAAAGTTTAAGGTATTTCGGTTGGTAATCTTTACCCTTCTGGAGTTGTAATTGGTCAATACCCCATTGGTACCAAATCCTGAACCGAAATCTTTATCAAAGTAATCTACACGCTGTCCGGTGATGTAGTATTGTGATACATCACTTGTGAAGTTCAACCAGGGCTTGATATTGACTCTTGCCCAACCGGATGTAAACAAGGTAAATTGCGGACGCTCTCGGATATTGTCGTAAGCACTGGCTATGGGATTGTGGTTGCCATTTAGCAGGTTATTCGGAAATCTGAAATTGTACGAACCATCTTCCAGATAGGCTGGTATGACAGCGGGTAGGACGAGGGCAGCATAGTGTGGCATATTGTAGCTCATTCCCGATGTCAATGGTCCGCTCTGTGCTGTGCTACTGATCGTACTGTTCAACCCCCAGTTGATCAGTTTCTTTTTGTCGTCCGAATTAAGATTGACCCGCATCGAGTAGCGTTTCAGGTTACTGTTGCGGATGATACCTTCCTGATCGAGGTATCCTAGTGATAGAAAGTACTTGAGGTTGGTACTACCTCCGTTCATGGAAAAATTGTACTGCTGAAATTTGGCTATACGTGTAATTTCATCAAACCAATTGGTGTTGGGCAATTTGTCGGCATCGTCTCCCCAAAAATCATAGTTATAATAAGTTCCATCCGGTTTTTGTAAAGCGTAATATTTGTTGAAATCCTGTTGTGCCAGTTTATGCCATTGGTAGTAGTTGAAGCCGTTCAGAAAATACCCAAGTTTATCTCTGTACAGGTTGTCCAGATTTTCCTTCAAGTTACCGCCCTGTTCCTCTATCATTCGATGCATCTGCCCTTCGGTCCATAGCTCCTTGTATTGTTCAGCAGTCACAAAATCAGGTTTCAAGGCGGAGAATATCTTGGACACACCGCTTTGGGCCGATAGTTCGAATCTCATACGGTTAGATGGTATCCCTTGTTTGGTGGTAATCACGATAACCCCATTGGCACCTTGAGACCCATAGAGTGAGGCAGAAGCAGCATCTTTCAGCACGGTGATGTTGGCTATATCTGCCGGATTGATCATCGCCATAGGACTGGATACAGCATTGCTATGCCCTGAAGTATTGTCCTGGTCAAAGATAATCCCATCAATGACATACAGGGGTTGATTCGAAGAACTCATGGACCCAAAACCGCGTAAGCGTACCTGGGCTATATCTCCCGGCTGTCCGGAACTGGAAACGACAAGCCCTTGTACCTGTCCTGCAAGTACCTGCTCGAAAGAGCTGACCGGTCGGTTGGCAATATCTTCGGAAGTTATCACTGTAGCCGAACCTGAATATTCTTCTTTATTCAGATCCCCATAGCCCGTGACTACGGCCTCACCAAGTGTTTGTACAATACTGTTCAGTATCACTTCGTCCAGATTGTCGAGCCCCAAAGTCGAAATATATGTGGCATAACCTATATGTTGGAACGATATTTTATCTCCATGTTCTCCGGTGATGGTAAAACGACCTTCATTGTCTGTTATGGTGAACAAACTGCGGTCAGTATTCTTTACAGTGACACCAACCATCGGGATACTTCCCGGATCTGAGATGACCTTTCCACGAATGGTCAACACTTTTTCCTGACTTGGGGCGGCGTTGACCGGAGACGTTTCTTTGTTGAATATGGTGATGGTACCTGCTATTATTCGATAATCCAGATTGTATTCTTGAGTCAATTTGTCCAATACCTGATTGAGCTCCATACTTTTAACTTCAAAATATTGGACTTTGATGTTTTTTATCAGGTTGTCTTTGTATAGAAACAGGGAATTTGTCTGTTTGGATATATTATTTAGTACATTTTCTAGTGTGGCTCCACGTACGGATAGTGATACCTGCTGCCCAAAAGTAGAGGTATGTATTAGTATCAGAAAAGAAATAAGTACTAAAAAAGATACTTTCATAGTTTATGAGCCTTTGTCTCGGTCTATTTCTTCCCGACAAACAGCTTGTTTCCGTTGATTTCCATCTTGACGTCGATGACGTAGTTCAACATTTCGACCACTTCTTGTAGCGTTGCGGTACGTTTTATACGACCCGTATATCCGGTTTGCATAGAGATATTATCCCCAAATTCGACGCTTATGTCGTACCATCTTTCAAGTTGATCGGTGATGTGTTTGATATTGTCCTGTTTGAAATAGAATTCATTGTTTTTCCAAGCAATCTCGCGGCTGACATCTGCAATACCCATTTTTAATTTACTGTTGTTGTTTTCAGCAAACTGTCCGGGTTTTAGAACGATACTTTCCCTACTATTTGAAAAGGCGACACTACCTTCGAGTAAAGTGGCTCGGGTATGAGCTTCATAAGCTTTAACATTGAAGTGTGTACCTAATACCCTGATTTGAGCATCTTCTGTATCCACATAGAACGGTTTGTCTTTGTTCTTCGCTACTTCAAAGTAAGCCTCGCCTTGTAGTTGTACTCTTCTAACAGGGTTTTTGTCCAAAGAATTAAAGGAAAGTTTAGAGTTGGCATTCAACCAAACCTTTGTGCTATCAGGCAATATAAACTTGAATTCTCCCCCTTTAGGGACAATTAATTCATATTTTTTATCTAAATGAATATTAGCGGAAGACTCATTATTTACGGTATTGCTATATAAACTCAAGATTTTTTTCTCATCCAATGTACTCACATTGATGCGTTTCCCATCAGGCATAATCAGTTCAGCTTTTCTGCTTCCAGGTGGAATAGGCTTCATTGCTTGAATATTTTGCGGAGTTTCTTGATCGGAAAATTCCTTATCGAAAGGGTAACTGATCAAAAAGAATATAGCTGCGGCCGCAGCTACCGCGCCAACCCATCGATACATAAGGCGCCTTGCATGTTTAGCGGAGTTGTTTTTTGCTTGAATATTTCGAAGGACTTGTTCCTTTTTTGCTTGAACCGTCGAATCCTCAATTTCGTTCAGGGGTACCTGTAAATGGTCATACCATTGTTCAACGACTTTTTTTTCTTCTTCCGAAGCGACGCCAGCATTATACTTTTGGATTAGCTTATAGAGTTTTTCTTTTTCCAAGATCAAGTTGTTTTATACTATAGTCCAACTTGATTATGAAAAGTACTATAAGAAAAATGGAAAAATAGTAAAAAAGCGATTATTGCGGCTATGAAGGATTTTTTTTAATCTAGTATAGGCAGAATGAAGTTGGTTTTTAACCGTTTGGGGAGACAAGGCAAGCTGATCAGATATCTCTTGTATAGAATATTCCTCTTCTTTTTTCAATAGGTATATTTTTCGCATTTGATCCGGCATATCATCAATCGCCCGCCTAATAATATCTTCAGTTTCTTTTTCGATGAGAAGTTCATGTACCGAAGCTATCACGCGTTCGTTTTGTCGGTTAATTTCAAATATATATTTAAAATTCGGTTTGTTTTTTTCGAAGTATTGAAGGGTTTTGTTTCGCAAAATACCTAAGAGGAAAGCCTTATACGACTTTATATCTGGCAGCTCTTCCAATTTTTGCCAAAGTATAGTGAATGTTTCTTGAGAAAGGTCAGCTGCAATATCTTCATCGCCCACTTTCGCATAAGCCTGCCGGAATATCACATCCCAATATGTATCGTAGAGTAGGGTAAATGCCGCCTCTCTATTCTCTACAATCATTGCACCTATATCCTTGTCCATACGATGATCTACTATAATTCTTGTCGGAGAAGTTTACGTGGACTTGAGTCCTCAAGTAGAAAAAACGAAGGTAAGACAAATTTTTGATTTTTTGATTTCTCGAAAAGTATTTTGACGTTGTATCTACGTATCATTCTTCCAATTAATTCTATCTTTGTTCAGTATAACTTAACTTTTCTATGGCTACAATACTTATAAAAAATGCGCAGGTCGTTAATGAAGGGGCTACACAAACTTTAGATATCTACATTAAGGATGGACGTATACTACAGATTGAATCCCAGATTGATAAAGCAGCCGATCAAGAGATTAATGCGGAAGGTTTGCATCTCTTGCCCGGTCTGATCGATGACCAAGTGCATTTCCGTGAGCCTGGGTTGACCTACAAAGCCAATATATTTACGGAGAGCAGAGCTGCTGTTGCAGGGGGAACGACCTCTTTTATGGAAATGCCCAATACAGTTCCGAATACACTGACCCAACGACTTTTACAAGATAAATACGATATCGCTCAAGATACCTCATTGGCGAACTATTCTTTTTTTATGGGTGCAGCTAACGATAATCTAGACGAAGTGTTGAAAACTAATCCTCGCGACGTATGTGGTATCAAGGTCTTTATGGGATCGTCTACAGGCAATATGCTGGTGGATAATGAAAAGGCATTGGAAAATATTTTCCGCAATGCGCCGACCCTGATTGCGACACACTGCGAGGATGAGGAGACAATTAAAACGAACTTAGCTCGTTTTAAGGAGCAGTATGGAGAAGATGTTACGATAGAGATGCATCCGTTGATCCGTTCAGCAGAAGCGTGCTATCTGTCTTCTTCCAAAGCGGTAGATTTGGCCAAGAAAAATAAGGCGAGGTTACACATTTTACATATCTCTACAGGCCGGGAAACAGCGCTCTTCGATTATACACTACCGCTGGAGCAAAAGCATATCACAGCAGAAGCCTGTATACATCACTTGTGGTTTTCAGACAACGATTACAAGACCAAAGGAAATTTTATCAAATGGAATCCAGCGGTGAAGACGGCAGAGGATCGAGCGCAGATACTGCAGGCTGTACTGGATGGTCGTATCGATGTGATCGCTACAGACCATGCTCCACATACACTGCAAGAAAAAGAACAGCCTTATCTTCAAGCGCCTTCCGGAGGCCCATTGGTCCAGCATGCTTTACAAGCATTGTTAGATATGGTAAAAGCAGGTAAGTTGACCTTGGAGCAACTGGTACAGAAAACTGCGCACAATACAGCGATATGTTTTCAGATCGAACAACGTGGTTTCATCCGAGAGGGATATTGGGCCGATTTAGTATTGGTCGATTTGAACAAGCCTTATACCGTTACGAGAGAGAATATCCTTTCAAAATGCGGTTGGTCACCTTTCGAAAACTATACGTTCTCGTCGACTATCGCACATACTATGGTGTCGGGTAGTTTGGTCTATTCAGATGGAAAGATTATAGAAGCGGGGGCTGGACATCGCCTGTTATTTAATCGATAAGACTTAGAGCCTGTCTAAAATTTTACCGAAATTTTTATTATAATTTCTTGAGCTTTATCTTTGCTATATTTTGATGCTCTTCTGAGCCTATTTTTTACTTCATATTCTTGATTTAGCCCGCTAAATCTGCCAACACGAAGCAAAAAATCCTTCTCAAAATAGCTATAAAAATATTTAGCAATAAAATTTGAACAGGCTCTTATTCTGGCGCGAAAGTTGAATGTACCTCGGAGAATTGATGCAAATACTATAGCATGGAATATTTTACAAAATGAACCGTTATGAAATTTCTCGCTCTCCTTACAATTGTCAGTATCATCTTAGCCTGTCAGGAAACCACTGTTAAAGATAAGCATACACAGAATTATTCGCAGACCGTGAAATTGGATACCGCTATATTCAATGCCCTACATCTTGCCTATAAAGAGAAGGCATTATACCATCGTCGATTTAAACACGAGGATGTAGAGTCACTAATTCAAGTACACCAAGCTAAATCCATATTGTCTACCCGGCAGATTGGCAAATCTGTAGAAGGCAGGGCTATATATGAACTAACGTACGGTAAAGGAGAGAAAAAAGTGATGTTGTGGTCTCAGATGCACGGTGATGAACCTACGGCTACGATGGCCTTATTTGATCTTTTTAATTTTTTGGAAGGAAAAAAGGACGAATATCAGTCTATCCGGGATTTATTGGAAAAGGAGTTGACGCTGCATTTTATACCGATGGTCAACCCGGACGGTGCAGAACAATACACGCGTAGAAACGCTCAACAGATAGACCTTAACCGCGATGCGCGCGCGGGACAGACTGTGGAAGGAGCTTTGTTGCGGGAAAGAGCGGAGTATATCCAACCAAATTATGGATTTAATCTGCATGATCAGAATATCTATTATAATGTTCCCGATACCCAAAATCCGGTGACGATATCCTTATTGGCGCCCGCATATAATCATGCTCGGGAAATAAACGAGGTTCGAGCTGGAGCCATGCAAATTATTGTAGGCATGAATAAACTCCTGCAGCAGTATATCCCCGATGCGGTTGCGAAGTATGATGACAGCCATTCACCACGAGGCTTTGGCGATAACTTCCAATCTTGGGGTGCCAGTACGGTATTGATTGAATCGGGCGGTCTAAAGGGCGATCCGGAAAAGCAGGAAATTCGGAAGCTTAATTTTAGCATTATTCTAAATGCGCTGATAGAGATAGCTGAAGGGAGTTACAAACAATATCAAGTGAAGGATTACGAAGAAATTCCTTTCAATGCTTCGCAGTTGCATGATGTAGTCATCCGAAATCTGGAGTTGACGAGAAACGAGATTACCTACAAAACGGATATTGCAATACGGCGTACAGAGATGACGGTCGGCAGAGATTATTATGTGAGAGGTCGGGTAGAAGATATCGGCGATCTCCAGGAATCGTACGGTTATGAAGAGGTCGATGCAGAGGGATTGGTTTTGGTCCCTGCTCAGGTAAGCAACAAGCCTGTCACTCATGTAGGTGCATTAACTAAAGACTATGTGCTTCAATTGCTGCGATCTGGTGTGTTGGCCGCACCGATACAAGTGGTGGGAGAGCATAAAGCAAGCGCATTATACAGTTGGCCAATTATCCTTTTTACCCAAAGACAATTTTATCCGACGACTACTATTGATCTTGGTGGAACGGCGAATTTCTTTATCGGCGATAAGCAGGGTACTTTGGTGTATGCCATTGTCAACGGATACCTTGTAGATCTGACAAAAGGGGAGTGGGTAGATGTAAAAAATAAAGTATTATAATTTATCGTCGAACCACACCTATACCCGGTTTGTCCGGAAGGATACATTTCCCTTCTCGCACTTGCATACCGTCATAGAGGTCATTATTAATGAGCAGCGCACCATCCAGGTCAGCCCAGTCCACGAGTGGAGCAAGTTGTGCTGCTGCGGAAATGGCACAGGACGTCTCGGTCATGCAGCCCAGCATAACTTTCATATTCAGCGTTCGGGCGAGTTCAGCCATTTGTTTGGCTTCCCGCATTCCCGTGCATTTCATCAACTTGATGTTAATTCCCGAGTATATGCCCTTTAAATCGATCACATCTGCCAACCGTTGGCAACCTTCGTCCGCGATGGTAGGAATAGGTGAGCGTTCCGTCAGCCAAGCATTCTCGTCCAACATTTCCTTAGGCATGGGTTGCTCTAGAAATACGACATTTCTGTCATGTAGCCAATAAGCCATCTCGAGTGCTTGTTCTTTATTGCTCCACCCTTGGTTCACATCAGCACACAGCGGTACATCCGTCACCGAACGAATGGTATCAATCATCATTTTGTCGGTATCCAATCCGAGTTTTACCTTCAAGATCTTAAATTGACCCGCCTCGGCTACTTTTTTGCGTACCATGTCCTCCGTATCTATGCCAATGGTATACGAGGTAGGCGGGATAAGATTTGGATTCAATCCCCATATCTTGTAAAAGGGCTGATTCATGATTTTGCCCAAAAGATCATGTAAGGCAATATCCACAGCGGCCTTTGCAGCCGTATTTTTGCTGTCAACCCGATCGATATAGGCCAATATTTCAGCAGTTTCGAATGGTGACGAAAAACCCGAAAGATCTATTTTCTTCAAAAAGCTGATAACGCTTTCCTGCGATTCACCCAAATAAGGGGGCATACTGGCCTCACCATAACCAATAATACCCTCATATTCCAATTCAGTCAATACCACCGGCGTAGTTGTCCTACTGAAGGATGCTACGGTAAAAACGTGGTGCATCGTTAAGGTGTAAGGGCTATACCGGAAGGTAAATTTGCCCATTTTTATAGATTCCCAACGTACCGCATTCATGTTCTTAAAATAAACCTATTTGTCCATCATGATCAATCTGGACATCCTCCGGATTTGTAATCTCGAATGATACCGAAGCATTTAGACTTTCTGTGTCAGAAACAGCGACTTCTTTAACTTCTTTATCTTCGACGACGGCTAGATCAATTTCTGACGTGATTAGCTCCACGTGTTGTACACTATGGAAAGACAAACGGTTACCTTGCGCTTTTATCTTTTTGACATCAATCAATTCATTCAATGGTTGCTCCACAATCTCCGGTGTCTGGGATTTTCCTTTGAGCTGGTCTATCTTAACGATAGGTTCGAGACTGTTTGTCAAAAGGATCAGTTTTGATCCCGGTTCTTCATTAATGAAGGAAACACGCCTACCAAGTGGGATATCATCAAATGCAAAACGTTTCACGTAAAAGGTTGCTGTTTTGCCGTCCTGATGAACAGCAGCGTAAATATGTTCAGGGAAATGTTTCTCGATGCGGATCATCTTATCATCAAAGTGATTGTTCAGATCGAAGTTAGAAAGCTCATATGAACCGTCCTGATAGACCAGAAGGATCTTGTCATCTCCATCGAATTCGCCCAGATATTTGCCTCTTTCATCAGCATTCAAGCGCTTCAAGATGTCGTCATACCATATTTTACGACCTGCCAAGGTGGAAATTCCCGCACTTTTAAATGTGACTTTTTTAACCGGATATTTGGAAACGATATTGCCTAATGATCCTTTTCCTTTGATAGCAATTTCCGCAAAATCCAAGTCAAAAGTTAATTTTCTGAGTTTAGTATGCGGCTTGAGCTGTATGTTTACTGTTTCGGCTTCCCCATTAGGATTTGCGGTGAAATAGAGTACTTTCGAGCCTTTTGAACCTTTGGATATATCGTATTCCTTATCGCGCGTCACCGCAGTCACCGCAAAACGTTTGACATAAGCCGTGCCGCTACTACCATCTTTATAGATAGCATTGTAGATGGTACGTTCGTCGCCTTTTTTGAAAACAGCTACATAGATGATGTCTTTTCCAACGAACACTTTGTCTTGTACCTTAGTGACACTGTATGCGCCATTTTCACGGAAAACAATGATGTCATCAATGTCGGAACACTCGGTGACGAATTCGTCTTTCTTCATTCCAGTTCCAATGAATCCTTCGGCACGATTGACATAGAGTTTAGCATTGGCTAATGCAACGTGGGCAGCTTCTACCTTATCAAATACACGAAGCTCTGTTTTTCTTTCACGTCCTTTAGCATATCTCGTCCGTAGGCGCTCATACCAATCGATAGCATATTCCGTGAGGTGCCTTAAATTTTTCTTGACCTCCTTGATTTCATCCTCCAAGGCTTTCATATGTTCATCCGCTTTTTTGATGTCAAAGCGGGTGATGCTGCTCATCGGTTTATCGATCAACTTCTTATAGTCTTCCGGTACAATCTCCCGATAAAACAGCGCAAAGAAAGGCGTGAAGAGTTCATCTAAAACTTTGACAACGGTGTCAAAGTCTCCCGCATTTTCATAGTTAGTATGCTTGTACATACCCTCTTGGATGAATATTTTCAAGAGATTACTAAAGAATATTTTTTCCTGTAGCTCACGAAGACGGATTTCAAGTTCTTGCTTTAGTAAAGCTTTGGTTTGTTTGGTGTTTTCGATAAGGATATCATTCACACTCAAGAAATGTGGCTTATTATCCTGGATGACACAGGTATTCGGTGAAATCGAGGACTCGCAAGACGTGAAGGCATACAATGCATCAATAGTCACATCGGGGGATATGCCCGGTGCCAGGTGGATCATGATTTCCACATGCTCCGCAGTGTTGTCTTCGATTTTCTTTATCTTGATTTTGCCTTTATCATTTGCCGAGACTATACTGTCGATAAGCCCACCGGTCGTCGTTCCAAAAGGAATTTCGGTAATAGCCAAAGTTTTCTTGTCACGCTCCTCAATCTTGGCACGAACACGTATCTTGCCACCACGTTGTCCTTCATTGTAATTAGAGACATCGGCATAACCTCCTGTCGGAAAATCAGGAAAAATATTCGGTCGCTCACCATGCAGAACCTGAATAGAGCCATCGATCAATTCCACGAAGTTGTGCGGCATGATCTTCGTGGCCAAACCTACAGCAATACCTTCGGCACCTTGTGCTAGTAATAGGGGAAACTTTACAGGTAAAGTGACAGGTTCTCTGTTTCGTCCATCATAACTCTGTTGCCACTCGGTGGTATCCGGGTTGAAGACCACCTCATTGGCAAATTTGGATAAGCGTCCTTCGATATAACGTGGAGCAGCAGCCGAATCGCCGGTGACCGGATCCCCCCAGTTTCCCTGGCAGTCTATTAACAGATCTTTCTGTCCCAGTTGTACCATCGCGTCGCCAATAGAAGCATCGCCATGGGGGTGATATTTCATGGTATTACCGATGACATTCGCCGCTTTGTTAAATCGTCCATCGTCCATTTCTTTAAGCGAATGTAAGATACGGCGCTGTACGGGTTTGAAACCATCGTTGATATGCGGAACTGCACGGTCCAGTATAACATAAGAAGCATAATCCAAAAACCAGTTCTCATAGAGTCCGGATAAAGGAATAGTATTACCCGTGTGTTCGGTATCTGGAGTTTGGTCTAAGTTGTTCTCTTCTGAATTGTTTGTTTCGTCAATCATCTAATCGATTTGTTGATGAGGTTTGCGATAAAAGCTATTTTATACTCGGGTAAAAATACGAAAACTTTGTGATTTTCGAATGGCTACCTTGGCGAGTCGGGTAGTTTTTAATTATGTTTGTTTGTATATTTATAGAACTTATGATGAAAAGATTACTACTACTTGTTTCCTTCTTGTCCCTGTTGAGCATTTCCAATGCCCAATCTCCAGCATATTTGGAGAAAATGGACGTTGTGTATACATCGGCACAAGATTCCTACAGCCAAGAGAAGTGTAGGGTGAATATTCATTTTCCCACAAATGAAAAAGATTTTGTGACGGTGATATGGTTTCACGGTGGGGGTCTTACGGGGGGTAGAAATGATATTCCGCAAGAATTAAAAAACAAAGGTATTGGCGTCATTTCGGTAGGGTATCGTTTTACGCCGAACGTCCGTGTGGAGGATATATTACACGACGCTGCTGAGGCTGTTAAATGGAGTTATACCCATGTTGAGAAGTATGGGGGAAATAAAAATAAGTTTGTCCTTGCTGGCCACTCCGCAGGTGCGTATATATCCTTGATGTTGGGTCTTAACAAAAGTTATTTGGCAGAGAAAGGAATTGATGTAGACAGTTTTATGGGGATAGGTGCCCTTTCAAGTCAAACCATAACTCATGTTGCTGCTCGAAAAGAAAAAAGAATTCCAGAGTTACAGCCACTGATTGACGAATGGGCTCCTTTGTTTTGGGTCCGCAAGGATGCTCCTCCAATTATGCTCGTAACAGGAGATCGTGAATTGGAGATGCTTGGTCGATATGAGGAAAATGCCTATTTGGAACGTATGCTTAAGCTAGTCGGCCATAAGGCCGTGTCGCTGATGGAACTGGATGGGTACGATCATGGTATGACTTATCCTGCTTTTCCTTTACTGTTAAAGCAAATCGACAGATGGGCTAAAGAGGACGCTCCGTAACTTTTAACCAACAGCGTATAAAAGTCAGGATTTGGACACAAAAATGACGAAGGTACTTTTTTTGTCTAGGATCATAATGTTAATTTTGTAGGATTAGGTAATTCGCTCCTTGGGGGTGCATCTCCTTTGAAAAAGAAAATTAGTTATGGCGAAGAAGAATTTTGTTTCCAACTCTACCGAGTCGACAAGGATGTTTAAAAATGATTTTCTGGAATCATTGACAAAAGTACATTTTACAGTACCGCTTATTTTTTGGATTCCTGTTATCATCTACTTTATTTGGAAAGCATATACTATGGGGGAGATGTCCGCTAGCCATGTTGCCCTATATTTTTTATGTGGTTTGGCATTTTGGACTTTAGCCGAATATATCCTCCATCGCTGGGTATTTCATTTTGAACCCAAAAGCAAATGGGGGCAACGTATACATTTTATTTTTCATGGTGTACACCACGATTACCCGAAAGACCGTTTGCGGCTGGTGATGCCATTGTCAGCAAGTATTCCCATGGCCTCCATTATCTATTTTATATTCCATATTTTCTTTCCGGAATTTGTATTGGCTGCCTTTTTTGCGGGATTTCTCTTCGGCTATCTAATCTATGACGAAAGCCACTATGCCATGCATCACGCTAACTTCAGATCGGGGTGGTTCAAGAAAATAAAAGACCACCATATGCTTCATCATTATTCGGATCCGGAGAAAGGATTTGGTGTGAGTTCCGCCATATGGGATGTAATCTTTGGTTCGGGCTTTCCGCAGAAAAAGAATAAAGAGAACAGCTAACTTTCCCATTTTACTTGTTATTTTTGCAGCATGTCTACATCAGTATCGTCGGTACAGGATACCATAGTTGCTTTGGCAACTTCCCCGGGGGCAAATGGGGCTATTGCTGTGATACGTTTATCCGGTACCCAGGCGATTGGGATTACTAATGCCGTATTCAGGGGGAAAGATCTTACCAAACAGAGCTCACATACTATCCACTTCGGTACGATACGTGATGGCGAACAGATTATTGATGAAGTATTGGTATCCCTGTTTATTGGCCCCAACTCCTATACGAAAGAAGATGTTGTAGAGATATCTACCCACAACTCCAAATATATTATCGAGCACGTTATCACCCTATTGATGCGACACGGAGCCCGTGCCGCGAAAGCAGGGGAGTTTACGCTACGTGCCTTTTTAAACGGAGGTATGGATCTTTCGCAGGCCGAAGCTGTAGCAGACCTGATTGCATCGGGCTCGGCAGCTTCTCACCAGATTGCGATGCAGCAGATGCGCGGAGGTTTTTCCAATCAGTTGAAAAAGCTACGGGAAGATCTAGTTCATTTTGCCTCGCTTATTGAGTTGGAGCTCGACTTTTCCGAAGAAGATGTGGAGTTTGCCAACCGCGAGCAACTGAAGGCACTGATCCATCATATCTATTCCGTTATCGGTAAGCTTATCCAATCTTTTGAGCAGGGAAACGTATTGAAGAATGGTGTGCCGGCCGTCATAGCCGGTAAGCCGAATGTGGGTAAATCTACCTTACTAAATGCGCTGCTCAACGAAGAACGTGCGATTGTATCTGAGATAGCTGGTACCACACGCGACACTATTGAAGATGAAATCAATATTCATGGCGTAACCTTCCGCTTTATCGATACGGCAGGTATTCGTGAAACGGAAGATGTTATCGAGGCTAAGGGTGTGGCACGTACGCTGAAAAAAATGAAACAGGCACGGCTGATTATTTACCTGTTCGATCCAACCCAGGATCGTATGACGGACGTACAGCAGCAGATAGCGGATGTTCAGGATCTCCGTATTCCATTCGTCACGATTATCAATAAATCTGATTTGATTGATGAACAGCAACGGGCGGAATATGCACCGTTGAACCCCATTTATATTTCTGCAAAACAGCAACTAGGCATCGAAGAATTAAAGGAAGAACTGCTTCGCCAGGTCAATTTGTTGGATATGAATACCGATGATGTTATGGTAACGAATATCCGCCATGTGGAAGCCTTGCAACATACACAAGGGGCTTTAGAAAAGGTGCTTTACGGAATAGATAATCCCGTGACATCTGATTTCCTCGCGATGGATATCCGGCAAGCGCTGTATCACCTCGGTGAGATCACCGGGGCTGTCACTACGGATGATCTTCTAGATAATATCTTTTCGAAGTTTTGTATCGGAAAGTAGTTGCATATTACTGGATATAACTAGATATTAGTAAATAAATATAAAGCATTGAAGATGAGTTATTTTCAATGCTTTATTGTTTATAATGCATTAGTTTTGAAACGATGCATTTTTAATGGTTTTGTACGTGGTTTGTATTTTTTGATTTCGCCACGTACATGACGTACAAATTTTAAAAACTAATATCTTATGAAATCTTACAGAGTTACGCTACGTGAGCAAAAGAACAAGTCTGGTAGAACCAGCCTTTACTTGGATATCTATCCACCCATCTATGACGAAAAGAAAAAGAAAGAAACTCGTCGAAAATTCTTAGACCTTTATTTGTTTGAAAAGCCAAACAACAAGATCGAACGGGAACATAATAAGTTTACCCTGGTTAAGGCTAAGAAAACAGAAAGTGAGTGGCAGATGGATCTGCTCGGTCAGACACTTGATATGCCTTTCATCTCAAGCAAGGATCTTGATTTTCTAGCTTATTTCAAAAGTATCGTCAAGAAGCGCTATACATCAAAAGGAAATTACGACAATTGGCTATCTACCTATAATTATTTGGAAGATTACACCAAGGGTCAATGCCTGATGTCAGAGGTTGATGAGGCTTTTTGTCAAGGGTTTAAGGACTATTTGGATAGCTGTTACACGAAGAAATCTTCGGCTTACAAACTGTCAGTCAATTCAAAATATAGCTATTTCAATAAGTTCCGTGCAGCTATAAAACAGGCAATGGAAGATAAGCATCTTCACCATAATCCTATTTTGAGGATCAAGGCATTTCCACAAGGAGAAAGCTTCCGTGAATTTTTGACGTTGGATGAAGTCAAAAAATTAAAAGCTGTTCGTTGTGATAATCCTGTTTTAGAAAGGGCGGCCTTTTGGTCGATCCGTACAGGGATGCGTTGGGGAGATTGCCTGAAGTTACGATGGATCGATTTACAATACTCAGAGGATCAAGGTTATTTTATTCGTTTCAATCAGAACAAAACAAAGTCCTATGAAACTTTGCCTATTACCGAAGAAGCTGTTAAAGAGCTGGGAAATCCTGCAGGTGATTTGCAAGAATATGTGTTCAAGGGGCTGACTTATAGCTCGCATAACAATTTCTTACTTGCGAAATGGGCGATGAATGCAGGCATTACTAAGCACATTACCTTCCATTGTTTTCGGCATACTAATGCTACACTCCTGATCAGTGCCGGCGAGGATATTTATACTGTTTCAAAAATGCTTGGGCATAAAGAACTGAGGACTACCGAAATATATGCAAAAGTGTTAAATTCGAAAAAGGTTGAGGCTGCAAATAAGATCAAATTTTAGAATCATGAAGAAATTATTGAACGGAACATCTTTTACGTTATTTTGCGAATGGATAGGTGCAAACGAATCGCTGAATCCAGTATCAAGATACAATGTCCTGAAATCAACTGTCTGCATACTGATGCAAGATATGTCACTTGAGGACATTTGGAAATTTTATAGGAGGAGAGAATTGTTTTATAGGCACCTTATGCTATTAGGTATATTTTGTTTGTTATTAGCACTTTATCATTTATATACATACTTTTACAACCACTTTTTTCAGCTTAGCCCTATTTTGGTGGTTTCATATGTATGCACATTGCCCATTTTGAAAACGGGACACCGATATTCTGATATTTGGACAGATAAGAACGAATTTCTTAGATTGAACCGATCAAGAGACATTGAGGATTATAAGATACAAAAAGCTAATTTTTGGAATCATAAAAACACAGGTAGTGGGGAGCGGATATTGACATTGCATGATCGCTTTAATTTCAACACTGTAGTGGTACAAACGCCTCAACGGAAACGAAATCCGGAATATGATCGATTTTGGCAGGTTGTAAATTCTGGCACATTTCTTCATGGTTTTCCTCCCGAAGAATTTCTAGACACACCTAAAAACTTTGAATTAACTCTAAGGAGCACGAAAGATGGTAGAGAATTTTCAATTCCATTAAAAGCCTTTATAAATAAAATCCAATCGAATATTGAGGAATCGGTAATTGCTATGAAAAAGAAAAATGATGCCTTAGAATTATCGTTCAATTTCGAGAAGAGTCTGGGTTTTTTGATGTCTAGCGAGAATAATTTCAACCAGATTCCTATGTCTTACGTCATTAAATATTTTGATTTTTTCAGAAGAAACACCTCTTGCTCCGTCAAAGAATTAAAAGGGATAAACCTAACTGATGATCAATATATCCGATTTATAAATGAATTGATTGTTGAAGGTAGAGAAATTTGTTTGGACTTTATTTTGCCTAAAGGTGTTAAGAAAGAATTTGTACGGTCGGTTTTTCATAAGTTTTTTGTATATAATTTGACGTTTGCAGAAGATTACAATGTCAGCTATAACAAAAAAGCTATTGGTAATTATGTCAGATTAATGTCGCTAACATTCAAGCAGTTTAAGGGTGATAAGGGAGATAATTTCAAGCCGCGAAAATATGCATATTATTCGGAACTGTTAGATGACTACATAAAACTAAATGGTATTAACTATTAGTTGCGGAAGTATTATAAATTTAGTGAAAATTATTAAAATCGTACTGGATAGTATTAGAACTCAGTTTTTAGAGAAGTAGAGAACCGATAATTGCAGAAACAAAATTTTTGCAATTATGGAAAACCCATTTTTATTTTTAGAAAAACGACTGAATCATATCGAGGATTTGATTCTTAATCTAGACCGTAATTTCGGAAAGCTCAAGCTGACTGAAACCAAATCTGAACGTGAATCAGAGTATATGGATGCGATTGAAGTAGCCCAACTCGCTCGAGTCAAACTAACCACAGTATACGCCTATAACACAAGAGGTACTATCCCTATATGGAACTCAGAAACTCCCATTATTTATCGACGTGATGAGATTATAGAATGGCTGGCTAACGGAAAGAAGCTTACTGATCGTCTTTTAAAAATAATGGAGGAACGGAAACTGGTAAAAAAGTAAAGCAGGTTCTGCTAAAACCTGCTTTAAAATTTCTTACGGATGGGTGTCCTTAAATATCTACTCAAAGTTAGGCCATTCCATCCAAATAAACAACACATTATATGGATGATAATAAAACTTACCCCTACCTCAGGGTCAGAACTGCTTATTATAAGAAAATTAAAAAACCTTTGCTTTCAGGTGATTTTGTCGAGACATTAACTCCTTGGTCACTGGATGTGATTAAACAAGATTATGGACGTAAATGGACAGAAATTTTCGATCAGATCCCTAAATATGACGGCTTTACCAATATACCTTCCCATATTAATTATAAGCGGTCGTACAAGGGTTTCTATAATCAATATGAACCCCTGACCATTAAACCATCAGAGGGTGACTTCAATGCTATTCAAGCTTTTTTAAAACATATTTTTGGAGAGCAGTTGCACCTGGGTCTAGATTACCTCACGATATTATATCAAAAGCCAACTGAGCTACTTCCTGTTCTTTGCTTGGTTAGTCTTCAAAGAGGCACTGGAAAATCCACCTTTTTGTCTCTACTAAAATCAATCTTTGGTGCGAATATGACCTTTAATAGCAACGAAGATTTCCGTTCGAACTTCAACGATTCGTGGGTAAATAAATTAGTGATCGCCGTGGATGAGGTTTTACTTGATCGTAAAGAAGATTCGGAAAAGATAAAAAACCTATCGACTGCGAGATCGTACAAAATCGAAGCAAAAGGGGTTGATCGAACTGAAACCGAGTTTTTTGGAAAGTTTATCCTCTGTTCGAATAATGAAGATGATTTCATATCAATCGATCCCCTAGAAACACGGTATTGGATTCGTAAAATCCAATCGTTGGAATCAACTGACCCATTTATGCTTGACAAGATGAAAGCGGAGGTGCCAGCTTTTATGCATTTTTTAGAAACACGGGAAATTACGACGGAGAAAAAAAGTAGAATGTGGTTTACTCCAGAACAATTATTGACAGACTCGTTATTAAAAATTAAGAAGCGATTTAGAAACAAAGTGGAAACGGAGCTGTTGAGCATCATTTCAGAAATCATGGATAATTTTGAGCTGGACACATTCCAATTCACTAACAAAGATGCTATTGAGCTTCTTAGAAGTAACAATATCCGTATCACTCGTATGGAGACCAAACGTATAATTGATAATTGGAATATAAAGGTCTCCAACAATACGTTCAATTATACTACATACAAATATGATATGAATGGAGTAATGTACGAATCACACCTTAAAGGACGCTTCTATTCCATCAAAAGGTCGGAGATAGATCAAATCTTGATGATTTGATGATATATCACTTTAAATCACTATTAATAAGTTATTTATGTCGTCATCAAACTATCATCAATCCGTCATCAATCATCAAAACTTCCGTCATCAAACAAGATGACATCATCAAAGATCATCAAAAAATGATCGTTTGATGACGCAATGATGATCGCATATCTAACTGAACAGATGGTAGTTAGGCCTATTTATCATCAAATCATCAAGAAAATCAGGGATTTTGACCCTGCTATATAGCGCAGTGTGTTACATCAATAAAATTTTAGGTATGAATTGTTCGCAAGCAAAGCAGATTTCGCTGCTACAAATACTACACCGACAGGGGTATAAAGAATCATATACGAGAAATAATAAAGGCACAATCTATTACTGGTTCGTCTCGCCTTTCAGACGGACTGAATCGAAGCCCAGCTTTTCTTATAATTCGAGATTAAATACCTTTTACGATTACGGAAATGGTGTCTCAGGAACCGTCGTAGATTATATCAGTGCTTATTATCAATGTGATATTCCAAAAGCGCTTGATCTTCTGAAAGATTTCAATTTTTCTTTTTCCCAGCAAATCACTTCCAATGAAATCGTTGCTGAGAAAAAAGAAAATGATCATAAAGAATATGAGATCACGTCTATTGGGCGTATTGCACACCCTGCATTAGTGAAATATTTGAATAAGCGTAAAATAAACCAAAGAATATACTCAAAATACGTTCTCGAAATTAATTATAAGATCAATGGACGTTCATTCTTTGGAATCGCGTTCCAGAATTTGAGTAAGGGGTATGAGGTCAGCTATGAGTTTAAAAAAAAGGGTAAAGAGGATTTCGTGCGCGTGAAAACATGTCTTATTTGCAAAGACATAACCTTTTTTTCTAAGGGCAGTACGAGTGTAGTAGTCATAGAATCATGGAGCGATTTCTTGGCACTTTTGACGCTATACCCCAAGATGGAAAATCGTAATGATTTTATCATTCTGAATAGTGTTTCCATGTGTGATCGGTTGATTGAAAAAATTATAGAAGTTAATTGGTTAACCATTTATACCGCCACCGATAATGACTCTGCTGGAAATGGAATTATGAAAATCTTGATGGATCAATTTCAGGACAGAGTGATTCCACTTAACTCATTTTATAACGAGTATAAAGATGTTGCAGAATACCTTGAAAAGGAAACCAGATAATATATTGATTGAGGTTGAGCAAGCCATGTTCCCCCTAAGGGATAACGCTTGCTCAACTGCTATCAAACTCACTTCATTCATTTGGAAATTATGGCAAGACCCAGAAAACATAAGGACGAGCTGCGCATATTTAATGTGATGATCGCGTTGAACAAATTCGAAAAAGATAAGCTCGATAAATTGATCAGATTGCGGGAGAATAATGCAAGTGTGGTAATTCGAGAACTTATTACAAATGCTTCTTTAAATGTAAATCGGATCAGTAAGATTGATGTTTCTACTCACCTCTTGACCAGACGTATTTCGAACAATTTCAATCAATATGTACGCGCTGTGCACCAAGGTCAGCTTGATAAAATTGAACGCAAAGTGCTTCAAGAAATCAAAGAATTATTAGAAACAATACATCAAAAAATGATGACACAATGATCGCAAAACAGAAAATTCACGGTTTCGTTGCAGCTTTTGATTACAATAATCAGAAGATGGAACTCAAAAACAAAAATGATCGTGCCGAATTGCTAGATCACAACTTTTTCAAATATGATCGGCAGCATGTTTTAAAGGAAATTGCCTTTTTGAGACAATTGCGTCCAAACCTGACACGCGACGCCTATCATGTTTCATTAAATTTTGCACCTACCGATCAATTGACTTCACAGCAGCTCGTAGCAATTGGCAGGGATTATTTGGCTGCTATGGGCTTTGGAGATAATGCTTATGCAATTTGGCAGCATTTTGATGCTGATCATTTACATATTCATCTATTAGCATCTAGAATTCGTTACGATGGTTCGGTGGTGTCAGATTCCAATAATTACCAACGTAGCGAGAGAATTTGCCGAGAATTGGAACTAAAATACGATTTAGAAAATGTGCGCTCTTCCAAAGAAGCCTTAGATCGAGCCCCTAGCAAGGATGAACTAGAAATGATACAACGTACAGGCACTCTTTCTAATCGGATGTTAATGCAAGAGCGGGTGAAAGCGGCTTTATCTAATGCACATAGTATTTCGGACTTTATAGCTCACTGTGAACGAAACGGTGTTTATTTGATTTTCAATCAATCAGAAAGTACGGGACGAATTTCAGGCGTCACCTACATTTCTGCTGACGGTTTTCTCGCCAAGGGCCAAAAACTGGGAAATCAATATAAGTGGTCAAATATTTTAAACAAATTAAACTATGAACAAAGCAGAGATCGTCAGACAATTGGCGAAACAAACAATAGAACAAGAGCAAGATTTAAAAATTTACTTGAAAAATCAAGTCGAGGAGCTGAAAATGGGCGTGGCATATATATCCGAACTCCAAATAACATTAATGAAGAACCAAGACGTATTGCATCAAAAGCTGAGCACGATTTCTCCCATGGATACCAAGGTCGATCTTATACCGATGATGAACGAGCTGACAGAAATGAAGAAGCAGAACAAGAAATTGAAGAGACAATTTCTAATAAGTTTTCTGGCAGTGCAAGTTCCGTTATTAGCGGTTTTGGTGGCTTACTTGGTAGTATTGGCCCTGACGAGGTAGATGAAGACCAAAAGCGAAGAAAAAGAAGATCCAAGCGCTAATAAATATAGCATCGTATCAAGCTATCATTATAATAATATATCAATGTAACATCCTGTATAATTATATCATTGTAACATTACATAATACTACAATGATATATAACCTACATGCTTATAGTTTAATTTTCAATAAGATCTGACGGATTAGACACGTCTATAATCAGCACTTTGGCGGCATAATCCTTCGCTTGGAATGAAAGCGATTTTTCTACTGCTTTTTTACCATCGATATAGAATTCATAGCTTACAGTGAGTGGTGCTACATTTTCTTCGAGATTAGTAACTGTAGTGGCAATAGAAAAAGTGCTAATAGGCATTGATGTTTTAATACTTTGAATAGGACTGCTGATAGGGGATATTTCAGCTTGGTGAATTATGGATGCGTCATGAACAATGGATGGTGTTGAGGCGATGCCTTCAAATCTAAAGCTACTGTTCAGCCCGCCATCTACACTCGCTACTTGTAGCCCAAAATTAACCCCATAACTGTCATGATTTGATCCGAAAGTAATTTTTACTTCTACATTTTTTTTGACAGACTTTTGGTCCTCGACATCAGGATTGTCTTTTCCGCAGGCACTGAATAATAGGATCGATGCAATAACTAGTAATTGATTGAATTTGTTCATATAAATTGAATTTGATAAGATAATTTTTCTTCTACAGTTTAGTGATAATAGACAGCACATTTGCTTTTGAGAGCGTGAAATGGTCTGTATTGATTTTGAAAATGTCTTTTCTGATGATTTCCGCCTTAACGGAAATAGATACTTTAGTAGGTCTGTTAAAATCTTTTATGATGTGCTGGGCATATTTCTTTTGCTCAGCCATATTTAAGATCTTATTGAAGAGATAGGTTTTCAAAACTTTTTCTTTTGGTTGCTTTTGTACTTGAAAACGTAAGGCTGAGCTGATCGATAAATAGATTAAATTGAATGACTTAGAAAGAGGATATATCTCCGACAAGTATTCGGATATTGACAGAACCTCAAGATCGGTTAATGATAAGCTTAGATTTTCTTTTGCCTGGTCTTGTACGTACTGAGATAGCTCATGATGGTATAACTCTAGCCAAAAGAAATTGAGCTCATCTTCATTATAACGGCGTTGTGAAATCCATTCTTTGACGTCAGGTTTTACCGAGTTTGGGTCATATTTGATGTTGAAACTCCATTTTGGGAGGTAAAATGGCACTTTTGAAAAATCGTCATACGCTTTTAATAAATCGATCCTTGCCGAAGTCAGTCCCTCGGAGGGAACCAGTATACGTCTATCTATAAGCGATTGTAATGATCTGGTCAGCTCTGGGTCAAAGCTTCCAACATCCAATAATTTATTATAACCGCCATGAGATGTGTCAACGAAATCAAAGCTGAGTAGATTATCTCTGTAACTGATGAGATTATGATAATTAAAGATAATCAACAGGTCAAGAATATCATTCAGATCGTATTTAGTAATCGATTTTTTTGATGCAGCGAACGAATCACAATATGCTATCCATCGTTGTAAAAAGTCATTATTTTCTTTTTTCTCAGCAATAAGGCGGTTTTCAGTACAGTACCGGCACTCGCAAAACTTTTGTTGCTCATCATGCCAGCAATTAGGACAGATCCCGACATTCTCTTTATACGAGGTTCTCCCCACAACCTTTCGGTAAATATAGTTGCCACAGATACATTTTTCATCTGTCAGTTCATATGGAAGATTAACGTATAGACTATTGGTAATTGGTGCATCGGGGAAGTCTGCTTTTATTTTTTCTATCTGATCCCCTCTTTCATAGGCTATGATAATACGTTTAACGATTTGCTGATCAATGTATTTTAATGCGATGCTGTCGTAGGGATAATAAAAGTTTGGATCAATCTGAATCTTTGGGGGGTAATCATTTTAAGCATATAGTTTCATTACCCTATAAAGAAAGAATTGGGTATCCCTAACCCCACGGAATACACTTCTGAAAGCTTTCAATTTCGCAT